>Ga0310696_10011623_pt1 | contig 10042 bp, 6 predicted proteins | sample AusTroGonzalo_MG_4_FD_203885 | JGI IMG/M metagenome (GOLD analysis project Ga0310696, IMG submission 203885) | Bovine rumen microbial communities from tropical cattle in Woodstock, Queensland, Australia - Gonzalo_02 (v2) (version 2) | ecosystem: Host-associated > Mammals > Digestive system >... | reverse complement strand
ATTTCATGGGAAAATTCCGAATATGTTGAAACATGTCATCTGGAATCCGTACCATATTTTTGTCCAACTTTTTCCTTTTGTTCTGGAAATCTATTGTGGACATATATAACCAAAAACAAGAATAATCAAATTGTTGGCACATCGCAGTATAGATACAAAACTTTTTATGATTTAAGTCATATTGAAATGCCAGTGACTTTTGTCACATATGAGCAAAATCAACGCAGATACTTATTGTTAGAGGCATCTTATGACAATGGAAAGACATGGGAAGACGTCACTTATATGAGAGCGGAGTCAAACAAAGTATATACTCTAAACATTGAAACGAAAAAGGAAACTTTGTTGTACGATTTTAATTTAAAACCTAACGATACGTTTAATAATCAAGTATTACGTTCTGTAGATACTGTTGACGTGGGCATTTACAAAAAAGAGAAATATGAGTTTTCCAATGATATTTGGATAAAAGACATAGGTAGTATAAATCGCCCTTGTTTTGATACAAAAACAATCCCCTCGGACTATATACAAGATTTATTATGCGTTCAATTCAATCCTGAAGTTTATTCGTATTCAATGAGTTCTAATTTTCGGTATCTCTGGAAAAATTCCAACTACGAAACTTGTTATTGTGAACAAACTGCGATTGAACCTATTGAATTTCAGCAAATCACCATTTCCCCCAACCCAGTCAAAGACGTATTAAATCTAACCTTGCCCACCGCCAACAACGAAATCAAGATTTTCGATTTGCAAGGGAAACTTTTGTTGCAACAGAATGTGGGGGAAACAGCAACGATACATGTTTCAATGTTACAAACGGGAACATACGTTTTAATTATAAATAATTCAGAAAGTTTAACATTTGTAAAGCAGTAAGGGTATGAAAATAGAAATTTTATAAGTCTTTATTGCTTTAAAAACCAAAGAGTTATTCCACTCCTTTTACCATCGTCAGTATTTGAATGGCTTCTTGAATAGTGTTAATGGTTTTGAATGTGAGCGTCAGTTTCCCTTGATTTTCCTTGAACGTGCAACTTTTGGGGTTTTGTTGCACAAAATCAAGCACTTGCGTGAATATTGGGGATTGATAGTATGGTGAATCTTGTTTTGTGACAAAGGTGTTTATCATTATCTTGCTTTTCAGCGTAATCTTCTCAATTCCCAACGAAATTGCCAACCATCGCAGACGAACAATATTGAGCAAATCCATACTTTCTTTCGGAATTTCTCCAAAACGATCAATCAGATGATTTTCAAATGTTTGCAATGCTTCTTCGGTGGTAATGCTATCAAGTTCACGATATAATTTGACTCGTTCGCTGGTACTTTCTACATAATAGTTTGGCAGAAGAATACCTAAATCGGTGTCGATGTGGCAATCCGAAACGAACTGCATTTCTTGTAATTTCTCATTTGCCGCATGTTGGTCTTCCTCCGAGCCGGCAAACAATTCTTTGTATTCATTCTCTTTGAGTTCAAGCAGCGCTTCGTCAAGAATTTTCTGATAGGTTTCGTAGCCAATATCGGAAATAAAACCGCTCTGTTCGGCACCAAGCAGATTGCCTGCGCCACGAATGTCCAAATCTTGCATAGCAATGTTGAAGCCGCTTCCCAAACTTGAAAAATCTTCAATGGCCTGCAAACGTCGTCGTGCATCGTCGGGAAGCGTATGCAATGGCGGAGCAAGCAAGTAACAATATGCTTTTTTGTTGGAACGACCGACTCTGCCTCGCAATTGGTGTAAATCACTCAGTCCGAAATGATGTGCGTCGTTCACTATCATCGTGTTGGCATTGGGAATGTCCAACCCCGATTCAACAATGGTGGTGGCAATCAAAACGTCGTATTCGTGATTGATAAAGTCAAGCATTATTTGTTCAAGTTTCGCCCCTTCCATTTGTCCGTGACCAACAATCGTCCTGACTTTCGGACACAATTTTTGTATGTGTGCCTCTAAATCGTAAATATTTGAAACTCTGTTGTTTATTACAAAAACTTGACCGCCTCGTTCCACCTCAAATTGAATCGCTTCGCGAATGGTATCGTCGTTAAACGTGTGAATTTCGGTAATAATCGGGTGACGGTTGGGCGGTGGCGTATTGATGATAGCCAAATCTCTTGCCCCGAGCAACGAGAACTGGAGCGTTCGAGGAATTGGCGTGGCGGTAAGCGTGAGCGTATCAATGTTGACTTTAATTCGTTTGAGTTTCTCTTTTATGCTTACGCCGAATTTTTGTTCCTCGTCAATGATGAGCAGACCTAAATCTTTGAATTTTATATCTTTACCAACTAACCTATGTGTGCCGATAATAATGTCGGTTTTTCCCGAAGCCAAGTCCTCAATCGTGTTTTTTTGTTGTTTTGCCGAACGAAGACGACAGATATAATCGACGTTACACGGAAAAGTTTTCAATCGTGTCGAGAATGTCTTATAATGTTGTAAGGCAAGAATTGTGGTAGGAACAAGGACTGCCACCTGTTTGCCGTCGGCAACGGCCTTGAAAGCTGCTCGGATGGCAATTTCCGTTTTGCCGAATCCCACATCGCCACAAACGAGCATATCCATGGGATACGGGGCCTCCATACACGCTTTCACCTTTTCGGTGGCGGTAACTTGGTCGGGAGTATCCTCAAAGAAAAATGACGCTTCCAATTCGTGTTGCATAAACGTGTCGGGCGAAAACTGGAAACCTTGTTGTGCCTTGCGTTCCGCATAGAGTGCAATCAAATCCTTGGCAATGTCCTTGACATGCTTTTTCGTCTTTTGCTTGGTATTTTGCCAAACCGAAGACCCCAATTTGTGCAACGTAGGAGTAATACCTTCCTTGCCGCGATATTTTGAAATTTTATGAAGCCCGTTTATGTTGACGTACACAAGGTCGTTGTCGCGATACACGAGTTTTACCGCTTCCTGCACATTGCCATTGTTGACAATTCGCTCCAAACCTGCAAACTTTCCTATACCAAAATCAATATGTACGACAAAATCGCCTGGATTGAGTTCCTTCAGGTCTTGAATGGTGAGGCTTTCCGACGAGATTACTTTCTTCTGTCGTGCGTGGGCATGGTAGCGTTCAAAGATTTCGTGGTCGGTGTAACAACAAATGCGAGTATCGTGGTCAATAAAACCACTTGATAGTGAGGTAATTACTGAAGTAAGTCTCACATTGGGATTTATTTCGGAAAAAATCTCTTGTATTCGTTCAAATTGTTGTTGTCCTTGACTTATAAAATAATTGGTATATCCATCTTCTTGATTTTGAACCAATTGCTCGCCAAAAAGTTGAAATTTGCGGTTGATTTTCGGGTGTGGAGCCGTATGACATTCATACACGATTGCTTCGGGGTATGACGAAGTAGAAAAAATCTCACATAATTTCGATTTTTCTGCAAACTCGGTAAACGAGTCTATGGGAAGGATTTGTGCCAGATTCTTTGCCTTTTCCTCGTCGGCCTTGAAAATCTTTTCGGTCTGAGTGGCAAGTTTTTCCAGTCGGCTCACCGTTTCGGTAATGCTTTTACAAAATACAATCGGTGATTGTAAGTAACTGAAAATGGGCGTATAAGCGACTGTTTTCCTCATTCCCTGAATATCGGGAATTATGTTGATTTCGTCAACGGTTTCTACCGAAAGTTGGTCATCAACATTGAAAGTGCGAATACTTTCTATTTCGTCGCCGAAAAAGTCCAAACGATATGGAAGGTCGTTTGAAAAACTATAAATGTCGATGATACTACCTCTGACGGAAAATTGTCCGGGGACTGTCACAAAATCAACACGTTCAAAGCCAAATTCATATAAAATGTCGTTGATAAACTGCGTATCGACTTGTTCGCCTTTGTGTAAAACGTGAACTTTCTGCTGAAATTCCTTTTGCGAAATGACTTGTTCCACCACGGCTTCGGGATAAGTTACAAGTATGTGCGGGAATTCGTGTTTGCTAAGTTGTTCCAAGGCTTCGGTACGAAGCAACATATTGGATTTGTCAGCTTGGTCGTATTGCAGAGAACGTTTGTACGACGACGGAAAAAGGAGCGAGTATTTCGCCCCCAAGATGCTTGTCAAATCGTCTAATGCGTCCGACGCTTCGTCGGCATCGGGCAAAAGCAACAAAACATCTTTCTTGAAATGATTAAACAAATGCGCAATGAAAAACATTGGCTCAGAGCCATTTAACCCTCGCAACAATCCCTTAAATGTGGGATTGTTTTCAATGTCTTTCCGTAATTGTTGCAGTTGCGGATGTGTGAGAAATATCTGGGAAAAATCTTGGAAATTCACAACTACATAAAGTTTTCAGCGTCCTTTTTCAGAATGCTTAAAGCGTTTTGTATCGGATTGATTTGTTGTGTAATCGTTTGTGTAAGAATAGCTTCGCTCAAATTTGTAGCCGGAGCCCCTGCCGCAATCTTCGCCGCTTCCTCGTTTATCAGTCGCACCAGACTATCTTTGGCAAGTTTCACAGCATTCCACGATTCTTGCGAAACATAGATTTGTTGCGAAAGGTTATGCTCAAATTCTGCACGGACGGTAATGAGCAGTTCTTGGTGAAGCAATCCCGCCGTCATTTGTGGCGTCATAACGCGAAGCAACATCGATTCGGGTTTTATGCGTTCCAACAAAAGCACCAATCGTTCGTATGCCTGAATGCGCAACGGAATGGTGATTTTTGCGTTTTCGATTTTTTGTTCGGCTTCACGCTTTTTATTTTCGTTTTCCCAAAAAGATTTCATGAACTCGCTGGATTCATCTGCCTTTTTTTGATACTCGTTGAGTCGTGTTTTTCTCAAAATCAATGCTAAGCAAAGCACTGCGACTGCGAGCAACACTATTGCCAATATCAGTAAGAAAGCCATCATATCCATTATTTTACAAGAGTTAATTCGTCTAATAAATATCCTGCGTTTGCAAATTTATCAATAATAAACAAAACATAGCGCACATCAACGGCGATTGTGCGTTGCAATTTTGGTTCATAGATTATGTCGCCGCTCATTGCCTCCCAGTTTCCGTCGAACGCCAAGCCAATCAATTCGCCGTTGGCATTCATCACGGGGCTTCCGGAATTTCCGCCTGTAATATCGTTGTTGGTAATGAAGCAGACAGGCATTTCGCCATTTTTGTCGGCATATTGTCCGAAATCTTTTGCGTTATATAATTCTTCCAATTTCTCGGGAACCTGAAATTCGGGATTTGAATTGTCTTTCTTTTCCATCACGCCTTTCAAAGTCGTATAATAATGATAAGAAACGCCATCTTTGGGCTCATAACTGCCAACGCTTCCGTAGGTCAAGCGAATCGTGGAATTTGCGTCGGGATAAAATAATGAGTCGGGATACATTTGCATAATGGCATCGACGTACAAAGTATTTGCCGAATCAATCGCAGGGTTTGCAAGAACGTCTTTCAATGCAAAATACTCGCTAATTGAATAGCGAAGCAAGTCAAACATTGGGTCAGAGACGAATTTCTTGTAGTTCTCAGGTTTTTCAAGAAATTGATAGAATCTGTTTTCATTGGTGAAAATTGATTTTGACCACACTGCATCGGCATATTTGGCAACATCGCCCTTGTATTTTTTCATTAAGGTAAAATTCTTGTTCCGATACAAAGGATAATTCATATTGTACCACGCAGCGTATGTAAGTTCAATAAATTGCGCTTTGTCAACCGACGCATCATAATCTTTGAAGAATTTCTTTGCAGCGTCTTTTTTCTCGACTTGCATCTGCTTGATAATCACAGGGTCACGAGTTTCCATTGCGTCAAGAATGTCAATGCAATCGTACATAAACATCAAAGATTCCACAATATTGAGGATTCCAATGTTTAACATTACGAGACGAGAATTTTCCAAACAATAGTTAGTATAGTGATTTGATAATGTTTCAAGCACCTTTCCATATTTCTCGATACGTGCAGAATCCTTTTCTATCCACGATTTCAAAGAATCATCCTCCAAATGATATTTTTTTGCAACCACGTCCAAATCCTTAATTCCCTTGTTTTGACCAATGCTATATTTCCAATAATTGCTCATTGAATCATATTTTGAGGCATATTTTATGCGAATCAGACTATCGGCGTTCATATATTTTTTAAAGGTATTCAGCGAAATGTCGCCAATCAGTTTCACGGTGGCGTTGTTTAATTGCTGGAAATACCTAATGTCGTCGGCCGAACGATAACGGTCGGTAGAGCCGGGAAATCCTATCACCATTGCATAGTCGCCTTCTTCAACGCCTTTCAGCGAAATTGGCAAGAAATGTTTCGGAGAAAGCGGCTTGTTCTTTGCCGAATATTCTGCTGGCATACCCGATTCGTCGGTGTACACACGAAGAACGCAGAAATCACCTGTTTGGCGAGGCCAAATCCAGTTGTCGGTTTCGTCACCGAATTTTCCGATTGTGCGAGGAGGAGCACCTACCAAACGTACGTCCTTGAATGTCTCATACACAAACAGAAAATATTGATTTCCCTCGAAAAACGATTTTACCGAAGCACCATAAGAACATGTGTCGGTAACGCTGGCAATGATTTTCTCAAAAATCGACTTCGACGACGATGAAATTTCCTTTTCATTATCATCATCGTACACAGCTGCAGTATCTTGCATTGGATTTTTTGCCTCGTTCAAAGCCGACAGCACCCGTTCGGTCACGTCGTACATGGCAACCACGCGTGTAGCCAAAATGCCTTCGTTTGGCAACTCCTCGTCGGCGTTCATTGCCCAGAAACCGTTGTCAATATAATTATTGGTAATGCTCGTGTGTTTCTGAATCATCTCAAAACCGCAGTGATAATTGGTAAAAACCAATCCTTGTGGCGAAACAAGTTCCGACGTACAAAAGAAATTATACTGGCGATCGGCTTCGGAAAGACCTAAAATGGCGTCTTTCAGTGACGAGTTATTAATATCGTAGATTTGTTGAGGCGTAAGTTTGCACCCTTTTTCCTGTATGCCCAATTTGTCAAGCATATTGAGCAACCACATGCCTTCGTCGGCAAAAATCGGATTCAAACAAAATAGAAAACCAAGAGCTAAAAAAATTTTTTTCATTGTATAAGTAATTTTTAGTGTGAGAACGTAATTTGTTGTGCCTTTCGTATATCGGAAACGATTCCGTTGTCGTAAACGCACGTTCCGTTAAGAAATGTTTTTTCAACCATTGAGGAGAATGTTGTCCCCTCCAAAGGCGACCAACCACATTTATAAAGAATAGAATCTTTGGAAACGGTTGTTTTTTGTGATTCGTCAATAATCACAATATCGGCGAAATAATTCTTGCGAATATATCCACGTTGCTGAATACCAAAGAGTTCTGCAGGATTATGACACATTTTCTGTACGATAAGCGGCAAGGAAACAAAGCCTTGTTTGTATAATTCCAACATAACCAGAAGGGAATGTTGCACCAAAGGCATTCCCGACGCTGATTTTGTATATGGACGAAGTTTTTCGTCAAGCGTGTGCGGTGCATGGTCAGTGGCAATAATGTCGATTTTTCCGTCAACCAGCGCCTGGCGTAGTGCCGTTCTGTCGCGTTCCGTCTTGATGGCGGGGTTACATTTTATAAGAGCACCTTTTTCATTATAATATTCGTCGGTAAACCACAAGTGATGCACGCAAACTTCTGCCGTGATTCGTTTGTTTCGCAACTCGTCGGTTGAGAACAAATCCATTTCTTCGGCCGTAGAAAGATGTAACACATGGAGTTGCGTGTCGCATTGCTGTGCCAGTTCGATAGCCTTTTTCGTGGATTTATAGCACGCCTCGTTGCTTCGAATTTTGGGATGACAATAAAAAGGAATTTCATCGCCATACTTTTGCTGATAGAGAGCCAGATTGGCTTTTATGGTCGTTTCGTCTTCGCAGTGGACGGCAACGGGAATCTTCGTTTCCGAAAAGATTTGTTTGAGCATCGTTTCATCATCAACCAACATATTTCCCGTGCTTGAGCCCATAAAAATCTTAATTCCACAAGCCAAGTGCGTGTCTAATGCACGAATTTGGTCAATGTTAGTGTTCGTTGCGCCGAAATAGAACGCATAATTGGCAAACGCCGTTTCGGAAGCGATTGTGAGTTTTTGTTCCAGATTTTCAATTGTGGTCGTTTGCGGTGCCACGTTGGGCATATCCATAAACGTAGTGACGCCACCAGCCAAGGCTGCTCGCGATTCTGTCGCCATTGTCGCCTTGTGCGTCAGGCCTGGTTCACGAAAATGAACCTGATCGTCGATAACGCCAGGAATGACGAGTTTTCCCGTGCAATCAACCACATTGGAATTTTGCAGGAGAGCTGAAGGGACTTCGCCATAAAAGATTTCGGTAATATATTGATTCTCAATCAGAATACTACCTTGGAAATCTTTGCCTTCATTTATAATATGTCCGTTGTAAAGCAGTGTAGCCATATTATTCAAAGAGCGAATTGATAAAATCTTTTTTGTTGAAGAATTGTAAGTCGTCGATTCCCTCGCCAACGCCGATATATTTTACCGGAATTTTGAACTGATCGGAAATGCCAATCACAACGCCACCTTTGGCTGTACCGTCTAATTTCGTGAGAGCCAGTGCGTTGACTTCGGTCGCTTTAGTAAATTGCTTTGCCTGTTCAAACGCATTTTGACCTGTAGAAGCGTCAAGCACCAACAAAATCTCGTGTGGAGCGTCGGGAATCAGTTTTTGCATGACACGTTTGATTTTCGTCAACTCGTTCATCAAATTCACCTTGTTATGCAAACGACCAGCCGTATCGATTATCACCACATCGGCATCGTTTGCCATTGCCGAGTTGAGCGTGTCGAACGCAACCGAAGCGGGGTCAGAACCCATTTGCTGTTTTATGAGAGGAACATCCACACGGTTTGCCCACACCTCCAATTGCTCTATTGCAGCTGCGCGGAACGTATCAGCGGCACCGAGATAGACTTTTTTACCTGCAGCCTTGAATTTTGCCGCCAACTTGCCAATGGTGGTCGTTTTTCCCACACCATTCACACCAACGACCATAATGACGTATGGTTTTGTGTGTACGTCAAGAAAATTTTCGGAAATATCGTTGTCGTTTTCAGCAAGCAAATTCATAATCTCCTCACGGAGAATCGTTTGCAGTTCGTCGGTGCCAATGAATTTGTCACGGGCAACCCTATCCTGAATCCGTTCAATAATGCGAATGGTAGTATCAACACCCACATCGGAGGTGATAAGAATTTCTTCCAAATTATCGAGCACATCGTCGTCAACCGTTGATTTTCCAGCAATCAAACGAGTGATTTTTTTCAAAACCGACTCTTTGGTTTTTTCCAAACCTTTGTCAAGTGCCTCTTTTTGACTGCTTCCCTTAAAAAAGTCAAATAAACCCATCGCATTTAATTTTCGGCAAGTTACAATAAATTATGTAATTCCCGATAATTTAGTATGTCTAATTCCTATTTCACTATCACGGCAAACGATTCTCCGTCAACTCTCACGAAATAGACGCCGTCTAATCGTACCATAAACTCTTCTATTGGCATATCAATTTCTCTACGTTCCAATACTCGACCGCTGTTGTCAAACAATGTGACTGTTTTTCCTTCGGAGTTCTTCACGTAAATCGTATGACCGATTGCATATACCTCTATATTTGATTTAACGACATTGCGAACAGGAACATCAAATGTTTCTAGTTCGGCGATATTTGAAAGTGCTATCACGAACGGTCCCGATTCGGCTTTCAGACCGACATAATACGAGGTCGTTCCTCTTGCCGGCAACGTGTCGGTATATGACGTCAAGTCTGACGGGATCGTAGCCAGCGTGTCGATTTCCACCACGCCCTTCACCTTCGTCTTGCGAAGGATTACGTACGAATCGAAGTCTATGCCCTCGTAAGGATCCCATGCCAGGTGGTTCTCAACGCCCAAAGACTTAATCTTCATCAGGTGGAGCGAGCTGTGGTAGTCGCTCATCGCAGTCTCGTTGCCGCATACGTCCGTCGCCGACATCTTGTACTTCCATGCACGTTCCATCGGATTAGCCGCCAAGTCCTC
>Ga0310696_10011622_pt1 | contig 10042 bp, 6 predicted proteins | sample AusTroGonzalo_MG_4_FD_203885 | JGI IMG/M metagenome (GOLD analysis project Ga0310696, IMG submission 203885) | Bovine rumen microbial communities from tropical cattle in Woodstock, Queensland, Australia - Gonzalo_02 (v2) (version 2) | ecosystem: Host-associated > Mammals > Digestive system >... | reverse complement strand
TGGTCGCTCCACGTACCTGCATAGTAATAGTAATCCCCGATCTTGTGGATCTCGGCCGCGGCGGCGAAGCCCGCCTTCTCGCACCAGGTGCCGGTCAGGTCGATCACGTTGTAGGGACCTTCCCACATCACGAGATCCTTGCTCCGGTACTGACGGCCGCCTGAGCTGGTCAGGTAGTAGGTCTTCGTGACCGGGTCCGGATAGATGAACGGATCGCTCATCGACAGGTCGTTGAAGTGGACGGTGCGGATGCGGTTCTGCTCTTCGCGCATCCGGCGCATACGCTCGGCCATTCCGGTCGTATCCCGGTTGGCGTTCTGCATGCCGCCGAAGTTCTTCTGTCCGGGATCCGCAAGCGGAGCCTGCTCACCGGGTTCGACCTTGACCGGGCCGGACACGGCCGGCGCGGGGTTTCCATTGCCGCAGGACGCGCAGAGCGCGGCGGCAAGGCAATAAGACAAGAGTGTTCTGATTTTCATTTTATGTAATAATGTTTGCATTCAGGATCACCAGCCCGGATTCTGTTTCAGGTTGGGGTTGGCAGAGATCTGCTCGAAGGGGAACGGGAGGAGGTTGTATTTCTCCTGCCAGCCGGAGCCGGGGCCGTCGATGGTCTCGATGTTCCAGTCGGTGGTGCCGGGCTTGTAGCCGTAGAACTTGTAGAGCTTCTTGCCCTTGTTCTTCAGCGCCTCGGGAGCGTCGCCCCAGCGGACCAGGTCGAAGTAGCGCTCCTGCTCGTAGAAGAGCTCGGCGCGGCGCTCGTCCTTGATGATCTGGTAGGTCAGTGCGGACACTTCGGGGATCTGGGCGCGGCGGCGCACCTCGTTCAGGGCCTCCAGGCCGGAACCGTCGGCATCATTGTCCACCAGGAACTTCGCCTCGGCGTAGAGGAGCAGGACCTCCGCGTAACGGAGCAGGGCCGCGTTGGTGCGGGAATACTTCCAGAAACCGGGGATGTCATAGAAGTCGCTGATGAAGGCGATGCCGCGATAAGTGAAGTAACCCTCATTGTGGCAGATACCCTTGGGCAGCACACCCGGGGTCGCGCCGGCCGGATAGTCCATCGCCAGCACCTGCTCGTAGGTGTGGATCGTGGACTTGAAACGCGGCTTCTCGATGCCACCTTCGTGCTCCTCCAGGAAGCGGCCGAAGTCGCCGGAAACGGCGTTCCAGCCCCAGCCGGTGTAGATGTTGTTCGGCGCCACGATGCCGTCCGGCCAGCCGGTCCACATATGACGGAGGTCATTCTGCGGGTTGCCGGGGAAGCCGTCGTTGTCGGCGGAGTTGTGCTCGAAGAGGTATTCCTCGCAGAAGTCGCCCATCGGGCGCTCCAGGATGAACATATCGGAGACGAGGCCGTAGAGGTCGGAATCGATCACGGTCTTGAGGTCCTTGGCCGCCTCGGCGAGCATTTCCTTGTTGCCGGTCTTCTGGCCGTACCAGAGGCCCACCTTGCCGCGGAAAGCCAGGGCCGCGTGCTTGGAGATGCGGGCGCCGAAGGCTTCCTGCTGGCCGCGCGCCTTGATGGCGGGCAGCTTGGAGGCGGCGTCTCCCATCTGGTCGAGGATCCAGCGGATGGACTCCTCGGTCGGGGTGTTGGCCTGATAGTACTCGTCCTGCGAGAGGAGATGGTCGGCGAGGGGCGGGGTGCCCCACCAGCGGACGGCGTCGAACATCGCCAGCGCGCGGAGGAAGTTGGCTTCCGCCTTGACGCGGTTGATGCGGGCGTCGGTAGTCTCCGGGATCTTCTCGAGGATCAGGTTGCAATGGTAGATGACACTGTAGATGCCCTTATACATAATCTTCGGGGCCGTGTCGGCGGAGGAGACGTTGTAGTTGCCCGCCTCCTGGAACTGGTACGTGGCATCCGCGAAGGAGCCGCCGCCCGGATAATGGTCGTCGTCGAGACTGTTCAGGAAGAGCATCTTCTCGATGCCGTTGACGCAGGTCACGTCCCGGCCGCCCCAGTACAGCTTGTAGGCGCTGGCGATCAGGGCCTCGGCTTCGTCGGCGGTGGCGTTCGCGTAGTAGTCCTCCGTGGACAGGACGCTCTTCTGCGGGATATCAAGGTTCTTCTGGCAGGCGGCGGTCGCAATCAGGAGCGCCGCGAGCGATAATGCGGTATATATTCTTTTCATACAGCGTGCGGATTTAGAACGAAACATTCACACCAAAGACAAGCTTCTTGGAGATCGGGTAGGAACCGAAGTCGACGCCCAGACCACTGGCGGCGCTGCCGACGTGGCTCGTCTCCGGATCCATGCCCGGATACTTCGTGAACGTGAACCAGTCATCCATGGAGACATAGGCACGGAGGGAGCTCAGGCCGATGCGCTTGACGAGCTTCCGCGGAACGGTGTAGCCAAGCTGGATCTGCTTGATCTTGAAGAACGATGCGTCATAGACACGCATATTGGAGGTACGGTAGTATTTGTCGTTGGCGTCCGGCTTCGGATAGATGTAGCCGGTGGAAGCGCTGCTCTGCCAGGCATCCGTGTAGAAAGCCTTGAGCGTATTCTGCTGCAGGGCGTCGGAACGGGTCACGGCATACAGCAGATCGGCACCCTGGGAGCCGGCGCCAAGCACCAGCAGGTCGAATCCCTTGTAGGCGAGGTTGACCGTGAGGCCGTAAGTGAAGTCGGGAATGCCGCTGCCGACGAAGTCGCGGTCGTCCGGGGTGATCGCGCCGTCATTGTCGAAATCCTTATAGACGGCGGCGCCGGTGGCCTGGTCGATATGGTCCACGACGAAGGTGCGCAGGTACCACAGCGGATAGCCTTCCTCGAAGTAGGTCACGTCATAGGAACCCCAGATCTTCTGGCCCGGGACGCGGTCGGGGGAAGTGCCCTTGACGACCTTGTTGTGGACCGTGGAGAGGTTGGCGTTGATGCCGTAGCTGAATTCGCCGATGGTGTCTTTCCAACCCAGTTCGAACTCGGTACCGTGGTTGTTCACGAGACCGGCGTTGACATAGACGTACTCCGCGCCGGTGTTGCCCGGGGCCGTGGTACGGGTCAGCAGGTCGTGCGTATCCTTGTTGTACCAGTCCACGGAGAAGGTCAGCCGCTCCTTGAGCATCCGGAGGTCGAGACCCACATCCACCTGGCGGGAAGTCTCCCAGCGGATATTCGGGTTCGGGAGAACCTTCGAAGGACGGACGCCGACCAGGAAGGAACCGTCGATGTTGTTGCCGTAGTCGGCGGAGCTCTCCAGCACGGAGGCGTACTGGTACTCGCCCAGAGCGTTGACGTTACCGTTCACACCCCAGGAAGCACGGAGCTTGAGGAAGGAGAGGGAAAGCGTCTGCTTGAGGTCCTGCATGAACGGCTCGTTGCTGACCGTCCAGCCCGCGGAGACGGACGGGAAGTAGCCCCAGCGATGCTGCTTGTCGAGCTTGGAGCTGTCGTAGGCGTCGGCGCGGAAGTTGGCCTGGATGAAGTACTTGTTGGCGAAGGAATAGCCGATACGGCCGAAGTAGGACATATTGGCACGGACCTCAGGCTGGCCGCCCAGGCTCATCTGCGCCGTATTGACGGCGTTGTCCAGATAACGGAAGTTGGGGGAATCGCTGGAGAGCTGGTTCGCGCTGCCGCGGAGGTTGTCCGTGTTGGTCTGCTGGTAGGACATACCGGCCATCGCCGTGAGCTCGTGCTTGCCGAACGACTTGGTGTAGTTGGCGAAGTTCTCCCACTGATAGTAGAGGCGGTCGTTGGTGGAGCCGGAGATGGAAAGCGCCTGGTTGTTCTTCGTGGTCATATAGACCTCGTGGTTGTAGGTGTTCGTATGGCTGTAGCCACCCTGGAAACCGAAGCGGGAGGTGATGACCAGACCCTGGACCGGCGTGAAGTTGGCGAAGGCGACGCCACGGACGCGGAAGCTCTGCGTCTCGGTGTCGCGGCGCTCCAGCATCACCTGCGGATTCCACAGATAACTCTGGTCGCTGAAGGCGGAGACGCCATAGACGTGACCGTCCGGATCACGGGGCACCTTATAGCCGCCGTCGATCACGGTCTGGACGCGGGAAGGAATGGCGTCGTCGTCATAGATGAACGGCGTGATCGGGTCGGACACGAGGATGGCGGCGAACACGGAGTCGGAGGTACCGGAGCTCTCGGAGAGGGCCCGGCGCGTGCTGCGGTCGATGGTCGTATTGACGCCCACGGTCATCCAGTCACGGATCTTGTACTCGGCGTTGATCTGGCCGACAAAGCGCTTGAAGACATCCTTGTCGCCCTTGATGATACCGTTGTTGTCGCTGTAGGACAGGGAGGTATAGAACTTCGCGCGGTCATTTCCGCCCTCCACGCCGAAGGTGTGGCGGCGCTGGTAACCGGTCTCGAGCATATAATCCGACCACTTGGTGTCGGTCTTGCCGTCGTAGTCGAAATCTTTCTGCGTCGCGGCGCCCGAGATCATCATATAGTCCATATACTCGCTGGCATTCATCAGCTCCGGCATATGGGCGACCGACTGGATCGAGTTCTGGAAGCTGTAGAACACGCGGCCCTCGCCCTTCTGGCCGGACTTGGTCGTGATGAGCACGACGCCGTTGCCGGCCTCGACGCCGTAGATGGCGGCGGAGGCGGCGTCCTTGAGGATCTCGATGGAAGCGATGGCCTCCGGATCGAGGTAGCTGATATCATTGACCTTCAGACCGTCGACGATCATCAACGGGGAGGTCTGGGAGTTGGAGGAGTAGCCGCGGATCTGGATCGAAGACGCGGAACCCGGGGCACCGGAGGCGTTGATGATCTGCACACCGGCGGCCTTGCCCTGGATGGCCTGGGCGACGTCGGTGGACGTACGGTTCTCCAGGTCGGAATCCTTGACCGACGCGATGGCGCCGGTGACGTCGCTCTTCTTCTGCACGCCATAACCGATGACGACGGTCTCCTCGAGCATCTCGGAGTCCTCGGCCATCACGATGGTCATCGCCTTGTCCGTCACGGCGCGGATCTCCTGCGGGAGATAGCCGATAGAGCTGATTTCCAGGACTTCGCCGGCACGGGCTTCAATCGAGAAGCTGCCGTCCAGGTCGGTCGCCACACCCCGCATCGTGCCCTTGACGACGATGGAGACGCCGATCAGCGGCTCGCCGGAAGCGTCGCGGACGACGCCCTTGGCGAAGGTCGCCGGCTGGGGCTCCTGCGCGGACACGGTCTCGGAAACGGACGCCACGGGGGCCTTCGGGGCCAGCGAAAGGATGATGTGCTTGCCCCGCACATTATAAGTAATTCCGGAATCCTTCAGGATCTCGTCCAGCACCTGGCCGAGCGATTCCTTTTCGGCGTTGACCGAAATCTCTTCATTGACGTTGACGCCGTGCTTGTAGATGAACAGATACTCCGTCTGTGCTTCAATGTCATTCAACACGGTTTCGAGAGAAACGTTGGTCCGGTTGATGCTGACAGGGATGTTTTGGGAGGCTGCGGTCCCCGCCATCAGGCTGAAAGCACCCAGGAACAACAGGAATGCTGATACTTTCATCTTTCTCAACAATGATTGAATCGTTGGACTTTTCCATCGCGGACAGCCCAAGATTGAGTTATTCTTCATACCTTTGTAATTGAATTAATATGGTTAGTAATGACTATGTTATTCCGGGCGGACGTGTTGCAGCGCGTCCGCCCTTTTTTATGGTTGGCGTATCAGATCATAGGCAGGCTCCTTTTTAGAGGTTAGTATTTCCAGGTTATTATTTCGTGTGGTCGTTATTTTGAGGTGATGAAGATCTTGTTGTTTTCCTGGTCGCGGGAGTAGTCGAAGCGCAGGCTGGTCTGCAGGATCTGCAGGGCGTAGTCCAGGCCGTCCTTGATGCGGAACTTGCCGGTCAAGGTCTCCTTCTCCAGCTTCGGGTCCGTCACATAGACGATTTCCTTGCCGTAGTAGCGCTGCAGGTCGCGGATGATCTCGGAGAAATGCTTCTCCCGGAAGCAATAGAGGCCTTCCGTCCACTTGTACACATCATAGTCGTCGATGTCACTGAGCACCAGCTTGTTGCCGCGCAGCGTCAGTTTCTTGTCCGGACGCAGGCTGATGGCTTTTTCGGGCGCGTTGGGCAGCGAGACGGAGACCTTGCCCTCGAAGAGCGAGGTCTCGAAGATGCGCTCGTCCTTCTTGGCGTTGACGTCGAACACGGTGCCGTGGACGGCGACGTCCGCAAGATAGGTATGGACGATGAACGGATGCTTGCTGTCGTGCGCGACGTCCAGATAGACCTGCCCGTCCACGGTCACCTCGCGCTTCTTCCGGTGTTCGAAGTCGGAAGGATAGCGCAACGTGGTCCCGGAGTTGATCCAGACGGCCGTGCCGTCCGGCAGGGTCACCTGCGCGCGCTCCCCGGCGGGCACGGAGATGCTGTTCATCGCCACCGCGCGGTCCGGGAAGATGCCGGTGAACTGCCGCAGGGCCAGGGTCAGCGCGGCCAGCAGGGCGAGCCCGAACGCGAAGCGGAAGGCATACTGCCCCAGCGGCCGCCTGCGCCGGCGCGGCGCCTGCTCGAAGACCTTGTCGTCAGCGAGCTGGATGGCGTCGTAGAGTTTGCGCTCCTTCAGGAGCGTCGCCATATTTTCGTCGGAGGCGGACGCCCACGACATCAACGCGGACACCTCTTCCGGCCGCATCCGGCCGGAGAAATACAGGAATAAGGTGTCCTTGTCCACAATCATTCTTTGATCCATTTTGACTTGTAAACGATTGAACAAAAGAAAACCCTAGTGAAAAAACGGAATTTTTTCTCCAGGGCGGACTAGGAAAGGTAGAAAAGGAGGATGGAAATCGAAAGATAATCCTTCAGGGCTCCCCGCAACAGGCGATTGACCTTGGTGATGTGGTACTCGACGCCCTTCTCCGTGATCCCCATCCGGGCGGCGATCTCCCGGTGCGAGAGACCCTGCCTCCGGCTCAGCAGGAAGACCTGACGGGTCTCCTCGGACAACTCGGCGACCGCCTTCGAGACGATCTGCTGGATCTCCTGGGTGAACACTTCGTCCGGGATGAAATCTTCCAGGGAGGCGATCCGGGTATTGAGGTCCCAGACCTGCTCCTTGGTCTGCCGGTCCACGTAGGCCCGGTCACGCTGCAGGCGCCGGAGATAGTCGATGCACTTGTTCTTCAGGATGGTCAGGACATACGCCGGCGGATTGGTGTCCGGCGGGAGTTCGGTCCGGCGCAGCCAGAAGGTCATCATCGAATCGACCACGAAATCCTCGGCCAGCTGGCCGTCGTGCAGATAGCCGGTCGCAAAGCGGATGAAGCGCATCCTGTATTCGGAAAAGAACGCGCTGAATCCGGCTGAATCGATGATGGGGTCCAAGATATGAAGGGAAGGTTATTTCTTCTTCTTTTTCGCTTCCTTCGCGGCGCGCCGTGCCTCACGGGCGGCTTCCCGCTCCTTGCGCTGCTGCTCCATCGCCTCCCGCTCCGCATTCGCGGCGGACTTGGTCTTGAACATGATGACGCCGTTCTGGCCGCGCACGCCATAGATGGCGGCGGTGCCGTCCTTAAGGACCTCGATCGAATAGATGTCCTCCGGCAGCAGGTAGGTCACGTTCTCCGTGATGATGCCGTCCACGACGAACAGCGGCTGCGTGTGCTCGGAGTTGGTCGCGATGCCGCGGATGATGATGCTCGGCATGTCGCCGTTGGCGCCGCCGGGTCCGACGACCACGCCGGGCTCGGAGCGCAGCAGGTCGAAGACCGTATTGTATTGGGTTTTGTCTTCAGGGTCGCGGACTTTCTCCTGGGCCAGCGCAGCGCTGCCCAGCAAAGACAGGGCGGTCAATATCAATAGGAATCTTTTCATTACGTGGTGTGTTTTGTACGGAGACAAAGATAGCTTTTTTTCTTATCTTTACGTCCCGTTAACCGGTAATTGATTTATCCAAGATATGAAACGACTCGTCGTCATCCTGCTGGCCCTGTCCATCGGGGCCACTGCCCAGGGCGCGCGCGCCCCGAAAGCGAAGCCGAATTATGACCTGGCTTCGCAATTCTCCCAGAAACGCATTTCCCAGATGGTGTTCTCCACCGCCCTGCAGCCGAACTGGTTCCGCGATTCGGACCGCTTCTGGTATGAGTGGAAGACGCCCGCCGGCACGCAATACTGGATCGTGGATCCGGAGACGGGCCGAAAGACGCAGCTCTTCGATATGGAGAAGCTCGCGATGCAGGTCACGGAGATCGTCCGCGACCCGTTCGACGCGCAGCACCTCCCGATCGAGGACCTCGAGCTCAAGGACGACAAATACTTCCGCTTCGACATCAAGAGCACGAAGGAAGTACCCGACACCCTCTCGAAGAAACCCGACGCCACGACGAAGAAGGTCTTCCACTTCCAGTATGAGATCGCCACCGGCAAGCTCAGCGAATACAAGCCCGAGGAGAAAGAGTACCCGATGTGGGCGAGCATCTCCCCGGACGGGGAGGTCGGCGTGTACGTCAAGAACGCCAACCTCTACTGGATGGACAAGGAGAACCTGGCCAAGGCGGCCAAGGACGACAAGGACTCCACCCTCGTGGAGCACCGCCTCACCGCGGACGGCGTCCGCGAGTTCGGCTGGGGCGGCGACAACTATCGGGGCGACACGGAGACGGACACCACCCGTCGCGCCCGCGCGGGCAGCGTGGTCTGGTCGCCGGACGGCAAGCACTTCGTGGCGGTCAAGACCGATATGCGCGCGGTCAAGGAGCTCTGGGTGATCAACTCCGTGAGCCAGCCGCGCCCGACGCTGGAGACCTACAAATACCAGCTGCCCGGCGAGCCGGGCCCGCAGGAGGAGTTCTACATCTTCTCGATGCCGGACGGCGGCAGCAAACGCTTCCGCGTGAACGCCTTCAAGGACCAGACGACCGAGATCGCCACGCGCCCGCGCAAGTCGCGCGAAAACTATGAGAAGTTCCGCACGCGCGTGTGGCTGGGCGACAACGACAGCTTCTATCTTTCGCGCGGCTCGCGCGACCTGCACCGCATCGACGTATGCCGGGTGGACCTGGACGGCGATTCCACGCACACGGTCATCTCCGAACGGATGAACACCTACATCGAGGAGCGGCAGATCCGGCCCCTGGCCGGCGGCAGGCAGATGATCTGGTGGTCCGAGCGCAACGGCTGGGCCAACCTCTATCTCTATAACGCCGACGGCACCCTGGTACGCAACCTCACCGACGGGGCCTACCACGTCGAGGACGTGATCGAGGTCAACGAGAAGGAAGGCTACGTGCTCTTCTCCGCCTGCGGCGTCAACAAGGACGAGAACCCCTACCAGATGCACACCTACCGCGTCAGCCTGACCGGCGGGCCCATCAGGCAGCTGGATATGGACGATATGAACGTGGACGCGACGGCGAGCGACGACGGCCGCTGGATCGTGGGCAACTGCTCGCGCGTGGACTACGCCCCGGAGGCCTGGCTGATCGGGCGCGACGGCAAGCGCACGCTGCTCGAGCAGGCTGACCTCAGCCTGCTGTACGCTGCGGGCTACAAGATGCCGGAGCGCTTCAAGGTCAAGGCCGCGGACGGCGTCACCGACCTCTACGGCGCGATGTACAAGCCGTTCGACTTCGACTCCACCCGGGTCTATCCCATCATCGACTACGTCTATCCCGGTCCGCAGGTCGAAGCCAACAACATCGCCTGGTCCAAGGGGATGGTGCGCACCGACCGCCTGGCCCAGGTGGGCTTCATCGTGATCACCGTGGGCAACCGCGGCGGCCACCCCAACCGCTCCAAGTGGGCATCCACGGCCATTCCGGCGGCGGCTTCATGTCCACCGCCGCCATTCTCAAGTACCCCGACTTCTTCAAGGCGGCCGTCTCCTGCGCCGGCAACCACGACAACAGCATCTACAACCGCTGGTGGAGCGAGACGCACCACGGCGTGACCGAGAAAGTGGCGCAGGGCGACACCACCTTCGTCTATCACATCGAGACCAACCCGGAGATCGTCTCCAACCTCAAGGGCCACCTGATGCTGGTCCACGGCGACATCGACAACAATGTCAACCCGGCCAACACGATCCGCGTCGTCAACGCGCTGATCCGC
>Ga0310696_10011621_pt1 | contig 10042 bp, 13 predicted proteins | sample AusTroGonzalo_MG_4_FD_203885 | JGI IMG/M metagenome (GOLD analysis project Ga0310696, IMG submission 203885) | Bovine rumen microbial communities from tropical cattle in Woodstock, Queensland, Australia - Gonzalo_02 (v2) (version 2) | ecosystem: Host-associated > Mammals > Digestive system >... | reverse complement strand
CCTATACGCGAACTTTTACGCGGATGCCCAGAATCTTGTCGAGGAATTCTTCAAAGAGATTAGGATCATCTTTCACGCGAACCTCCAAATTGCCCTTTTGAGCACCTTTCACACGAATCCCGACATTACCCTTTTGAGCACCTTTCACACGAATCCCAACATTACCCTTTTGAGCACCTTTCACACGAATCTCTAAAGAACTCTTTTGTGGTTTTTCTGCCTGAGAAGTGGCATTTGCACTTGTGGTAAACGTGAATGAGAAAACGACTGCTGCAACCATGCTCATGAGCATCTTCTTTGCATTGAAATTCTTTGTTGTCATAGCTTCAATTTTTTTTTAATTATTTATACTTAACATTGTCATCTGTTTCTTTTTGACACTGCAAAGATACGGCAAGAATCCATCACAAACAAGAAATCGTTTGAAATATTCTCCAAGTTGTTACGACAGCTGCTTTGTTTCGCGACAAAAGGCAACCAATTCCTTTTCTTGTGTCGCAAAACAAGAAAAAAGTTTGTGAAATCACATAGGGCTCGCAGAGGATGCGGGCCCGAGATCACGGGGACAGGTTATTGATCTGTTCCCAAAAGATGAGAATAGGAGGGTGTGTCAAAATAGGCACATCCTCGTTACTGTTTTTGTGATTGCAGTGAATCTTACGCGAAAAAAATGGCCTGTGCTATTGTGGTGCAGACTTTTTTTTGTATCTTTGCAATCAAATATCCAAAACATAGAAGAGAAAATGAAACAAATGAGACTATGGATGTGGGCCGCCATCCTGACTTGCGGCATCAGTTTATTGGCGTCGTGTTCGGTTGATGATAATCCTGTCGTGCCGACCGACGATGTGGAGGAACAACTCCAGAAGATGACCCTGCGCGAGAAGATAGGACAGATGTTCTATGTGCGCCCCGAGTGCCTGGACACTACTATTCATTTCAATCTGCCCAGTGGTGTAGACAGCGCTGCTGACGACATCAAGGAAATCAAGTTGCAGGCCGTCAACGAAACGATGAAGGGTGTGAACGAGAAATACCCTGTGGGTGGTGTCATTCTCTATGCGCACAACATCGAGGACGAGGCACAACTGGCCGCATTCATCCCACAGATACGTGCCTTGAACGGTTCGCCACTGCTCTGTATCGATGAGGAGGGTGGTCGTGTGGCTCGCATCGGTAGAAACCCGAACTTCAATGTGGAGACCTTTGTGTCGATGGATTCCATCGGCAAGACGGGTGACCCACAGAATGCCTACTACTGCGGCAACACCATCGGCACGTATTTGAGGAAGTACGGCTTCGACATCGACTTCGCCCCCGTGGCCGACGTGAACACCAACCCCGAGAATATCGTCATTGGCGCACGAGCCTTCTCCAGCGATCCTGCTGTGGCTGCTCCGATGGTGACCAGCTACCTGCAGGGACTGAAGGATGCCGGTGTGACGGGCTGTATCAAGCACTTCCCCGGGCATGGCGACACCAAGGCCGATACGCACTATGGCTATGCCCAGAGTCAGAAGACATGGGATGAGATGCTGTCTTGCGAGATGATTACCTTCAAGGCAGGTATCCAGTGGGGTTGTCAGCTCATCATGACGGCCCATATCGGCACGCCCAACGTGACGGGCTCGGAAATACCCAGCACCATGTCGAGTCTCATCCTGCAGGATAAATTGCGTGGTGAGTTAGGCTATCGGAACATCATTATCACCGATGCCATGGAGATGGGAGCCATCACCCAGCAGTACACTTGTGCCGAGGCCACCGTGGGCTGTATTTTGGCAGGCGTTGACATCGTGCTTGGTCCGCAGAACTTCGTCCAGGCCTTTGATGCCGTCATCGATGCTGTGGAGAAAGGTGTCATCACTGAGGAGCGGCTCAACCAAAGCGTGCGTCGCATCTTGATGCTCAAAAAGCAAAGGTAAAATAATGAGGAGGGTGTGTCATGTGACAGGGGGACAGTCCCTTGTCACCAAGGTTAACTTTTTGGGATGAGTAAGTTTCGAGAAATGAGGCGTAAGCGCCAACAGCTCTCAGAAGTGGAGAGCATTGGCATGTTGCAGAAGGCAACAGCTGGCACATTGGCACTGCTGGGTGATAATGATTATCCGTATGCCGTCCCCATCAGTTATGTCTATCATGAGCGAAAACTGTATTTTCACAGCGCTTTGGCTGGTCATAAAGTTGATGCCATCAGGAACTGCGACAAGGCTTCTTTCTGCGTCATCGACAAGGATGATGTTCAGCCAGAGAAATACACAACCTTCTTCCGCAGCGTGATTGCTTTCGGCAGAATCCATATCATCGAGGATGAAACGGAGAAGTTGGCAATGGCGCGTATGCTGGGCAACCGCTACAATCCGAACAATGATAAAAGCCTGCAAAAGGAAATAGAAAGCGGCCTTTCCCGTATGTTGATGATTCGTTTCGACATTGAGCATCTGACGGGCAAGGAAGCTATTGAACTGGTAAAACATAAAATATGACAGAGATTGCAACGCCACACTCTGACCAACGGTCAGAGAAAGAGAAGATGCTGGCAGGCGAGGTTTATTCTGCCGTTGACCCTGAACTGTTAGAAGAGTTGATGGTGACAAGAGAGATGCTCTACGAATACAACTCGCTGCATCCGTCTGAAACCCGGCGGATGAAGGAAATCCTGAAGGGCTTGCTTGGTTATGTGGCAGATGACGAGTTTCTCATCAACCAGCCGTTCCGCTGCGACTATGGCAAGCAAATTAGCATCGGCAAACGGTTCTTTGCCAACTTCAATTTCACGGTTCTCGATGAAGCCCGTGTTACTATTGGTGATGATTGCTTCATTGGTCCAAACGTCAGCATCTACACAGCCTGCCATAGTACAGACCCTGTTGAACGTAATAGCCGCCAGGAGTGGGCCAAGCCTGTTTCTATCGGCCATAACGTATGGATTGGCGGAAGCGTAACCATTCTGCCTGGAGTGACGATTGGTGATAATGTTTCTATCGGTGCTGGTTCTGTAGTAGTAGGTGATATTCCGCCAAATACTATTGCCGTAGGAAACCCATGCAAGGTCATCAAAAATCTATAATAGGATTAATACTTAAGAAAAAGGGAACCCCAATTCTGAGATTCCCTGGAGTCCTCTTTCGAGGCATATGATAGAGGCAAGTAAACAACCATAGCGATTACTTGAAGTGTCCATGCTTGCCACCTCGGTTATTCATGGCAATGTGGCGGTCTGCACCATGACGGTCATTGTATGCTACACCATGCTTGCCGTGATGTGGAGCAGGAGCTGGAGCGTGATGATGCACAACAGGAGCGTGGTGATGAGCTGCGGGCCTGTGCATGTGAGCATAGTGTGAGCCGTGAACTCTGTTGTGACCACCACGGTAGCTAACGAGCATAGGAGGAGATGCTTTCAGAAAATGCACTGGTCTTACCTCTGTTACGATTAGTAATAGTGTGACAAGCATAGGGCGCTATGTTTTTGATGGCTGTTATAGTTTGACTTCTGTAACATCATTAAACCCAATACCTCCAACTATTGATTCATATACTTTTATCGGACACCAATAGATAACTACACACATGAAAAAGTAGCCGAGGGCACATTTTCCCCCGGCTACTTTCTATTCACATCTCTCATCTCTCATCTCTCATCCGACATCTTCCATCTCACATCTTACATCATCGCGCCCATGCACGATGTAGTGCCCAGAGATGCCAGAGGGACAGGTCAGTGGCAGATGACGGCAAAAGGATATCACTCTCGCTTAAAGATTATCTGCCACTGACCTGTCCCTCTGGCATCTCGGTAATCACCGTACCAGCGTTCATCTCCGAACCAGTACCTGCCATCGTCAGAATGCACCCCACGGGCAACAGCTTCTGGTCGGCATCGGGCTGTTCCTGCTTCAGCCAGAACTTATCCCAGTAGTCGCCATCATAGAACACCGAGGCGGTCAGAGGCGATTCATTGGCAGGTTGGACAAACATATTGCTTCCTTAAAGTAAAGTCAAACTGCAGTCCGCCGCCATCAGCTTTCTTAGCACTTATCTGACCGCCATGCAGAAGGATGGCATTCTTGACGATGGCCAAGCCGAGGCCTGTGCCGCCCATCTGTCGGCTACGGCCTTTATCGACACGATAGAAACGTTCAAAGATGCGGTGCAGATGTTCTGCTGGGACTCCTACACCATTGTCGCGGAAGGTGAATGCCCAATGGGAGCCTTGGTCTTCAGCAGAAACCTCTATTGATGCTCCATTACCCGCGTAGTTGATGGCGTTATCCATAAGATTGCGAAAAATGCTATATACGAGCGACCAGTTGCCTTGGACGCAGACGTCCTCAGGCAGGCAGTTGTTCAGTCGCATCTGCTTCGTCCCGACCACCAGAGCCGTTTCCTCCGCAATGTCAGCCATTATCCGCGAGATGTCTATTCGCTCCATCGCCAGCATATCGGGTGCATAGTCCATGCGGTTCAGCGTGGAGATGTCTTGCAGCAGAGCCGTCAGCCGTCGGGCCTGAGCATTGGTGCGCCGGATGAATTGGTGTTTCGTCTCGGCGGCAATGTCAGGGTTGTCGAGGATGGTGTCGGTATAGCCGAGGATGCTGGCCACGGGGGTTTTCAGTTCGTGGGCGATGTTCTGCGTCAGTTGGCGCCGCATCTGGTTCTGCTTTTCCATCTGTTCGCGACTGATGCGCTCGTCCATCCTGTGGGCATAGCGGTAGAGCAGCCAGCCGAGGCAGCACATCACCACGACGGAGAACAAGAGCAGATGCCAGTCGCTCACCTCGTCGAACGGCTGCAGAAAGTGCTTGTCGTAGTCCTCGAACAGGATGAATATGACGGCATAGACGAGAAATATTCCCATCACACACGCCCACATCCGTTTTCCTTCACTCAATTTTTTCATTTTCCAAAATAATAGCCGAATCCTTGGCGGGTAAGAATACACGAGGCATAGTTGCCTAACTTTTTGCGCAACCGGGTGATGTTGACATCCACCGTGCGCTCGGTCACAATGACATCATCGGGCCATACACGGTCAAGCAGTTCCTGTCGCGAGAACACTTGTCCGCGATGGGTCAGGAGCAGTGCCAGCAAGTCGAACTCCGTGCGAGTGACTTCTACCTTCGTATTGTCTACAGTAACTGCCTTGCTGATTGTATCAACAACCAATCCTTCGTATTTAAGGCTCCCCTCCCTTTGGATGGGCTTCCTCCTCAGTACGGCATTCACCCTCGCCACCACTTCGCGAACGGAGAACGGCTTTGTCACGTAGTCATCAGCACCAAGCCCAAACCCTTGCAGTGTGTCATCCTCCGCGTCCTTAGCCGTAATAAATATGATAGGTATGTGCGTCGTCTTTTCATCCGTCTTTAACCTCTGAGCCAGTTCGAAGCCCGATAGCCCCGGCATCATTACATCGAGCAACAGCAAGTCATATTGCTCAATCCCTTTGCCAATTGCTTCCTCAGCGGAAAAGGCCACGTCAGTCCCATACCCCGCCACATTCAGGTTGAATTGCAGAATCTCGCACAAGTCCTGCTCGTCATCAACGATTAGTATCTGTTTCTTCTCCATATCTTGGGGCAAAGGTACGAAAAAACAACGAAAAAATGCTGATTTGTCAATGTTTTCGCTTTGTAACCACAACCGACAGCAGCATTGACAGGACGAGGACACCAAAGATAACGGCAAGACTGACGGGGGTGGGCACCTCGATGAGCGGCATATTTAAGTTCATACCCAACAAGGAGCCGATGTCGTTGATGTACTCGTTCATCACCAGCAGCATTTTTACTCCCACGAAGATGAGGATGATGCCGAGGCCATATTTCAGATAGGTAAAGTATTTGGCGACTGCTGCCAATGCGAAGTAGAGAGCGCGGAGGCCGAGAATTGCGAAGATGTTGGAGGTGAGTACGATGAACGGGGCGCGGCTGACACTGAACACGGCGGGGATGCTATCGACGGCAAAAGCGACGTCAGTGGTCTCGATGACCAGCAGGGCGACAAAGAGCGGTGTGGCTAGCCGTCGGCCATTCTCCATGATGAAAAACCGCTCGCCGTGCATCTTTTCGGTCACTGGATAGACCTTACGGAACCATTGCACGATGATGTTCTGCGTGGGATCAGTCTGTGTATCTTCGTCGTGCGTGAACATCTTGCCGCCCGTATAGAGCAGGAACAGGCCGAACAAGCCCAGCACCCACTCAAACCGCTCGACCATCGCCGCACCGGCAAAAATAAAGATGCTGCGGAGGACCAATGCTCCAAAAATGCCCCAAAAGAGCACCTCGTGCTGATACTTCCGCTCGATGCCAAAGAACGAGAACAGCATGAGGAACACGAACAGGTTGTCCATCGACAGCGACTTCTCTATCAGGTAGCCCGCCAGAAACTCCATCGCCTTTTCGTGCGGTTCCACAGGATAGAATAGGTAGATGACCGCGCAGAACACCAGCGACACACCTATCCAGACGGCGGTCATCTGGAGTGCCTCTTTCACATTCACCTCGTGCTGTCCCTTGCGTCCGAACATCTTCAGGTCGGCTACCAGCATCAGCAGCACCAATACATAGAATACAATCCAAGCCCAGAGGGGCAGTCCCATTAACGCCATATCACTATAACTCCAACAAATTATTCATATTATAATCTTGTCACTTGCCAACCCTAATGACCTTCCACTGCTTATTGAACTTTATTTCTGTTCCGTCCGACAGTTCTACTTCATGTCCACTTTGGTCTCGCTCTATCTTCACAATCCTACCCTTTGGATAGTTTGCCTTGACATATTTACTGATAGCAGCAGGGACTGTTGCTGGTGGAACGGCAGACGACTTGCATTTGATTTCCTTCCATGCGCCCTTACCGTCGAATTCCAGTTTGGCGCCATTGTCCAGAGTCACGTCATAACAGGTTTTCCGCATTTTGACGTCCTTCTTGGCTTCTGTAATCTTCTTTCCCTTGAAATGTGTATTGATAAACGTCTGAGCAGCCGCAGGCAGTTCTTTTGCGGTAATCACTTTTTCATGTCCGAAACTGGGTGTTGATGGCAGCAAGACCAATAATGCCCATGTAAAAAAATTCCTTGCGTTCATAATATTTGCTTTTTTAATGATAAATATGTTTCTTCTATTTCCCGAATCTTGCCTGAACGACGTTAACCACGTAGTCGCCCAGTTTCTCGCACTCGTTGACGAGGTCAGCGAAGACAGTGCCGAGAGCGTAGTCGTATTCACGGGCGTTGACGGCACGGATATTTTCACCTTTTAACCGCTGGCGCATCTGGTTGATATCGTTCTCAATGCGGTAACTGTCGCGGATATCGTGCTCAGAGCGGTGGCCAGACATGATGGTATTCATCTGTGACAGGGCATCGTCGCAGAGGGTCATCATGGCCTGCAATTGGGTGCGCTGGTTGGCGGTAAAGTCCTTGCCCGTCTCTTGCAGACGGTTCATTGTGCGGGCCAAATTGTAGCAGGCATCTCCGATGCTTTCCAGTTCGCCCACCTCGCGCAACATCTGGCGCACTTTTACTTTGGTTTCGTCGCTGAGGTGGTTCTCGCTCACCTTCTCTAAAAAGCGGGCTATCTCTATCTCCATACGGTCGGTGTAGTCCTCCTGGCTCTCTATCTGGCTGAACAGATGCGCGAACTTGCCCTCGTCGCGTTCGTCCGTCAGCTGGCGTACCATGCTGAACATCCGCTGCACACGCTCGCCAAACTGCGCCGTATCCTTCTGGGCCTGCAGGACGGAGATTTCGGGCGTCTGCATCAGGTTGGTCTCGATGTACTGCAAGCGGAATTGCTCCTGCTCAGGCTGCGGTTTCTCAGGTAATAGCCTGCACACCACGCGCTCCAACTGGGGAATCAGTCCTATCAGAATGGCCGTGTTCGTCACGTTGAAACAGGTATGGAACATGGCCAGCACCACGGGCAAGAGTGTGGCTTGACCGCCAGCCGTCGGATCGTAGCCCACCAATTGGCACACCATATCGACAAAGGGATAGAACACGCAGAGCACCCAAATAACTCCGAACACATTGAACAACAAGTGTGCCAATGCTGCCCGACGAGCCTGTGTATTAGCACCGAGAGCCGCAAGATTAGCCGTTGCCGTCGTACCGATATTTTCACCCATCACCAAGGCTATGCCTAAATAAATAGGTAATACGCCCGTAGAGCAGAGTAGGATGGTGATAGCCATGACGGCTGCCGACGACTGTACGATGCAGGTAATCAGTGTACCGATGCCCAAAAAGGCAAGAATCGTCCAATAGCTGTTAGTGTCGAACGAAGCAAAGAACCGCACCACCGCCTCGTTGTGCTCCAGGTCCATCTCCTTACCCGCTGTACTCAGCATCACCAGCGAGAGGAACATAAACGCGATGCCAAACAGGAAGTCGCCCACAAAGCGGTGGCGCTTCATGTAGATAAGTATGATGCCGATGGCAAAAGCCGGGAACACGACGCTGGTCAAATCGACGTTGTAGCCCAGCGACATAATCCAAGCCGTGAGCGTCGTACCGATGTTGGCACCCATAATTACCGAGATGGCCTGCGCCAGCGTCAGTAGTCCTGCCGACACGAACGAAACGGTCATCACCGTCGTGGCCGACGACGACTGCACAGCACAAGTCACGAAGGTTCCCGTCAGCATCCCCGTCAAACGGTTTGTGGTCATCCGTGCCAGAATGTGTCTTAACTGCGGTCCCGCCATCTTCTGCAGGGCATCACTCATCATACGCATGCCGTAGATGAGCAGTCCTAATGCTCCAAGCAGTTTCAGCGATACCATCAAATAGTCTTGAGTTGTCTCCATTTGCTTTCTTGAGTTATTATTCTTTCGAATGCAAAATTAGAATGATTTCACTTAGCCACAAAAGAAATCCTGTTACAATTGTGTTACGTAACAGGATTGTAATATTTTTACTTGTGGAATCCCCGACTTCGGCTTTAGACATAAGGGACTGGCACCTGTTTCGCGCCGAAACAAAGAATTCGGACTGGCACCTGTTTCGCGCCGAAACAAAGAATTCGGGCTGGCAACTGCCAACCCGAAAGAGAGAGATTGAGATTAACTCTTCACACTTCAGCCCTCAGCCCTCAGCCTTCAGCCCTCACTATGCCGTCAGGCCGCAAGCCCCCATGCAGCTGGTGGTGCCCATTGCGGTCAGTGCCGCTGTCAGGATGCTAATCACCACCTGAATCACCGTCTTCCAAGTCTCTTTCTTCATACTCTCTTTCTTTTTAAATCATTTCATATCTCTCATCTTTCATCTCTCATCTCTCATCTCTCATCCGACATCATCCATCCGACATCTTCCATCTCACATCTTCCATCATCGCGCCCATGCACGATGTAGTGCCCAGAGATGCCAAACAACCGCCATTTTGCATTGATGATTTACCCGCAAACGATTGCGTACCACCGAATTAGCTCAATTTTTTGATTTACATCATTTGGAAAGGTCAGGGTTCCACCGACCTTTCAGCTTCACCCAGTAGAGCACGCTGACAGAGGTGTGCTTGCTCTGGAACTTGTATTCCGGACGGCTGAGGTATTGGCCGATTTTCTGGAACGTGGCGGGGTCTTCCTTGACACAAAGGGGTCTAGCACTTCTGTGTCACGATTGATGCCGCGAATCATAACGTGGTAGATTCCTGTGGCACTCTGGTCTCTTGCTGTGCGTGGCATAGTAAATAGTGTTTAAGTTCAACAATATCAATATCAGGCGCAAAGATAAGCCTTTTTATTAGCTGACTTAGTACAGGCTGTCCGGAGAAATTTGTACCTTTGCCCATAGATTTGAAATTTTTTGTTGTAGCAAACGCAAAATTACAAATCTTTGGGGACTTGCCGAAAGGTTTGTCCCCTTTTCTGTAGGCTTAGCTCAATTTTTTATCGGATACCAATAGAAGAAAATAAGAGAAGATGAAAATATTGCAGACTTGGGGGCTAAAAGTTGATAAAAATATCGAATTTAGCCCAAAAGTTCATAATAGATTGCTTATTTCCCTTTTGAGAGTTCAGAGGGGGATAA
>Ga0310696_10011620_pt1 | contig 10043 bp, 5 predicted proteins | sample AusTroGonzalo_MG_4_FD_203885 | JGI IMG/M metagenome (GOLD analysis project Ga0310696, IMG submission 203885) | Bovine rumen microbial communities from tropical cattle in Woodstock, Queensland, Australia - Gonzalo_02 (v2) (version 2) | ecosystem: Host-associated > Mammals > Digestive system >... | reverse complement strand
CAAGCTGCTCTGCGTCCTTCACCTTCATCGCAAGGAGCTTTTTCAGCCCGTTGAAAACCGGACGGCTGAACGCCACCTTGAACTCCCTGTGGAACTTTGTCGGACGCGTCACCTCGTGGCGGAAGAGCGCCGCGCAAAGCTTCTGCGCCTTCTCGGTCGGGAGCGTCATGAAAAGCATGTCATCAATCCACTCACGAACTGCCGCGCGCCACGACGCGTCGTCACACGCCTTCTCGTGGAGCTTCGCGAGTGGCGCCCCAAGATCACCGAAAAGACGCTTCGCGACGAGACGGTAAAGAGCCTCCTTGGAGCCGAAGTAGCGGCTAAGGAGCGCAGAGTTCGCCCCCGCGCGGCGGCATATCTCCCGCGCCGACGCGAGCTCGAAGCCCTTGGCGGCGAACTCGGCCTCCGCAGCAGCGACTATCGCCTCGCGCGTCTCGACGCCGTCACACCGCTCCTTGCGGCCTTTTCCTGCGGGGACTGTGCCCCGATCCTTCGTTTCTTTCATCGCGCAATTCCTTTTTATGGTAATCACGCGCATACTTTACCATAATTCGCGCCGTTTGTCAAGTGGGGTTATGGCCGCCTTGAGCCCTTGCGACCAGACGGGGCCGGACCTGGACGGTAGAACATCAGCATCGCGTCGGAGGTCCTGTAGAGCAGGTCGCCGAGGCGCATGTACCCGTCCTCGACTCCGCGCCGCCCCCTGTCGCGTCCGCCGGGGAATACGACATGGAACGTCTCTGAATCGAAGCCAAGTCCGTCGATGATCGCGATGTCGAGCGGCCAACGCTGTGATATGTCGTCTTCGAGCGGACGGTTCTGGCGCACGACGAGGACCGGCTGGGACATCAGTATCCAGCGGCGTATCTCGTCCTTCTTCGCGACAAGAGCCTCTTCCGTCGGACAGTTGAAGAACACCTCCTCTGGGTTCTTCACCTTCAGCGCCGCCGCGCACTTCTCGACCCATTCGGCATGGTTGCCCCAAGCCGCAGGTTGCTTCTTTTTCGACGTACGCGACGACACGGGACTCGCGGCACGTGACGAGCCCTTCTTCTTGCCGCCCTTCCCTTCGTCCTTCGCGGCACTGTCCCATATTGGCTTGAAGTCGCCCTGGCGCAGTCCCGCCGCCTTCAGCACGGTCTCGATCTCGGGACGCAGTAAATCCACTTCGCGGAGCCTGAACCTCGGACGCGAGCCTGCCGGATTGGAGTGGACGCGCGTCAAGTCGAACGTCGCCTTGCCCGTGGCGGAGCCAGGCATCTCGCGATAGTATCCGGCAATGGCCATCATGGCGAAGAGCGGATTGGCGGAGACGAACAGTCCGTCCTTCTCGCCGAAGTAGTACTGCTGGAAGTACCGGTTGGACTTCAGCTTGTCGGAATCGAGCAGAAGCGTCGGCTCGCCAATCGGGTTTTCCTGCGGAAGCGTCACGCCCTTCTGGTTGCGGCTGTAGCGGATTCCGCTGGCGTTTCGCGCGTAGCCGCGCACATAGTACATCGTGCCCGGCTTGAGGTCGATGATACGCGCATCGTAGCGGTCGCGGTGGTAGAGCGGATACATCGTGCCCGTCCCTTCGGTCGGGTCCTTCTTCGTTCCGTAGCAGAATCCGTACTCCGTGAGCAACGGCTCGCCCCGGTACATGACGTTCATCTCCACGCGGAACGACGTCGGCATGATGGAGTCGATCGTGACGAGCTCCGTCTGCGGGAGAAGCGAGTAGGCGAGTTCCTGCCGCGTCGCCTTCACCTCGGGGAAGTCGAGCCTGAACGTGCATGTCCCGGCTGCGCCGTCGATCTTGATCGCGGAAATCGCGATTCCAGCCGGCATCAGGTTGGGCAGTATCGCCGCAGGGTCGCTCTTGTCGTCGAAGCTGTCGCCGTCCCTCAGGTACGTGCCGTCCGATCCGAGCGCCTTGTGGTCCTTGTCCCCGGCGCGGTACGTGTAGCAGAGGTCCGGCGGACCGAGCATCGGCGAAGTCATCGTGACGTTGATAACATGGACGAGCAGCCCTTCCGCCGAAGGATTCCCCACTGGCGGCTTCTCGTCATGGCAGTACTCCAAGCAGAAGATGTAGTTCGGATGCGACGACGGGACGAGCAGTCCAAGCGGACGCAACCCATCTCCCCCGGTCATCGGGAACCTCGCCGAGCGCGGGGCGATCGTGTACTCGCCAGGCTTAGTCACCTTCGGATACGCACCCGCAGGAACGAACGCATGGTAGATGTAGCGGCAGTATGCCGGACCCGTCGGGCCATGGCTCCAGGGCAGGCACGGCGTACCGGGAAGGCCGTCATGCTCCTCGGTCGCGTGGTAGAAGTCCGGCGCGCCGAGGACATGCCCTAACTCGTGTACGAGAGTGCCGCCATCTGCCGGGTACGCGACCTGCGGGATGGAGTTCGGCCAGAGCGGGTCGGCCCAGTGGACCTTCGGCGCGTATTTCGCAAGCGGATCGACCACGCCGCGCGCAAGCGCTTCGGGGGACGGCTTCGGAGGATATAGCTTGCGGACCGTGCGCTCGAGGACGTCCATGTCCTTTGAGACTGTCCTGCAGTACACGTAGCACGTGATTACCCCTTTCCTCTGCAAACGTCCCTTCGACTGGACAAACTTCAAAGCGTCCTCGCGAAGCTGCCGCGCGCGCTCCCCGCCGCCGCCCTTGTATCCGATGCGATTGTGGAAGTAGTCCCACCTACAGTAGTAACCGAGCGGCTGCGGCGCGACGTAAACCGCAGGATATACGTCGAGGACCGGCCACGTGATGTTCTGGGAGTAGTCCTTGTAGTAGTCGGAGATCGTCGAACCGCTCCCGAGCGAACTGAGTGCCTCGCGAACGGCCTGCGGAGACTCCGGCTGCTCGCAGTCAGGAAAGGCGATGACGACGAGATCCACCTGGAACTCGCCCCTGTACACTGGCTTCGTACGCACCGGCCCGAACGTCTCCGCAGTCGTCTTCGTGGTATTGCCGCCCTGGTACTCCTTCGGCAAGTTCTCCGACGACGGAGCCTTGGACCCGCCGCCTTTCTGCGTTCCGCCCTTGGCCGGCTTCGCCGCCGGCGCGGCTACGAGCAGCAGGGACGCAAGCAGGCAACAACACGTAATAATCTTTTTCTTCATGTCATGGACACCTTGTTGTCATTACTTGGGGATATTGTACCATAAGTGGAGCACGAGGGAGCGTGGAGAGGTCAAAGCGGGGGACAAGGTCGGCAAGGGAAACCAATTCGCCTTCCTCCGCCCAGCCGCAGCTTGCCGCAAGGAAACCCAGCAACCGCCTGGGGTCTGTCCCCGCCTCGCGGAACGACGCTATCCGCGTGTCGCCGTGCCTCTTCGCGAGCCGCCGTCCGTCCGGTCCGACGACCAGCGGGACATGGCAGTAAGATATCCGCCGGTCGCTCCCGGCAAGTTCGCGCGCGAGCAGTATCTGCGCGGGCGTCGCGGCGAGAAGGTCGTCGCCGCGCACCACCTCCGTAACGCCGGTCGCGAGGTCATCGACGACGCACGCGAGGGTGTATCCCGCGCCGGACTCGTCTCGCGCGAGGGGAAAGTCCCCGAGCGTCGCCGAGACGTCCTGCTCCACCCTTCCCGCAAACGCGTCCTCGAACGCGATGCGCGTCCCGTCCGGGACGCGGAAGCGCCAGCATGGGATCCGTCCCGTGCCGGACAGCGCATCCGCCGCCTCGCGCCAGGATGCGAAGCGTCCCCTGCAAGTTCCGGGATAGAAGAGCTGGTCCCCGTCATGCGGGGCGGACTGCGCCGCCTCGACGTCGCGCCGCGAGCATACGCACGGATACACCTTGCCGCGCGAATGGAGAGTCGCGATTGCGTCGCGATAGAGATCCTTCCTCTCCGACTGCACACACTCGTCATCCCACTCGAACCCAAGCCACCTGAGGTCGCGTATCGCCTCCGCCGCCGCGCCCGGCTTGTCCTTCGGATGGTCGAGGTCCTCCATGCGGAACAGCAGGCGCCCGCCGAGCGATCGGGCGCGCAGGTACGCGATCATGAACGTGCGGGCATTCCCGAGATGCAGCGCGCCGGTCGGACTCGGCGCAAGCCGTCCGACGTACGGACGCATGGGATTTCCGCTCACAGGTCCTTCCAGTACTTTGTCCATTCGCGGACGAAAAGGTCGAGGTTGTCCTGGCTGCCGAATGCGGCCGCCGTGGCCTTGCGCATGTCCTTCGTCGAGAATAACGCCTTGATGTAGTCGCGCTTCACGTTCTTGAACGGATCGAACCGCACCTTGGACGCGCCCTTCTCGAGGAACACGGCGATGGAGAGCGCGAGCCTGTACTTTAGCCTCCGCTCCTCGTTACTGCCGGAGTAGAACTCGTCGTAGTCCATCGCAAGGATCCCCGGTATCGCCTCCGCAAGCGGCCACATGTCGGCGGGGTCTGCGAACTTCGGTCCGTCTGGGCCCTCCTCGAAGTACTGCGCATAGCCCTCGTTGAGCCACGGCGAGGTCGGGATCATCGACGTCGCGTACGACAGGTACTGGTGGAACGCCTCGTGGCGGATCGTCTCGATGAGCTTCTCCGACCCGTCTGGCGGAAGGTACGCGACGAGCTCGCGGCGCCTCGGGCTCCAGTACGCCGCGCTCCACTCCATGTCGGAATGGTCATTCGCCTCCAGCGCGTCGAGGTACTCTTCCCGTGACGCGAAGATTCGCGCTACGCAAAGGACGTTGGAGCCGTCCACGGGGGATGGCATGACCGCCGCATATGCGGCGCGCATCCGCTTGAGGTCGTTGGTGAGCGTGGTCGTGAACGAGCGGGCGTTGCCTATGTTGTCGAGGACGGTGAACTCGTCCCCGTCCGTCACGCGCCAGTCGTCGTACATCGCGACGGAGTGGCGTGCGTCCGCCCTCAGCAGCTCGCGCTCGCAGGAATTCGGGTTCTTCGCCTCGGATTTCGGATTTTTGCCCTTGGGCTTCTGCTTCTCGGCCTCGGGCTTCGGAGGCTCGACGAGGGAACCGACAACCTCATCGCGCTTCTCGAGGAATTCGTTCTCGAACGTCTTGTACTGCTCGGCGAAGTCGTCATCCGGCGCGAGCGTCCACGTCGCGAGCGACCAGCGCTCGGACTTCTCCGGCAGGTACGCGCACACAATTGCCGAGGTGTTCGTCCCCTGATAGTAGCGGATGTCCTTGTACCCTCTGCTCCGCTGGCGCGGGCGGGTGAACTCCGCAGTCGTCGCGACCGGGGACAGCATCTCGATCGCAGTCGCGAGAGTCTCCTCGTCCTTGCGTCCGATGGGGACAGTCCCCTTCACGTATTCCGCGCGCGTTACCGGCGGCTCGCGCGACAGCGGTGGCGGGGCGACGCCGAGCGAGGCAAGCATGAACTCGCGCCCGTCGTAGTCGCGCCAGAGCCCGTCCACTGAACGGGATATCCAGAGATCCATGCGGTCGAACCTATCCTCGAGGCGATAGACGATCGGCTCCTTCGGACCGCTGCGTTCCTTTACAAGGTACGCCTCGGCCTTCGGCATCTCCATCGGAGACGGGGTCGTGAGGAAAATACCGGCGGCTACGAACAGCGAATTCATGTAGATTATCCGATCAGACCTTGAACTCGGTGGAAATCGGGGTCCCGGCCTTGCCGAAGCTGTTGCGCGGCGAGACCTCTATGCGCAGAACGCCGGATGCCTTCAGCCTGCCCACGGCGAGCCTGCACACCGTCGGGACGTTGGCCTTGCCACCCACCTCGGAACGGTAGAACGACTCAGCGAACACGTACTTGTCGTCCACCTTGCCGTTCTCGCCCGTTATCCTGAGCGCAAAGTCGAGCGCCCTCGCGCCCTTCCTGCCGTTCGCGGCGGGAATTGTGACCTCGAGGACCGGCTGCTCCACGACCGGGACGGGCTTGCCGTCACGATCCTTGCCGCCACGGTTCTTGCCCTTCGCCATGCGCACCGTGAGCGCAGCGCCCGCCGGGAACTGCGGCGGCACGCTCGCCGCCGCGCGCTTCGCATACGCAAACGGCATCGGCTCCGCCGCAGGGAGCGGCACGACCCAGTCCTCGCCGAGCGAGGTGATATCCGCAAAGTCGCGGCGGTCGAACACCATGCGGTCGTCGTACACGCGGAGGACCATCCCCTGGTGTCCGCTGACGATCTTCATCTTGCGCATCACCTTGTACGGGTCTTCATCCCGAAGGCCCTTGGAGGGGTAGTCGTTCTCGCGCCCGAACGGCGTGACGTCGCCGTACTCGAGGCCGGTGTACTTGAGGGACCCCGCGCCGATGGACGTGAACGTTCCCTGCCAGATCGCCCTCTCGTCGTTGATGGAGGCGTGCGAGTGCCCGGAGAACGCGACGGCGTTGCGGAACTTCGAGAGCGCCTGCGTGACAAGCCCGTTGTCGTGCCCCCACACCCAGTCGCAGTGGCATGTGCCCTTGAGCGGCGGGTGCTGAAGGTAGAAGAACGGCTTGGACGGATCGAGCGTCGCGCCGTTCTGCTCGAACCAGTGCGATGCGTACGACGTCCCGACCTCCTCCCATCCACGGCAGTGGTCCTTGGTCCAGTGCGTGCCTATGATCGAGTAGCCCTTTACCTCCTTGCGCCAGATCGGGCTGAAATCCTCGTGGAAGCACTTCCGCCACGCGGCCGCGAGATCCTTGTTGATGGCGTGGTCGTAGTATTTCTCGCCGAAGAGCTGCTTCACGCGTCCGCCGTACTTGTAGCCCTCGTAGTCGTGGTTACCGTACACGAACAGCTGCTCGACGTGGCGTCCGTCCGGCGCCTTGCCGTCGGGGAACACCGAGTACCACGAACGCGCGACGGCCTCGAGCTCCTCCACCGTGCCACGGTCTGCCATATCGCCGGAGACAAGCACGCCGTCCACGCCCTGGTCACGGAACCATGCAAGCGCCTTCCTAAACATCTCCTCGCCGGCGTAGGAGAGGGTTCCGTCCTTTTCCTTCCATATTGACAGGTGTATGTCGCTCAGTATGCCGAGCGTGAGGTTTGGCTTGCCACCCTGAGCGGTACTCATGGTGCTTGTGCATCCTGCGATGCCAAACGCGCCGAAGGCCGCCATCGCGCCCAGGAATTCCCTTCTGTTCATTTCGTTCATTTCTTCTTGCCCTTTCTTGTTATTTTCCGATGAGCGCGAACCCGTCGGCGACGATGAACCCCGACGACTTCGCTGGTATTATCCTAAGCTTTGCGCCCGGCTCGAGGTCGAACTCGCCGAGCCGCACCCAATGTCCGGTGCTCTGTGCCTGGTCGGCCTTGAACTCCACCGTCTTCCCGCCGGACACGATTTCGAGCGCGGTCTTCGAGCCGGGCTTAGCGTTCCACGAGTAGGGGACGCATCCCATCAGCACGTAGCGTCCGGCCTTGGCGACCGGCAGCGGATACGTCACGGGTTCCGCGCCGGCGGAAGGCCTGTGCGCCGCGTTGCCGACCTGGTCGCCGTTGCAGTTGAACACCATGCGCCACCCCTTGCCGAACACGACCCCCTCGGAGTCGTCGTCAACTATCGCCCAGCCGGCGGTCCTCTGGTCCGGCACGCCGGGGAAACCGCCGCCGAGCCGGTCCTGGAGCTTCCGGACGTGCCCGTTCTTGTATATGCCGCGCGGCGTCTCGCCCAGCTCGCGGCACATCGCCGCCGCCTCGCCCGCCGCGACGCCGAGCTGCGAGAGCGTGTTTATGACGCGGGGGCCGCCGAGACCCACGTGCGTGCAGCTGAAACAGCGTCCGGCGACGAAGAGGTTGCCGACGTTGCGGGAGTAGATGCATCGGTATGGTATCCAGTACCGTCCGTACAAGTCACCCTTGCACGTCGTGAGGAAGTCCACGCCTTTCTTGCAGTTGTCGTAGTGCAGGTCTATCGCCCACGAGCCGGACGCGATGGCGTCCTCGAACGGCGTGGTGGACGTCACGTCCTTCTGCGAGTACACCCAGTCGCCCATGATGCGGCGCGACTCGCGCTTGCCGAGGAGGTACGGACAGAAGTTCAGGACCTTGTTGGCGTTTTCGGGACGCTTCTTCGCAAGCGAAAACGCGCCGTAGATGGCGAGCAGGAGCCTGTCGCGGATATGCTCGCCCTCGGCGATCATGTCGCGGTGGATTCCGTACTCCCAGTTCCATTCTCCGTTCACCGCGACGATGCCCTGCGCGTGCTTCTCCGCCCACGGAGCGGAGAACGGCACGGCTGCGTTCGCATCCGCGCTCGTCCACATCACGGACGCGCCGAGCGTGTCGCCGTCCGGCTCGTCTGGCGCCCGCGACTCGTCGAACTCCGACTTCGCCTCGCGGCCCATGCGCCAGTCCGCGCCGGCCCAGAACCCAACCCAGCCGTCGCCCGTAGCGTCGCAGAAGAGCGGCGCCTCGAAGCGGACGACGCGATTGGACTTTAGGTCGAGCGCCTTCACTGCCGCGATCGTCCCGTCCGCGTTCTTCTCCACGCCGAACGCGCGCGTGGAAAGGCGCACTTCGAGGTTCCTCTCGTCCTCAACCACGCGCATCCTGCGCGCGTCGCAGAGATGCATGTTCACGTTGCGGTTCATGAAGTACCCGCGCAGCTCGCGGATGAGTTCGTGCTTCGACTCGCCGGCGCAGTAAACGCGTATCTCGGCCGAGGCGTTGCCGCCCAGCACGGGACGGTCCTGCACGAGCGCGACCTTGATTCCGCGCCGCGCCGCCGCGACCGCCGCGCATGTCCCGGGCATTCCGCCGCCGACGACGACGAAGTCCGCCTTCACCGTCTCCGCGACCTTCGCCTCGTCAACCTTGAGCGCGCCCGTGGGGGGCAGGGCCTTTAGGTCGGAATCGAAAACGATGCCCGCGCAGCGTCCGTCGAATCCAGTGAGGTCGCGAAGCGCGACGGTCGCTTCCGCGCCGACGGTGACGACGCCGCCGTCCTCCCACGACCATTCGCGGCTCCCCGCGCCAAACTCCTTGTACAGGGGCCTGCCATCGACAATGACTAGGAACCGCCCAGGATTCCCGTCCGCCCAGTTGCGCGTCCTGACCCAGACCCGGTACTCGCCGGCCTTCGGGAACGACACGCGCGCCTTCGCGTCAAGGACGCGGACGCCAAGCCCATGCGCAATGAGGTAAGGCGAGCCCATGACGTCCATGAACTGGGCGTCAAGTCCCCATCCACCCGCCTCAAATCCCTGCGGGTACACATCGACGCGCTCGGCGCGAGCCGTTACGCACATCGCTGCGAGGACGGCGAAAGCGCCAATCCTCATGGTCCTGGCAATATTCATCGTGCCTTTCCTCCTTCTGGATATTGGTGTGTATTATACCATAAAATCCGCGTTTCGGGGGGCAAGGACAGACACATTCAGTCCAGAACCCCCTTGGACGGCGGCTCGGACTCGTCCCACCAGGAGCCCTTCGCGCCGGAGACGCGGGCGATCGGCTTCGTCGTGAGCTGCTTGCCCTTGGCCGTCGCGGTGCGGATTGGCACCACCTCCTGCTTCTCCGTCTTGCCGGTCTCGCGGTTCACGCGATCCACCGGCTCGAGCGGCAGGAAGTGCTGCTGGTGTATCTTCTGACCCTTCGCCGGCTTGTACTTGACGTACAGCGTCTCTGGGCACCCCTTCTGGAGAAGCAGTATCTTCGACTTCGGCTTTATGGGCGCGAGCCAGTAGTCCTTGTTGCGTATCAGCCCGCCGAAGCGGAAGCGCTTGATGTAGCTGAACCCGTACGACCCCTCCTCGTACACGCAGGTGAAGTCGAGGGTGTCGCGGTCCTTCTCCTGGTTGTAGCGGATGACCGCGAGGAGGTCCTTGTCCACGAATATCTTGTCCTCGGGCTGCACCTTGCGGAACCGTCCGTTCTTCCAGACGAGTATCAGTTCGTCGAGCGACGAGCACTTGAACAGCTCGTCGCCGTTCCTGAGGCCGGACCCGACGAAGTTGCTGTCCTTGTCCCACCGTATCGTAAGCTCGCTCGCCGTGATCGCCCGGACGTCCACCTGCTTGAACGCGCCGGACTCCACCTTTGTGCAGCGCGGATACGTCTTGGCGTAAAGCTTTATGAGGCCTTTCAGGTACTTGACGACGAACGCCCTCAGGTGGACG
>Ga0310696_10011618_pt1 | contig 10045 bp, 3 predicted proteins | sample AusTroGonzalo_MG_4_FD_203885 | JGI IMG/M metagenome (GOLD analysis project Ga0310696, IMG submission 203885) | Bovine rumen microbial communities from tropical cattle in Woodstock, Queensland, Australia - Gonzalo_02 (v2) (version 2) | ecosystem: Host-associated > Mammals > Digestive system >... | reverse complement strand
GCTATCTACGGTGCGCAGGCTGGCAACGGTGTCGTCCTCGTGACCACCAAGAGCGGTTCTGAAGGCAAGGCTACCGTCACCTACACGGGCAAGGCTACCCTCCAGACTTACAACAAGCGTCCTTTGATGAACCGTGATGAACTCATCCGCTACCTCAACGCTGAGCTGGGTGAGCAGGTCGTGAAGGGCTATCTCGATGCCTACGACGACGGCAAGACCGATACCGACTGGTTCGGCGCCTACACCGAGCCCAGCTGGAGCCAGCAGCATTCCCTCAGCTTCTCCGGCGGTAACAGGAACGGTCACTTCTTCACCTCCCTCAACTATGTGAACCAGAACGGTATCGTCAAGGGCGACAAGGATGTTTACAAGAGACTCCAGGCCCAGGTGAATGCCGATTACAACCTCTTCAAGTGGTTGCAGGTGGGTATCAACAACTCCATCGAGAAGTGGTCCACCAAGAGCGTTTCCCAGCGCGGTTATTCCTCCACCTTCGAGAGCGTGATCAACCTCGATCCGCTGACTCCGGTTTACTGGAAGTCCGTCAGTGAAATGCCTGCTGCATTCCAGGACAAGTACAATGCAGTCCAGGCCGGCACGGCCGATGCTCCTTACCGTTTCCTCGGTGACGAGAACGGCTTCTTCGCCAGCACCGCTTACTCTGATGTGGAAGGTAGCCCGCTCGCCAAGCGCGACGCTACGGACAGCTCCAACGGCGGTTTCAACATCAATGGTACCCTGTTCGCCAACTTCAAGCCGGTCAAGGGCCTGACCATCACCAGCCGCTTCGGTTACCGGATTGGCCAGAGCAACCAGCACAACTATACCTCTCCTTATTATATTGGCCGTGGTTCCCGTGACTACTACGACATCGACGCCACCGCCAACACGAGCTTCTACTACCAGTGGGAAAACTTCGCCAACTACAATGTGCAGCTTGGCAAGCACAACCTCACTGCGATGGCCGGTATGTCCTATCGTGAGAACAACAGCGACAACGTGAGAGGTTCCGCACGTGGTGAGACCGGTGTGGAGATCCTTTCTTCCCCGGAAGAGCAGTTCCGCTATCTGAGCTATGTGAAGAGCGGTGACGGCATCACCAAGAGCATCAGCAACAGCCCTGGTCGTTCCGCTTCCCTCGCTTACTTCGGCCGTATCATCTGGAGCTACGACAACCGCTACAGCCTCCAGGCCAACTTCCGTGCCGACGCGTTCGATACCTCCAAGCTCTCCAAGGCGAACCGCTGGGGTTACTTCCCTTCCTTCTCCGCCGGCTGGACCATCAGCAACGAGCGCTTCTTCAAGGATAACCTCGACGCCCGCAGCTTCAACTTCCTGAAACTCCGCGCCTCCTGGGGCCGCAACGGTAACATCAACGTTCTGAGCGGCTACAAGTACGACACCACCCTCTCCGTGGGCAACAACTGGTATCAGTATCATGTTGACCAGAAGGGTTCCGTCAACTCGACTGCCCCGAATCTGGGCGGTGGTCTGCCTAACCCGAACCTGACCTGGGAAACCTCCGAGCAGCTTGACCTCGGTCTCGACGCCCGCTTCCTCAACAACCGCCTGACCCTTACGGTGGACTACTTCAACAAGCAGACGAAGGACCTCATCTTCGACATCGACACCCCGACTGAGCTTGGTGCTTCCAAGTCCACGGTCAACGGTGGTCGCGTCCTCAACACCGGTTGGGAATTCGAACTCGGTTGGAGAGACACCATCGGTGACTTCAGCTACAGCATCACCGGTAACTTCTCCACCCTCCACAACGAGGTTCTGAGCTATGCCGACCGTGCCAGCCGCATCGTGAACTACGACGCCAGCTCCACCAACTACAAGATCGGTACTGCTTTCGAGAAGGGTTATCCTATCTGGTACCTCCTGGGTTACGTCTATAAGGGCCTGGATGCCAACGGCGATCCTACGTACCTCGCTGCTGACGGCACCATCACCACGAATCCGCAGACGACCGATATGACCTACATCGGCCAGGGTACTCCGAAGTTCACCTACGGTATCAACATCAACATGAGCTGGAAGGGCATCGACTTCGCCCTGTACGGCGCTGGTATCGGCGGCAACTCCATCCTGCCTGTCACCCACCGCACCGGTTTCAAGAACAACTACCGTGTGTATCTGGAGGGTTATGAGAATGGCACGATGCCGCATCCTTCCAAGATCCTTGCTTTCGACCTTCCGTTCTGGTCCTCCACCGGCAACCTCTTCGACGGTAGCTTCTTCCGCATCAAGCAGCTGCAGCTCGGTTACACCCTGCCGCAGAGCCTGACCAAGAAGGCGGCGATCAGCAACCTCCGTCTCTACGTGTCTCTCGACGACTTCTTCACCTTCACCAAGTATCCTGGTTTCGATCCGGAAACGGCTTCTACCAACAATACTACCGGTGCTGGCCTCGACTGGGGTTCCTACCCGACGATGCAGAAGGTTGTCTTTGGTGTTAATCTGACGTTCTAATCAATGCTTCATACAATGAAAAAGATCATTATCCCCATACTGTTAGGTCTTGCTCTTATCGCAACGTCCTGCGAGAGTTTGCTTGACATCCCCCAGAAGGGTGTTATCAGCTACAGCAACTTCTTCGAGAGCGATGCGGATGCCCAGGCCTCTCTGGCCAACATGTATGCAACCTTCTGCGACAAGGTGGCCGGTGCTACCGGATATATCTACTGCCCTGAGTTGATGATCCTCAACTATTCGGCTGACGATGTTCTGGCTTCTGGCGGTGACGCGGGTGACCACGGTGATTTCCGTATCTTCTGCGAATTCCGTTACGATCAGCTCAGCGGCGCTCTTGCCGGACTGTACAACAACTATGCTTCGGTTATCTACGCCTGCAACTTCATCATCTCCAACTTCTCCAACGAGAACCGCAACGGTGATGAGCCGAAGTACACGAGCGCTTTCACGAAGCAGTGCGTCGAGGAAGCCCGCGTGATGCGTGCTTACATCCACATGATGATGGCTCTCTGCTGGAACCGTCCTTACATCGTGGACCGTATCCTCGAAGGCGATGAGCTCCCTGTCCAGGCTGAAAGCCAGAAGCAGGTCCTTGATTGGGTGATCGCCGAGTGCGAAAAGGCTATCAGCTCCGGTTCTCTTACCGAGCGTGCCAGCACCTCCGACAAGGACGCTACCGCCCGCATGACCAAGGGCTTCGCCCAGTTCGTCGCCGGTAAGGCCGCCGTGTTCAACAACGACATGGCCACCGCCCGCAAGTATCTCGGCGCCCTCATCGATTCCAAGAAGTACGCCCTCATTCCTTCCTCGGAATACTGGACCAACTTCCACATCGACGGTGACGGCAACTCCGAGAAGATCTTCGAGGCCAACTATATCGCCGATCCTGACTACAACGGCATGTGGCGTGGCCGCTGGATGTGCGCTGACGTTCTCTGCTGGCGTACCGGTTCCCTCGCTTCCACCCCGATGGTCGTTCAGAACATGCCGGGTGTCGGCGGTGGCTGGAACGGTGGTGCCATCCAGGAGGACTTCGCCCAGAAGTTCCTGGAGCACGACGGTGACTCCCCGCGTCGTAAGGCTACCTTCATCACCGAGGATGAATTCCTCTATGAGATGGATTGGGAAGGCTCCAAGGTCAATGACGGTACCCTCGAGCAGAAGAAGGCTGACGACAAGCGTGGTATCATTGCTACCGGTGTCTACAGCCATGGTAAATTCTTCGAGTGGAAGATGATGGTGTACCACAACCCGCCGGCAATCCTTACCGGTGGCAAGGGCGGCTATCACGCTGACAACGCTCAGGCTGCCAACTCCAACCAGAAGAACTTCGCTGTCGCCCGCTATGCGGAAGCCCTCCTGCTCTATGCTGAGGCTTGCATCGGTTCCAGCGATGAGGCTAAGGGTCTCGCCGCCCTGAATGAGGTGCAGAAGCGTGCCGCTTTCACCGAGAACGGTGGCAAGGGCAAGATCAGCACCAGCCTGACTCTCCAGGATGTGATGGATGAGAAGCAGTACGAACTCTGGTTCGAGACCACTCGTTTCTTCGACCTCGTCCGCTGGGCAAACCAGGGCAAGGTGGATCTCAACGAGGTGTTCAACACCCGCTACGGCGGCATCCACGAGAATGTCCCTACCGTTTACGACGAGTTCTTCGTGGAAGGCAAGCCGGGTTACCAGAAGGAGCACAAGCTCTTCACGACCCACTCCAAGGCCATCTACAACAAGTTCGAGGAGAAGCACAAATACTTCCCGTTCCCGTACACCGTCAAGAACGGTAACCCGAACCTGCAGGATGTTCTTGGTTGGGCTTACCTCAATGACGCCCAGTAGGGTCTGAATAAAGACTATTCGTTAACTTACGAATAATTTGTTAGTGGTTGGGAGGCACCCCGTGAGGGCTGCCTCCCATTTTTTCTACCTCGCTTTCATCCCAGAAATGGAGTATTATTCCGCCGGGCTGAAAAATATCACAATTTCTAGCTTACGATTTTTTCAGATTCTTGTTCTTGCGAGGATCTGTTTTCATATTTGCCTGCCTGTGCCCATTATGCGAGATGGTAGAAGAAAATATACATTGCAGGAGCGGAAGGAAATCTATTCCCGACCGCTGGAGGAGCAATTTATCACGGTGTATGAAAATGGAGCAGCAGTAGTATTGAAGCACCTGATCAAATCTGAAGCGGCAGAAGACTACGGTCGGGTTCTGGATGTAGCAAAGGCTCTGGCGCAAGAAAAGAATGGCCCAGTATTTCTTCTTCCGGAGATCAATGCACAGGAGAAGACCCTGCGTCATTCTTTGGGACTGAGTACGGAAAACGGTAAAACGCCGGACATCATGATAGAACCTGGTATCTTCATTGATGTAAAGAGCCCTGAATCAGCAGATAAAATAGTCGCTAATGCCTGCAAAGCCTTTCGACAGGGCGGCATGGCTTGTATTACGGATCATGCCGCTGTGTTGAAAATGACACAAATAGACCGATACTCCAAGTGGATTCTCAATAGTCAAGGTTATCTGCTCAATGATGTGTATTTCTTCATTGCGGGGTCTCTACACAAAAGGACCAAGGAATAATCCCTGGTCCCTGTATCTCCCCAGTTTCGCAGACTGGTTTCAGCGGTTATTTCTCCCCGCACTGCAAATATAGTAAGTTTTCCTTTTCTCCAAATCGAAATCAAAAAAAACTTCATCACCTTTTGCGCAACCCCTGGCTACTGTGGGTGTTTTCCCCCACAGTAGTGGACGGGATAGGCTAAAGTGACTAGGGTAAATAAAATGGGAGGCAGCCCTCACGGGGTGCCTCCCAACCACTAACAAATAATTCGTATGTAAACGAATGTTTTTTTAGAAGCAGTGTACTATTAATATCCAGGGTTCTGGATAAGCTTTGTATTGGTGTTTACGACCTTGTCGGGATACGGGAATACCTTGTGGGTATCAGTGTAGCCAACCGGTTTGCCGTCATCCTTCGCTCTGTGCGTAGAAACCGTATAGAATCGGCTATTCGCTTCGGAGCCATGTTGCCAAGTAACATCAACATCACCTGCCTGCGGCGCGCGGGTAAGTTTGTCGTAAAGTACCGGAACAGCAGAGCCCGCCTGCTTGGCAAGATCGAGGTCGCCCCAGCGGACCATATCCGGCCAGCGGCACATCTCGAGCCAGAGCTCGAACTTCTTCTCCTTCTTAACAACATTCAAATCCACGGACGTGCTGATGGTCTTAGAACCGGCACGCTTCTGAATATCGTTAATAACAGGAAGAGCGGAAGCGGCATCGCCAGTTTGGACGCAGGCCTCAGCATAAAGCAGCAGTACTTCGGCGTAGCGCATAATCACAAAGTTGTTTTTGCGAACGTTTCCGCTGGCTTTGTCGGCCGGGCGAATCAATTGCTTGAGCGGCAGGTAGAAGGACTGACCATAAAGACCGAGATCCTTGATGCCAATCGCTTTGCTCTCCTTTTTCTGGTCACGAGTCAAAGCATCCACGGTAGCATCGCCGTAAACAGTGTCGTAGATGACATCTTCGATGTTACGCATAGTCGCCTTCAGACGATAAGAATCCTCGCCATCGTTGGCAACAAACTCATCCGCGAAACTCTTGGGGATACCACAGCCACCCCAACCCTCAACACCATCGGTGTATACCTGGGTCGGGTCGATACCGACCTGTCCGTCGGCGTTCTTGGTGAAGTGGTCGGAACGCCAGCCCCAAATCTGAGATTCCATCCAAGTGGAACGGTTGACGATATCCCAATACGTAGGGATGCTGGCACTCGTCTCGAGATTCGCCTCGAAAACCTTCTCCTCGTTGCAGTCACCTTCAACGTGGAAGTTCTGCCAATACTTATCACCGGAAACCAACTCGTACTTCTTGGAGTCGATGACCTTCTTCAATGCGGTCTTGGCCTCAGCGTACTTACCCGCGAACAAATAAGCCTTGCCGGCAACAGCGTTGGCGAAGCCCTTGGTAACTTTCACAGCACCGTTCTTGTCAGTCGGGCTTGTGCGCTCATCCAAGTCAGCGACAGCGGCTTCGCACTCCTTGGCGCACCACTCGAGCAGCTGCTCGTGGGTCATCGGGTTCTCGTTCTCAGGATTGTCGCAGTTAAGCGGGAGGTCGGATCCGGCCAGCACGTGGTCTACGAGCGGCGGGGTTCCCCAACCGATAGCCAGCATCATGTGCATCCAGGCGCGAAGGACACGAGCCTCAGCAACGACACGTTTGGTCGTAGCCGTTGGGCCGCCTTCAGGAAGACCATCCTTGAAATAGTCGATTACGAGGTTGCAGTAGTACATTGCATAGTAGATGTTGTTGTAGCAGTTGCGGGAAACCTCGTTGGCGGGATCGTTGGAGAACTCGTTCAGCTCACGCATGAAGTCGTTGTCGCCATAATCAGAACCGGCCGCATACATATCGTCACCAGGAAGGCAGAACGTTGCGCGGAACGGAGCATAGATGCTACCACCTTCCTTAGAGCAAACGTTCCAGAGGAAGCCTTGATATGCAGCCACCATGGCAGCTTCAGCATCTGCGTCCGTCTTATAGAAAGACTCCGTGCTGATAACTCCTTTCTGCGGAATATCCAGAAGCTCCTGATTGCAGGCCGTAAAGAAGGCAGCAACAAAGAGAAGTACGGGAATCAATATTTTTTTCATAACTGTAATTCTTTTATAGGATTAGAACGTCAGGTTGACACCGAAAACAATCTTCTTGGTAGTAGGATAGGATCCGGCATCGATACCCATCGAACTGGCAGAACTGGTTGTAGCGGTCTCAGGATCGCAGCCAGGATAGCTGGAGATGGTGAAGAAGTCGTCGAGCGACACGTAGAAACGGAGGTTGCTGATGGCAATTTTCTTGGTCAGGTTCTGCGGCAGGGTGTAACCGAGCTGGATCTGCTTGAACTTGAAATAAGAGCCGTCAAACAGAACTGCGCTGGAACTCCAGAAGTTCCAGTTCTTGGAAATGGTATTGTACTTCGGGAACAAAGCGTTTGCGCCAGCCTTGTCGACAGAGTTGCGCCAGAAGTAGGACAGCGTGTTGGTCTTGTCGCGATCGGCGGAAGCCAGGAAGCAAGCGATGTCGTTTCCGATGGTGCCGGTACCGAAGACACTGAAGTCAAAACCCTTCCATGCTAAGTTGATGGTAAGGCCATAAGTAGCCTTCGGGAGAGCAGAACCAATGTACTGACGATCCTCGCCGGCGGGGCTGCTGACGATTTCTCCAGCGGCATTGTAGTACTGTGCAGTACCATCTTCCTTGTTGACGCCGGCATATTTGTAGCCGCGGAAGTACCAGATCGGGTAACCAACTTCAACAACGCTGCGAATGGTGTTGTTCAAGCCGCTGATACCACCTTCCTCAAGGGTCGGCTTCTCACGAGGCATGGAGAGCACCTCATTATGGAGCGTAGAGAAGTTGGCGTTGATGCTGTACTGGAACTCACCGATGCTGTCTTTCCAGCCGAGTTCGAACTCGAGACCCGTGTTGAGTACATTACCGGAATTGACGTACGTGTTCTTAACACCGATTTCAGGAACAGGGGAAATCTGGACAAGGAGGTCCTTAGTAACCTTGCGATACCAGTCAAAACCGAAAGTAAGGCGGTTGTTGAACATGCGCAGGTCAAGACCTGCATCCCACTGCTCGGAGGTTTCCCACTTCAGATTAGGATTAGCAAGATCGGTCGGGCCGGAACCATAAGTCTGGGCACCATCCCCAGTCTGCGGATCATATTGATACCACTGACCATTCAGCGTAATCGTAGCAGCGTACGGATAGTTGTTGAGGATGTTGACGTTACCATTTTGACCCCAAGAAGCGCGAATCTTGAGGAAGTTCAGGACGCTGCGGTCAATATTATCCTTGATGAATCTTTCGTTGCTGACAGTCCAGCCGGCGGACACGGAAGGGAAGTAACCCCAACGAGCCTGCTTGGAGAGTTTAGAAGAGTCGAACGCATCAGCACGGAAGTTGGCCTGGATGCTATAGCGATTGTCATAGCTATAGCTAAGACGCCCGAAGTATGACAGACTGGCAGAACGACCGGGGGAGTTGCTGACCGTCCTCTTGGCATCGTCCTTCAAGGAGCTGATGTAACGGAAGGTCGGTTCGTATCCCTTCAGGATATCCTTACCCTGAGATGAGATGCTAGCGTTGTCGTTGTTGTTCTCCGTGTAGGACATACCGGCCATGGCGCCGACAGTGTGCTTGCCGAAGGTGCGGTTGTAATTGGCGAAGTTCTCCCACTGATAGTAGTAGCTCGTATTGACGCTTGCAGAAATACTATACTCTTCACTCTTGGCCATAGGAGTGGCATAATACGGCGGGGTATAGGTATGAGAGTTGCTTTGGGCAATACGATAACCGAAGCGGGAAGTGAAAACGAATCCCTTGAACGGCGAGAAGTTGGCAAACAAGGCACCGCGGATGTTAATGCCGCTGCTGGAAGAATCGGAACGGTCGCGCTGAATCAGCGGGCTACCAGTAGCTTCATCCATGTACTTTGAAGTGCCATAAAAATCGTTGTTGTGATTCGGGTCGCGAAGAATCCAATCCGGATGCTCATTGTAAACGGTCTGTACGCCACCCGGAGTGTCCTTGATGTCGCTGTAGTACGCCGGAGTGAGCGGGTCGATAGACATCACGGAGTTGAGCGCGGAACCATAGGAAGCGCCCGAGACGCTCTTTCTGGAGTACTTCTCGATAGAGTTGTTGGTGCCGATCGTCAGCCAAGGCTTGATGGTATAATCAGCATTGATTTGTGCGGTGAGACGGGTGTACACGTCCTTCTTTCCGACAACAATACCATCATTGTTGAGGTAGTTGAGGGAGGTGAAGAAGTGACCGTTCTTGTTGCCACCCTGGAAGGTGATACCATGCTGCTGGCTCCAGCTGGGAGCGAAGACGGCGTCAAACCAGTTGTGCTCCTTGCCATCCCAGTAGGAGTTGACGGACTCGGCCGTAAGGTTGCCGATGGCCGTTTGCTGCTCGATGTATTCCTTAGTGCCAAGGATCTCGGCCTTTTTAGCCAGGCTCTGGTTCGTTAATTTGAAGTCATAGGTAATGGATGAAGAACCCTGATTACCGCTCTTGGTGGTGATGAGCACGACACCGTTACCAGCCTGCGCACCGTAGATGGCGGCGGAGGCGGCGTCCTTCAGAATCTCCATGGACTCAATCATGGAAGGATCGAGGTACTGGATGTTGTCCACCTTCAGACCATCGACGATGAGGAGCGGTCCAATGTTGCCGGAGTTCGAGGAGTAACCGCGAACACGGATGGCAGCACCTTCACCCGGAGCACCGGAGTAATTGAGAATCTGCACACCGGCAGCCTTACCCTGGAGGGCAGCAGCAGCGTCCGAGGTGGAACGGTTCTGGAGATCGTCCTGACGCACCGAAGCCACAGCGCCGGTCAGGTCGCTCTTACGCTGCACACCATAACCGATAACCACGGTCTCTTCGAGCATCTCGGCATCATCCTCAAGGACGACGACCATGTTGGCAGCGGCGGCTACGCGACGAGTGACGTAACCAATGCAGGAAACCTCCAGCGTGGTG
>Ga0310696_10011617_pt1 | contig 10046 bp, 5 predicted proteins | sample AusTroGonzalo_MG_4_FD_203885 | JGI IMG/M metagenome (GOLD analysis project Ga0310696, IMG submission 203885) | Bovine rumen microbial communities from tropical cattle in Woodstock, Queensland, Australia - Gonzalo_02 (v2) (version 2) | ecosystem: Host-associated > Mammals > Digestive system >... | reverse complement strand
TCCTGGGGCTGGAGAAGGTCCCAAGGGTTGGGCTGTTCGCCCATTAAAGTGGCACGCGAGCTGGGTTCAGAACGTCGTGAGACAGTTCGGTCTCTATCTATCGTGGGCGCAGGAGTCTTGCGTGGTCCGGACACTAGTACGAGAGGACCGTGTTTGACCGACCTCCGGTATGCCGGTTGTGCCGCCAGGTGCACCGCCGGGTATCCGCGTCGGGATCGGATAAGCGCTGAAAGCATCTAAGTGCGAAGCCGGCCACAAGATGAGGGCTCCATTGAGGGTCGTCGCAGACTACGACGTTGATAGGCAGCAGGTGTAAAGACGGCGACGTCAAAGCCGAGCTGTACTAATTGCCCGAACGCTTTCGCCCCCCTCATTCCCCCCTAAGGGGGGAGGGAAGGGCAGCGTATACTTTCAACTGTAAGCTGTTAGGACTTGGAGGGTCCTTGCTGGCAGTTCTTGTGTGACAGATGTCAACCCCTATTGTCAGGTGGTTATTGCGGCGGGGTCCCACCTCTTCCCATTCCGAACAGAGAAGTTAAGCCCGCCTGCGCCGATGGTACTGCAATGCAATGCGGGAGAGTAGGAGGCCGCCGTCTTTTCAAGTGGAAAGCCCTTTCATCAGCAATGGTGAGAGGGCTTTTCCGTGTTCTTCACCTGTTGTTTGCTAAAAGAATATAAATAATTATGGTTTTTGGCTTGAAGTTATTATCTTTGCACCCAATAACTAAAACTTAACATAGGAATGAAGAATCTTTTGATGCTTATGACAGGGCTGTTGCTGGTCGCGTGTGGTTCGAATGTAGCCCCTGAGGATGACCATAACCTGCTTACAAAATTCAACAGCACTTGGAACATCTATGAGAAGCTTGAGCATAACGATGACGGAAGTGTAACCTATAATGCGCTTCCATGGGGTGGGCTGGTTGGCTCGTTCATGAAGAAGAACCTGCCGGTTGACTTGTCTGAGTATGAGTCCATCACCTTTGTATTTGACCAACCGACCTCAGCGGCAACTCAGATTATGGTGTCGGAGAAGCTGAAGACGTGGGGCAAGGCAGGTATCTCCTCGCTGACTTGTGAGTTTGACGGACAGGATGTGCACTCTGTTGACGAGATTGTTCTACAGGCATCTGATACCTGTACCATTACTGTCAGTAATATCTACATGACCCCCAATGATGCCACGTGGGAGTCAACACCCATCTGGATCGGTAATTGTGAGTTTGACAATTGGCAGAATGGTTTTGTAATCGATGGAGATAAGTTCAATGCTGCCGAGGAAGGTGACAAGTTGGAGTTTATCTTCAGCACCGATACGACAGATCCCAACCGTACTTACTGGCTGTTCAAGACCATCTACAGTGGTACTGATGAAACGCTTGAGGGTAATGACAGCCACTTGAATGAATGGGGCTGTGCCTCTGTGGGCAAGCAATCCACGGCCTACCGCATTGTCCTGACGGCCAAGGATGTTGTCAATCTGAGGGAGAAAGGATTGTTTGTGAATGGCTTTTACTGTAAAGTCACTCAGTGCAATCTGCTTCGTAAGACATACGGGGAAGTTGACGAAGGCCAAAGTGCCTACTGATTTATGTAGCCCGCATCAGGTCGGCCATCACCATATCGCTGACAAAGATACCTTGGCGGGTGAGGCACAGATGATGGCCGGAAGTCATCATGAGCAGGTTGTCGTTGATGTATCGGCGAGCCTGCTCTAAACAGTATTGGCGGTGGAGTGGGGCAAGAAGTGAAAGCGGCAGCCCCTCAGCGGTGCGTAAGCGGGTCATCACCAGCTCATTGTATTGTGTGTCAGCGTCAAGCTGTTCTTGTTCCACAAAGGGATGCCCGGAGAAAATGCCTTGAATATATTGTTCCAAGTCGCTGATGTTCCATTGGCGGCTTTTGCTGTCGTAGGAGTGGGCTCCTGCTCCGAGTCCAAGGTAAGGCACCTGCTGCCAGTAGCTGCTGTTGTGGCGTGAGCGATAGCCAGGACGGGCGAAGTTGCTGATTTCATAGTGCTCATAACCGGCGGCGTTGAGTCGGTCCTTCAGGTCGTAGTACATCTGACGGCTCAGTTCCTCGTCAATCTCCACCACCTGCCCTTGTTCCAACATACGGGTCAGAGGCGTTCCTTCCTCATATTGCAAGGCGTATGCTGACAGATGTTGCGGATGCAATCTGATGGCGGCGTCTACGTCTGCGTGCCACTCGGAGAGCGTCTCGTCAGGGAAACCATACATGAGGTCAATGCTGATGTTGTTGATGCCAGCCCGTCGCAACCGTTCCATAGCTGCAGCGATGTCAGCAGCCTGATGGCGTCGGCAGAGGAAACGCAGACGTTTGTCGCTGAAAGTCTGTGCTCCCATGCTGACGCGGTTGACGCCGGACTGAAACAGGAAGCTGGCAAGCTCGTCAGTCACGTCGTCAGGGTTACATTCCACCGTGAATTCCCCGACCTGCTCGAAGTCGTTGGTGAATGTACGCAGGTGACTGAATAGCATGGAGAGCTGTGAGAACGACAGGGTTGATGGCGTTCCGCCGCCCACATAGATGGTGTGCACAGGTTCGTCGCCAAGGTAGTCATTCCGAAGTGTGAGTTCCTGGCAAAGGGCTTCCACATAACGTTGTCGCAACTCCATTTGGGTAGTGGAGAAGAATCCACAGTAGATACAGCGGCTTTGACAGAAAGGGATATGGACATAGAGGGCAGACATGCTATTCGAAGGGGATGGAGAGCTGGCTGTCGCCTAAAAGGTTGTAACTGCGGCGGTGATAGGGCGTGGCACCTAATCGGCGGATGGCATCGCGGTGCTTCTTGGTGGGGTAGCCTTTGTTCTGCTGCCAATCGTAGTCGGGATAATCTTCTGCCAGTCGCAGCATATAGTCGTCTCGATACGTCTTGGCCAGGATGCTGGCAGCGGCAATGCTCAGATATTTGCCGTCGCCCTTGACGATGGTGGTGTAAGGCAAATTGTTGTAAGGCCGGAAGCGGTTGCCGTCGACGATGACGGCCTCCGGGCGTACCGTCAGCTGGTCGAGGGCGCGGTGCATGGCGAGGATGGAGGCACGGAGAATGTTAATGCGGTCGATCTCTTTGGGCGTGACGATGCCCACAGCCCAGGCCACAGCGTCGCGCTCCACCACCTGGCGCAGTTCATAGCGGCGTCGTTCGGTGAGCTGTTTCGAATCGTTGAGCAGCTCGTTTTCGTAGTCGGGTGGCAAAATCACGGCAGCGGCGAAGACACTCCCGGCGAGACATCCGCGTCCCGCCTCGTCGCATCCTGCCTCGATGAGTCCCTCATAAAAATGATTCTTTAGCATGGCTTTGTCGCAATTTGTCTGCAAAAGTAGTGATTTCTTTCTAAATAGCCGAGGAAAAGTTTGGATAATTCGGAAAAAAGTGTTTATTTTGCACCATCATCAAAGCGAGATATGGACATCAAGCAACTCTACAATCTTTACAAGCAGCATCCCTGTATCACTACTGACAGCCGCAACTGTCCGAAAGACAGTATCTTCCTGGCCCTGAAGGGAGACCGTTTCGACGGCAACCAATATGCCCAGGTGGCTTTACAACAGGGCTGTGCTTACGTTATTGTCGATGACCCGTCGGTTGTTGACCATACGTCAGACCAATTCATTCTTGTGGACGATTGCCTCCAGACATACAAGCTGTTGGCTCGTGAGCATCGCCGTCAGTTCAACATTCCGGTGATTGCCATTACCGGCACTAACGGCAAGACTACCACTAAGGAACTGATAAAGGCCGTGCTCTCAGAGAAGTACAATGTTCTGGCCACGGAAGGTAACTTCAACAACGACGTGGGAGTGCCCAAGACGCTCTTCCGCCTGACTACGGAGCATGAGATAGCGGTCATTGAGATGGGCGCCAGCCATCCGGGTGACATCAAAACGCTGGTTGAGACCGCTGAGCCCACTTGTGGACTCATCACCAATGTGGGACGTGCCCACCTGCTTGGATTCGGCTCGTTTGAGGGAGTGGTGAAGACGAAGGGTGAACTCTACGACTATTTACGCTCTCGTGCGGATGGTCTCGTCTTTATCAATGCCGACCAAGACGAGCTGGTGGACCTAATCGCTGATGATGAGGAACTCTGGGTGTCGCCCTATTCTACTGACCCCGAAAAGCAGTACCAGTGCATCAGCGGTGAAGTCATATCCTGTTCGCCACTGCTGAAAATGCGATGGCGTAAGCCTCTGATGACGCTTGAGGAGGAAGGTGCCTCCACGAAGTGGCATAAAGTACAGACACAGCTTGTGGGCAGTTATAATATATATAATGTATTAGCCGCAGTCGCAGTGGGCATTAACTTCGGTGTGGAACGAAAGGCTATCTGCCACGCCATCGAGAATTACCAGCCCACCAATAACCGCTCGCAGCTGACTCATACCGACCACAACACGTTGGTAGTGGACGCCTATAACGCCAATCCATCGAGCATGATGGCGGCTGTTGAGAACTTTGCCCTTTTGTCGGTGGATGACAGTCAGCAGTCATCCCCCAACCCTCAAACCAAGAAGATGCTCATTCTTGGCGATATGCTTGAACTGGGCGAGGCATCGGCAGAGGAACACCAGAAGTTAGTGGACTTCATCACCCTGCAACCATTTGACCGCGTGATACTTGTGGGTGGTGAGTTTGCCGGTACATCCTGCCACTTTGAGAAATACCCCAATGTTGAAGCCGTTGCAGACGCCCTGAAGCAGGAGCAGCCGCAGGGCTACACCATCCTCATTAAAGGCTCCAACGGCACTAAACTGTATCAATTACCCCAATATTTATAAACTGACAAGCTATGAATGACTTAAAATCCTTGTTACGCTTTTTAGCAGTAGCCCTTGCGTTGTTATCACCGTTGTCGTCACAGGCAGCTAACGGGAAACCCGGTACGTTCACCACGGGCGACAAGACTTTCCTGCTCAATGGCCAGCCCTTCATCGTGAAGGCCGCCGAGGTGCACTACCCCCGCATCCCGCGTCCCTACTGGGAGCACCGCATCCAGATGTGCAAGGCTCTTGGCATGAACGCCGTGTGTATCTACATCTTCTGGAACATCCACGAGCAGCAGGAGGATGTCTTTGACTTTACTGACAATAACGACGTGGCCGAGTTCTGCCGACTGGCACAGAAGAATGGCATGTATGTCATTGTACGTCCGGGACCATACGTCTGTGCCGAGTGGGAGATGGGTGGCCTGCCTTGGTGGCTGTTGAAGAAGAAGGATATCAAACTACGCGAGCGCGATCCTTATTTTATGGAACGTGTGAAGAAATTCGAGGAGAAGGTGGGCGAGCAGCTCAAGCCCTTGACCATCCAGAACGGAGGCCCCATCATCATGATTCAAGTGGAGAACGAGTACGGAAGCTATGGAGAGGACAAGCCTTACGTCAGTGAGATCCGTGACTGCTTGCGCTCTATCTACGGCAAGGAGATGTCGCTCTTCCAATGCGATTGGTCTTCAAACTTCGAGAAGAACGGCCTTGATGACCTGACTTGGACGATGAACTTCGGTACAGGTGCTAATATTGATGACCAGTTCCGCCGCCTCGGCGAGCTGCGACCCAATGCCCCTAAGATGTGTTCCGAGTTCTGGAGCGGATGGTTCGACAAGTGGGGCGCCCGTCATGAGACACGTCCCGCCAAGGATATGGTCGAGGGCATGGACGAAATGCTCAGCAAGGGCATCTCCTTCTCGCTTTACATGACCCACGGTGGCACGTCATTTGGTCACTGGGCCGGCGCCAACTCTCCCGGCTTCGCCCCCGACGTCACCTCCTACGACTACGACGCGCCCATCAACGAGTATGGTCTGGCCACTCCGAAGTACTGGGAATTGCGCGAGATGATGCAGAAGTACAGCGATAAGAAACTGCCTGCTGTTCCCAAGGCTCCCATGCCTATCATCACGGTGCCTAAGTTTGAACTGACAGAGTTCGCACCAATCATGCTGGGCAAGAGAGGACTTAACGATTTTGAACTATATGAAGGCGCACCTCTGTCGTTTGAAGACATGGATATGGGATGGGGCATTGCCAGCTATGAGACGCAGTTGCCTGAGATACCTGTACAGAGCCTGCTCACCATCGATGCACACGACTACGCTCAGGTGTTTCTCTCCGACGGGACATTTGTCGGTGCCGTAGACAGAGTAAAGGGTGAACATTCGCTTGTGTTGCCCCCTACATTTCAGGGCGAGATTATGACAATACTCGTAGAAGGCATGGGACGTATAAACTTCGGGCGTGCTATCAAAGACCGCAAAGGCCTGATGCCTGAAGTGTCGATACAGGCCACTATCGACGATATTGATGTCACCTGGGAGCCGCGCAACTGGTATCAGTGCTGTATACCTGATGACTACGAACAGTTCCTGCAGGCACGTACTGAGTCTGAAAAGAACAAGCAGAATGGCGAAGGCTTAACACCTGAAGAAGAACCCCGTGGATATTATTACGGCTATTTCAACCTCTCGAAGGTGGGCGACACCTTCCTGAACTTCGAGACGTGGGGCAAGGGACAGGTATGGGTGAACGGCCACGCCATGGGTCGCATCTGGTCGATAGGCCCGCAACAGACGCTCTATGTGCCTGGCTGCTGGCTGAAGAAGGGCAAGAACGAGATTGTCGTCCTCGACATTATTGGCCCGAAAGAGGCCGTCGTCTGGGGACAGGCCGAGCCTGAGCTGAACAAGCTTCAACTTGAAAAGAGCAACAAGCACAACAACATCGGCGACAAGCCCGACCTCAACTCGGTAACACCTACTGCGACGGGAGCCTTTAAGGCTGGCAACGGTTGGCAGACCATCAACTTTGCCAATGATGCCAAGGGTCGCTACCTCGCCATCGAGTGCCTCACTACGCAAAAGGACGGCGACCGCGTAGCCATTGCCGAGCTTTACCTGCAGAACCCCGGTGGCCGCCGCATCAGCCGCGAATCGTGGACAACCAAGTACGCCAACAGCGAAGAGGAGAACGGCAACCATACCGGCGATAAGGTCTTCGACCTCCAGGAGTCCACCTACTGGCAGACGGAGAAGGGCGTCTCGGCTCCCCATCTCCTTGTTATCGACCTCGGCAGCGAGCAGACCGTCAGCGGCCTGGAGTACCTGCCCCGTGCAGAGCAGGGCGCTCCCGGCTCCGTGAAGGACTTCAAGATTTATCTATACCGATAATAGATTTTTTCTGCACTGATAATAGTTTTTTTTCTGCGGTTGAAGCCCGAAGGGCTGTTAGACCATAGGCAGGGGTAAAACCCCTGCAACCCCGCGATTGTAATCCCAACCCCGAAGGGGTGGCAGGATGCTCTGCCACCCTTTCTTTTCAACCGCAGCAGGTTTTTGATTATCCGCAATCAGGTGACTTGGACGCCACATGTCAGCATAGCTGGAGCGGCACTATATTACTACCATTGTTTTTTCGTTTTTTCTTGCAATGTTGCCACTTTACTCCTATCATGCTGACTATCAGATGGTTTGTTGGTGGCAAGAGAGGTGTATAAGTGGCAAGAGAACTTTTAGTCTCTTTTGGACTCCAACGGAGAGACTTTTAGTCTCCCACCGAGAGACCAAAAGTCTCCTGCGGGGAGACTTCCAGAGACCAATGGTTTTACTTTGGGCATCCTGAGGTGCAGATAGCCTTCGCACCGTACAGATAAGAAAGAAGTTGTTGGCTTTTCTTGTGTCCCTTCGCTATATAGCCAGCAGAGCTGGAGCACAGGTCGAATTCTGCTAATGTTGCAGAAATCAGTCATTCGAACTAACATAGCCAAAAGGTTGGTGGGGGGACCTGAGGGAGGGTAGGGGGCTGCTCGAAGATAGAAATGAACAGCAAAAAAACACTAAAATATTTGGCGGTTTACTTAGAAAGCAGTAATTTTGCCACCAACTAGGCCGAAGGCAGCCTTCGGACACCTCACTTTGTTGGTTTTATCCATTCCTTCAAGACCGAGAGTTCAAACAATTATATTAATAACTATTCTTTTAAAACTTACAACAATGAGAAAAACTCAACTCTTAAAGTCGCTCCTCGTCGCAGTTATGCTGTGCGTGGGGGCAAGTAATGTTTTTGCAGCTGCAACGGTTATATATGGCCGTGCTTTGACTGCTGATGCAGACAATGGCTATACTGCATGGTCGAACAACGATGTCGCCGCATCTGGTACAGATTTAAACGTATGGATTGGAAACTTTGCGTACAACCAGACCTACGGCCTTTATCAAAGTGCAAGTGGTAATCGCAGTGCTGTTATGACATTTGCGCACACTGATGGTAGTCTTCAGACGTTTGATATAGTTTTCAATAATCTTGGTAATACAGGTAACGCTTCTAACTATTCTTACATTAAGATTGGTAGTGATATTGAAATCCAGTCTAATCAGCAAAACCAGAATGGAACAGTTATCATCAACGGTAATTCGAGCTCTATTTCGGATTGTAATGTGAAGAATTACAACCGTGGCGGTGATTCTTGGACAATCCATGTAGAAATCAATACTGCTCAAAACAAACTTACTGCTCTTACTATTGTTGGTACGGAAAAAACTTACGGAAGTACTACTAAACATGCACACTATACTTTGAGTGGTGCGGCAAATCTGAGCAATAATGCTACTTTTAACACTGTAACCATCGGCTTTAATCGTGCAGGAGGCACTCCCTCTGCAGCTCTGACATCCATAAGAATTATGGAGGAGGAACAAGATGTTACAAATGCCGATTATACCATAAACTATAAATATGGTGAGAATGTGGTGAAGACTATTAGCGCTACAAGTGCTGTAGGCGCAACAATTACAGCAGACGCTGCTATTAATGGTGATGACAACCAGCGTTATCTTATCATAGCCGATGAGGCTCCTTCAATGGCACTTGTTGCTGGTAACAATGAACTAAACGTTCCTGTTCGTCCCACCTATAAAGCTACTTTGAAAGTGACAAATACAATCAATGGAACCGCTAATGAGGAAATCATTGCTTTGGAAGAGTCTGACAGCAAGAGTTGCGCTTGGAGGTATCCATATTCTAAGTATGTTAAGAGTGGAGACGTATACTATCTTTGCGATGCCAATACTTTTGTGTTTAGTGGTACATTTGTCGACGGCGATGTTATTGAGAAATCTGTAAGCTATAGCACTGCCGATGAGAGCATCGTGTATTTTGGAGAAGTTGAGGACCTTGCCAATGCCGTATGGCCCATTGAGGGTGAATACTCAGGTGGTACACGTGCAGCAATTAGCGGAAGCAAAATAGCAGGATTAACAACACTCCCAGCCGGAATTTATGAAGTCTCTGGTGTCGTATATGACAACACCTTCCGTGGCTTGTATTTGCGCAAAAGTAATTCAACTGAAGACAGCGAAGTCATTGCCGGAACCACTACAGCAGACGGCAATATTCTGAGTGCAAAATTCGTGCTTTATGAGGAAACAAGCGTAAACCTTTCAGGAACGACTTTGAGCGGCAAGGTCAACCAATCTGCTGATCTGGACTATGTCATGATAAAGAAATTGAGTGATGGCATTAACACCATGTCTATCGTGGGTGATTTCTCTGCAAATGGATGGGTTCCAGAGAGTGGCATAGCAATGACTCAGGACACAGGCAATCCTCATATTTGGACGGCTGTTGTTGAGAAATACGTAGTAACTTCTGCAAAATATGATTACCAGTATAAAGCTGTAGCCAATGGCAATTGGACTGACTGGGTGATTGGAAATCCGAATGCTTCAAACACGGACAAGAATCAGGAGTACGGATTCGGTTATGTTGGTGATGGCATGTACAAATTGACCTTTACTGCCAATACAAAAGCTAATACTGTGGAGCTTGCCATTGAGAAGCAGGCCACTGGTCAGGTTTATTTCGTGAACACAAATGACTGGGCAGATGTGAAAATCTGGGTATGGGATGCTAACAACAGTGATTATAATTACACTGGCGGCACTTGGCCTGGTCATAGCATGACGGCAACGGGCGAACAGCAGGACGGCCACGATGTCTATACTTGGAGTACATACGACATTACA
>Ga0310696_10011616_pt1 | contig 10046 bp, 7 predicted proteins | sample AusTroGonzalo_MG_4_FD_203885 | JGI IMG/M metagenome (GOLD analysis project Ga0310696, IMG submission 203885) | Bovine rumen microbial communities from tropical cattle in Woodstock, Queensland, Australia - Gonzalo_02 (v2) (version 2) | ecosystem: Host-associated > Mammals > Digestive system >... | reverse complement strand
CGTTCAGGACTGAACACCAAGTCTACTTCAGGATAGGCCTTCAGCAGTTCATTGGTGTTGTCCGTCGTGCCGTCGGTAACCCACATAACCCTGAACTTATCCTTAGGATAGTCCAGGGCGTGGGTGTTTTGCATCTTCTCTGCCACGATATCCTGTTCGTTGTAGGCACAGATCATGAGCGTCATTGTGGGCAGTTCATCGTCTGTGGGCATGGCGATCGTCTGTGGTTTTCCTTTCACCAGTCTTTTCAGGCGGATGATCAGGAAAAGTAGTATACCGTATCCGAGATAGGTATAGAATACGATAAACAGGCAAAGCCAGAACAGAATTTTCAATGTCAGCATAGATGATAGAGGATTACTACTGTAATGTTGATTCAATCTCTTCCTGCATATCGATGAACTGCTGTTTAGCGTCATAGAACTCATACTGCAGGAAAGCCAGTTTCTGCGAGGGGACGACATGCACGCCCAGTCCATACTTCAGCTGCCATTGCATCTTCAGGCTGAAAACACCTTTGTTGATATAGGCTGCTACATAGGGATGTACGTGCAAATAGAATCGCTTGATGCCGATCTTGTTGACCATGCGGTCAATTTTGCTCTCTAACTGATCTGTAAACAGGATGCTCGACTTGATTTTTCCCGTGCCGTGACAGGTCGGACATGCCTCCTCCACATTCACGTCCATTGCCGGACGGACACGCTGGCGGGTAATCTGCATCAGTCCGAACTTCGACAGAGGCAGGATATTGTGGCGGGCGCGGTCCTTCTGCATGTTCTTGCACATGCGCTCATAGAGGATCTGACGGTCCTCAGCCAATTTCATATCCACGAAATCCACCACAATGATACCTCCCATGTCGCGTAGTCTCAGCTGACGGGCCAGTTCATCTGCAGCGCCGAGGTTTGTCTCCAAGGCGTTGGCTTCCTGACCGTTTTCCTTTTTTACGCGCGTTCCGCTGTTCACGTCTACCACATGCATGGCCTCCGTATGTTCGATAATCAGATAGGCTCCATGTTGATAGTTTACGGTTCGTCCGAATCCTGACTTAAGCTGCTTGGTGACATTGAAATTGTCAAAAATGGGCACCGTACCGTTGTACAGCTTTACGATGTCCTTTTTCTCCGGAGCAATCAAGCCGAGGTAATCGCGAACTTGTTCACAGATGACCTCGTCGTTCACTTGAATGCTGTCGTAAGTGGGATTGAACAAGTCGCGCAACAAGGCTACGGCACGGCTTTGTTCCTCAAAACAGAGTACAGGCCTTTCTACGGTCTTCTGTACCTTTGTGATGGCGTCTTCCCAGCGTTTGAGTAGGATTTTCAACTCAGCATCCAGTTCTGCAGCACGTTTGCCTTCGGCTACGGTTCGTACAATTACGCCGAAGTTCTTAGGCTTAATACTCTGGATGAGTTGTTTCAGACGACTCCTTTCTTCACCTTTCTTGATTTTGGTCGATACGGAAACGGTGTTGTCGAAGGGCATCAACACGAGATAGCGTCCTGCGAAGCTAAGTTCGCACGTCAGACGGGGTCCCTTTGTGTTGATAGGTTCCTTGACAATCTGTACCATAATTTCCTGACCCACCTTCAGCGTATTGGCGATACTACCGTCCTTGGGCAGTGTCGGCTGGATGGTGGCTTTCTGGATCGGATAGAGTTTCTTGCGGTCGCTTGCTACCTGTTTCAGGTATTTTTCATAAGAGTAAAATTGAGCACCCAGGTCAAGATAATGCAGGAATGCGACACGCTCAGCGCCGACATCCACGAAACAGGCGTTCAGTCCAGGCATCAGTTTTTTCACCTTTGCCACGTAGATGTTGCCTACGGAGAACGATGCCGACCGCTGCTCCTTCTGGTATTCCACCAGTGTCTTGTCTTCGAGCAGTGCGATCGAGATGTCCTTCGGTTGCACATCAATGATAACTTCACTTGTCATTGTCTTTTGCTTGTCTTGATAGTGGGTTTTAACTTTAAAGGGTGTGTCGCAATCCTTGTCGGATCTGCAGACACACTCCTTTCATTTCTTTTGCTACGTCTTGCCGTCGCGGGCAGTAATCAGTGATTACTTGCTCTTATGACGATTCTTGCGCAGTCTCTTCTTACGCTTGTGAGTAGCCATCTTGTGGCCCTTCTTCTTTTTTCCGTTTGGCATAATACTAAAATGTTTATTGTTAAAATTCTGATTAATTCTTCATCTTCTCAATGAAACTCCTTGAGGGCTTGAAAGCGGGGAAGTCGTGGGCATCGATAACCAGTGTGGTGTTCTTGGAGATATTACGTGCTGTCTTGGCTGCACGGTGCTTAACGGTAAAGGTACCGAATCCACGCAGGTAGACATTCTCCTTGTTTTCAGCCAGACTTACACGGATTTCTTCCATAAAGGCCTCTACTGTAGCGCCTACATCTTTCTTGGCAATGCCTGTCTCTTCAGCAATTTTGTTGATGATTTCTGCCTTTGTCATATTTGTCTTTTTCTATATATTAATAATGTGAATATCTGCTTTTTCTCGATTTTGGACTGCAAAGTTACTAATTTTCAGTCGATTACAAAAATATTTCCCCATTTTTTTTTGAATTTTATGATTTTTGATAATTAATTGCCCTCTTTTTTGTATCTTTGTGGCTGAAAACAGAGTTTTTTTGTATGAAGCGTAGTTTATTTTTTGTTTTGGCCATAGTTGTCATTGTGGTGATGGGTGGATGCAGCAGTCGTCAGCCCAAAGCTTATGTGAGTGAGTTGACGAGTGCCGATAGTGTGTCAATAAAGATGGGTAACTATACGTTGTTGAAATATCACAGCGACCGTCTTGGGATGAATATCAATTATCCCTCTTACCTTGTTCATCAGGATTTGCCTGACGAAGTCGGCATGCAGGAACTCTTTATGATGGACGATGTGTCGATATCTGTCATGGTCGACTCGCTCAGCGGTATGATGCGCAGTTCGGGACAGCGAATGATGGGTATGGGTGCAGAACTGCTGGAAGTGGGTGATGACTATAGCATTCACTTGGGACAGGATGAGAAGTGGGAATACTACGGAAAAGTCATCGATTCCGATTCGTTGCGGCAAGTAACGGTCATCCTGCGTTATTATCCAGAACACGAGGATGCCGTCATCGAACTGAAAGATTGGGTGAAGAACTTCTCTATAGAATAATAAATCCTCGGCGAACGCCGAGGATTTATTATTTACAAGGGATCTTATCGATGCGTTTCTGATGGCGCCCACCTTCGAAAGCAGTGGTAAAGAACTCGTCCATAATCTTACGAGCCATTTCGTTGTCGATGAATCGTCCGGGCATTACCAGCACGTTGGCATCGTTATGCTGACGAATCAAGTGGGCTATCTCAGGAATCCAACAGAGACCTGCACGGATGCTCTGGTGCTTGTTCAGCGTCATGTTGATGCCTTCACCGCTGCCGCAGATGGCGATACCGGGGAATACCTCGCCCTGCTCAATGCCCTCAGCCAGTGCATGACCGAAATCAGAGTAGTCACAAGAGTCCTCGGTGTAGGTACCGTAGTCCTTATAGGTGTAGCCCTTCTCGTCGAGGTACTTCTTCACAAACTGTTTTAAAACATAGCCAGCATGATCGCTGGCTATGCCGATAGTCTTTACTTCCATAGTCCTATCCAATGTACTCCATGATGAGATCTACAATCTCGTCTTCTGTCTTATTATCGGCAGAGATGACGAGATCATAGTTACGAGTGTCATAGCGCGAGGTCTTGGTGAACTTTTTGACGTAGTTTTCACGCATCTTATCCACCTTCTCAATGGTCTTGCGAGCTTCGTCCTCGGTCATGTTCTGCTTGCGCATCACACGCTCTACGCGGAACGGCATAGAGGCTTGGATGAGAATGCTCAGGTGGTTGGGGTGATTGCGGAACACGTAGAAACCGGTACGACCAGCCACGATGCACGACTCATTGTCGGCAAGATGGCTGAAGATCTCGGTTTCCACCTTGTACATGTCGTCGGTTGTCACCAAATGATACGCGTCCATGGGGGGATGGGGCACGCTGTTTATCTCGCTCATCCTTTCTCCCATATAGATGGCAGAGTTCAGCATCTCGCGCCACCAGGAACTGTTGCCACCCTTCACCTTCTCCACCTCTTCGGTACTGATATTGAACTTGCTCTTCAGTTCGTTGATGAGCCATTTGTCGTAGAATGGTACTCCCAATTTCTCACTCAACTTACGGCCGACGGTACGACCGCCACTACCTAACTCACGATTGATAGTGATGATAAAGTTTTCGTTCTTGTTCATATTTTTTTATTAAATTATTGTTCATTGACTTGTTGTGGCGGTCGCTCAGACACTCACTTCTTGACTCAGGTGGTTAAGCAAGCAGTTTCTTTACCTGTTCGTAAACATTCTGACCAGTGAAGCCGAGCTTCTCGTCGAGCACCTTGTAAGGAGCAGAGAAACCAAAACTCTCCAGACCCCATACGGTACCGTCGGCACCTACCAGGCCCTCGAGGTTTACTGGCAGACCAGCGGTCAGACCGAACTTCTTCTTGCCAGCAGGCAGAACGCTCTGCTGATACTCTTTGCTCTGGCTGCGGAACAGACCCTCAGAAGGAACGCTCACGACGCGTGTCTTGATGCCATCAGCAGCGAGCAGCTTGGCACCAGCCTCCAGCGTAGAAACCTCAGAACCGGAAGCCAGCAGGATGACGTCGTAGTTCTCGTCTGATCCAGCAACAACGTAAGCACCCTTGGTAGCCTGGCTGTAGTCGTTGCCCTCGGGCAGCATCTCGATGTTCTGACGCGAGAAGATGAGAGCAGTCGGGGTATCAACGTTTTCCATAGCCATGCGCCAGCAAACGGTGGTTTCTTCAGCATCGGCAGGACGAACCACCAATACAGAGTTCTTGCCGTGGTGATTCTTCAGCTTCTCCATCAGACGGATCTGAGCTTCCTGCTCAACGGGCTCGTGGGTAGGACCGTCCTCACCAACGCGGAAGGCATCGTGTGTCCAGATGAACTTCACGGGCAGTTCCATCAGAGCGGCCATACGAACAGCGGGCTTCATGTAGTCAGAGAATACAAAGAATGTACCGCAAGCGGGAATCACACCACCGTGCAGAGCCATACCGATACAGCAGCAAGCCATCGTGAGCTCAGCCACACCAGCCTCGAAGAAAGCACCAGAGAAGTCACCACGAACAAGGTCCTTGGTCTTCTTCAGGAAGCCATTGGTATTATCCGAGTTGCTCAGGTCGGCAGAAGCACAGATCATGTTGGGCACCTGCTCAGCCAACTGACCGAGAACAGCAGCCGATGCGCTACGGGTAGCCGAGCCAGCTTTCTGCTCTACCTTGCTCCAGTCGATGACAGGAGCCTTGCCGCTGAACCACTCCTCGAGCTGTTTGGCCTGTACGGGATGACCCTTGGCCCACTCAGCCTTCTCAGCATAGCGCTCAGCGCAGATCTTCTTCAATTCCTCAGCACGCTTTGCGTACAACTCCTTTACCTCTGGGAAAATCTGGAACGGATTCTCAGGATCAGCACCCAGGTTCTTCATCGTGTTGATATAGGCATCACCGCCCAGAGGAGCGCCGTGGGTAGCACAGTTGCTCTCGTATGAAGAACCGTCAGCCTTACGTGCACCCTTACCCATCACACAGTGTCCGATGATGAGTGAAGGACGCTCCTTCTCTGCCTGAGCCTTCTTGATGGCCTCGCGGATCTGATCCACATCGTTACCGTCGATCTTCTGAACATACCAGCCCCAAGACTCATACTTCTTGGCAGTGTCCTCGCAGGTCACCACCTCTGTCTTGGTAGAAAGCTGGATATCATTAGCGTCGTAGAACATGATGAGGTTGTCAAGACCCAGGTTACCAGCGATACGACCAGCACCCTGCGAGATCTCCTCCTGCACACCGCCGTCAGAAATGTAGGCATAGATGGTCTGGTTCATCACATTGCCCAGACGAGCCTTCAGGAACTTAGCGGCGATGGCGGCACCTACTGCGAAAGTATGACCCTGCCCCAGAGGACCAGAAGTGTTCTCGATGCCACGCTCAATCTCGCGCTCGGGGTGACCTGGTGTGACAGAACCCCACTGACGCAGATTCTTCAGATCCTCGAGTGTGTACTTACCAATCAGGCAGAGCTGGCTGTAGAGCATCGGAGCCATGTGACCTGGATCGAGGAAGAAACGGTCGCGACCCTCCCATGTGGGATTCTCGGGGTCATACACTAAGAACTCACTGTACAGGGTGTTGATAAAGTCTGCGCCACCCATTGCACCGCCGGGGTGACCCGACTTTGCCTTTTCAACCATCGAAGCAGCAAGGATACGGATATTATCCGCTGCCATGTTCATAACTTTGTTGTCGTTCATAATGAAATTAATTAATCAATAGAAAATTTGCGTGCAAAGATACAAAAAATTTTCGATATAATCGATGTTTATTGCAAAAAATAACTATCTTTGCACACAAAACCCATAAACATTATTAAAAATGAGAAAGAAACTATTATTTCTATTGCTGCTGACCAGCACTGTGACGATGGCGCAGAAAATTTTCTTGGGCTCGCCCAACAACCGTCTCGATGTGGAGATTGAAGTGAAGGGTGGGGTGCCCACCTATGCCGTTTATTACGATGATTTCCAGGTATTGCAGCCCTCGCAACTGGGCTTTGAGGCCGACTTCGGCGACTTCACCAAGGGAATGGCTTTTAAGGAGAACATTGTTTTGGACACGCTAAACCTGACGCCATCGAAGATTATCGATATCGTGTTCAAAGAGAAATCGAAGAACATCACTGTGTGTACTTTTTTATACAAGATTCCGTTCAAGAATGCTAAAGGTCAGGAAATGACGGTTGATTTCCGTGTCTGGAACAACAATGTCGCCTTCCGTTACGAGATTCCCCGTCCGGGCGAGAATCCCAAGTGTGGCGTCATCCGTCGTGAGGTCTCGTCGTTCAACTTCCCCGAGCAGACCTGCACGTTCCTCTGTCCGCAGATCGGTCCGATGACGGGGTGGGAGCGTACCAAGCCCAGCTACGAGGAGGATTATGAGGCTGATGCCCCGATGGCTAAGAAGTCGCGTTTCTCTCAGGGCTATACCTTCCCATGCCTGTTCCGCGTTCCGGTGAATGATGTCGACAATGCCTGGGTATTGGTCTCTGAGACGGGTGTCGATGGCAGTTACGTGGGCTCTCATCTGAGCGACTACAGCCCCGAGACCGGCTATACCATCGCTTTCCCACAAGCTGGCGAGAATAATGGCATCGGCTCACCTTATGCCGGTATCCCTCTGCCTTACACAACGCCTTGGCGCACCATCACCCTTGGCGCCTCGCTGAAACCCATCGTGCAGAATCGTGTCAACAATGTTTTGCTGAAGAATAAGTACCAGCCCGAACAGCCGTATCCTGGTAAGCTAGGCCGTTATACGTGGTCGTGGCTTGTTTGGCAGGATGAGTCGATCAATTACGACGATCAGGTGCAGTTCATCGACCTCGCTTCAAAGATGGGTTTCGAATACTGTCTCGTCGACAACTGGTGGGACCAGCGTATCGGACGCGACAAGATCGAGGAACTCTCGAAATATGCTCAGTCAAAGGGTGTGAGTCTGATGCTTTGGTACAACTCCAACGGCTACGAGAATGATGCGCCGCAGACGCCTCGTGACTGCATGTCGACGGCCATTGCACGCGACAAGGAGATGGCGTGGTTGCAGAAGATCGGGGTGAAGGGCATTAAGGTTGATTTCTTTGGTGGCGACAAACAGTGTACCATGCAGCTCTATGAGGATATCCTTTACGATGCCCACCGTTATGGTCTGGGTGTCATCTTCCATGGTTGCACGATGCCGCGCGGCTGGGAAAAGATGTACCCCAACTACATAGCTTCCGAGGCTGTGCTCGCCTCCGAGAATGTCTTCTTCAGCGAGGGTCACGCCAAGACCGAGGCTTTCGAACTCTGTCTGCATCCCTTCATCCGTAATGCCATGGGGCCGATGGACTGGGGTGGCACAATCATGAATAAGTATCTTTCTCGTGACAATAAGAGCCGTCATCGCCGTTATACCACCGATATCTTTGAGATGGCCGCTGCCATCACTATCAACACGCGCATCCAATGTATCGCCATGCAGCCCAACAATCTCGACGAGCTCCCACAGTTCGAACTCGACTTCCTGAAACAGGTGCCGACGGATTGGGAAGACACGCGTCTCCTCGATGGCTATCCTGGCCGTTATGTTGTGCTGGCGCGCCAGCATGATGGCGACTGGTATGTGGCTGGTTTGAATGCCGAGCCGCAGCCAAAGACACTGACGCTTACAATGCAGGAGTGGGCTGGCAAGACGGTCGATTACTACGTCGATGACCCCAAGAAGGGCCCGCAGCTGCAACAGCTGAAGTTCGACAAGAAAGGTCAGGCCAAGGTCACCATCCAACCCATGGGAGGCATCATCCTGAAATAAAAAGAATCCCGCCAGTTCCGGCGGGATTCTTTATTTAGCGGGATTTATTATTTATTTGATGTTCAGCACGATAATCGATTTCGCAGGCACCTTCACCGTCACCACGCCTTTGTTCAGTTTGGCGTCGTTGTAGGCCTTGGGAGCCACCACGTTGGGATTCTTGAAGTCGTTGTAGTCGGCCACGTTCTTCGAGGTGAGGATACGACCGCTGACACTCTTGGCGTTGTAGCCGTCGATGGCAAAGTCGATGGTCTGGTCTTTGTCGAGGCTCACGTTGGTGATGGCGAGTACCAGACTGCCGTCTGTGGTCTTGGCTGCAGAGGCAGAGAGCATCGGACAGGGGCGATAGCCGGCATCCTTAGCATCTGCCTTCTCCTTAAAGTAAGCCTTGCTCACTGCCATTACCTCGCTTGTCAGGTCAACGGGCAGATAGGTAGCTTCTTGGAACGGCGTGTACATCTCAAACACGTGGTAGGTCGGCGTCAGTACCATATGGCCTGTACCCTCCTGATCGGTGAGGATCATCGACTGCAGCACGTTCACGATCTGTGCGATGTTGGCCATCTTCACGCGGTCGGTATATTTATGGAACACATTCAGGCTCAGCGAAGCCACGAAAGCATCGCGGAGAGCGTTTTGCTGATACAGGTGTCCGGCAATGGTGCCAGGCTCCTCGTCCCACCAGGTTCCCCATTCATCCACCAACAGACCGATCTTGCCCTTCGGGTCTTTCTCGTCCATAATGGCCTTGTGCTTCTTGATCACCTCCTCAATCTCCAGACACTTGCCGAGAGCCCAATAATACTGGTCGGTGTCGAACTTCGTGGCAGAGCCCTTCGAACCGCTCCAGCCCGAACAAGTATAATAATGTAGAGACACGCCCTGCATCCTGTCGCCGATCTTGTCCATCAGCACCTCCGTCCAGTTGTAGTCATAGTCCGAGGCGCCCGAGCCGATACGGTAGAGTTTGTTGCCCGTATAGTCGCGCAGGTAGGTATTGAACTTGCGGAATTCGTCAGAATAATATTCCGGTGTCATGTTACCGCCGCAGCCCCAAGCCTCGTTGCCGATACCGAAGTACTTCACGTGCCAGGCCTTGTCGCGACCGTTCTGACGGCGCAGACGGGCCATCGGGGTGTCACCGTCGCTGGTCATATATTCCACCCACTGAGCCATCTCCTTCACCGTACCTGAACCCACGTTACCGCTGATATACGGCTCGCAGCCCAGCATCTCGCAGAGGTTCAGGAACTCGTGCGTACCGAAGGAGTTGTCCTCGATGGTTCCGCCCCAGTTGTTGTTACGCAGCGATGGACGCTGGTCCTTCGGACCGATACCGTCCATCCAGTGATAGTCGTCGGCAAAGCAGCCGCCCGGCCAGCGCAGCACGGGCACTTTCAGGGCCCTCAGGGCATCGAACACGTCCTTGCGATAACCCTGTATGTTGGGTATCTTCGAGTTCTCGCCCACCCAGAGACCGCCGTAGATACAGCTGCCTAAGTGTTCTGAGAACTGGCCGTAAATCTCCTTGTTGATCTTGGCTCCTGCCTTGTCGGCATGGATGGTTGCCTTCACATTCTCA
>Ga0310696_10011615_pt1 | contig 10046 bp, 4 predicted proteins | sample AusTroGonzalo_MG_4_FD_203885 | JGI IMG/M metagenome (GOLD analysis project Ga0310696, IMG submission 203885) | Bovine rumen microbial communities from tropical cattle in Woodstock, Queensland, Australia - Gonzalo_02 (v2) (version 2) | ecosystem: Host-associated > Mammals > Digestive system >... | reverse complement strand
TCTGGCCTTTTTCCTTCCAACGCTTCACCAGATCTTCGCCCTGCTTGATGGTCATGCGCGTTTCGCGCGGCTTGAATCCGCACATCTTCTCCATGACGTACAGCGTGAAGAAGTTGACCGTCACTTCGCCCGTGCCGTCAAACGTCCAGTCGTAATTCTGGTGGTTGTGGCCAATTTCATGGAAGAAGCCCCAATCGCCTTTCGTGCGAAGGAACTCAGCGTCGAGCAGCTGCTTGGCCGTATGAGACGGAAGCATGATCGGATAGCCGGCGTGCATATAGCCTGCGCAGAGCTGATCGTCCATGCAGAAGCGTTCAGGAGACTTGCGGACGAGCGGGATATCCGTCAACGTCGCGTCAAGATCCGCCACGGTGGCCCACACTTTCATCAATTCGTTCGGATCCTTGTCTTTGATTTCCAGCAGATCTTCTTTCTTGACGGAGAGGATCACCTTGTCGCTTTCGATTTCACCGCGCGGCGCGGGGCATTCCGCCAACATACGGCGCCAGTCATCCAAGCTGTCGCGGCCAACAACAAACCAAACCGCCGAGCAGGCGTTGTCGAACGTCACTTCGATCTTGCCGTCCATCGTGGAGCCAGCGGGCGTCTTCGGAGCGGCCTTTTCCTGCGGGACGATGATGTAAACAAGTCCGCCGAAGGGGCTTGTAACCGTCGTGGTTCTCTGCACCAACGGAATTTCCATATCGACTTTCGGCATGCGTTCCCAATGGTCATGGCGCGTGTTATTGCAGGTCGTCGTACCGATTCTCAGGCGGAGCCCCTGCTGGCCTTCCGGAATCGTCACCGTCAACGGCTCGCCGGCGACGGCGAACACGCCAGTGCTGTGCCAACGCGGAACGGACAAATCAATCGTCACGATCTTCTCGACGCGCGGGCTGTCTTTCGGCGGCATGCCCGGATAGGTGCGGGCGCCCGCATGAGCCTTGTATTCGCCAAGCGGATTGGCCTGCCAGTTCTTCGTGAACTCAACGGCGGCGAGACGTTTGGCCAAATCAGCGGAACGCCACGGTCTTTCAAGAGTCGGTGCACCACGGCTGCCTCTGGCGATCAACGCATTGTATTCTTTTGTAATGTCCGAACCATCATCTTCCATCACAGCGCGGGCCGTCGTCAACGTCGTGTTCACCTGCTTCAGCATCGTATCCATGTTTTTCGCGAAAGCCAAAGCCTTGGCGACATTCAATTCCGGAGGCAGTTCATCCTCAACGGGATAGCCATCGCCTTTCGGGCGGTTCACAAAGCTGGCATCCGTCAGAAGACCAGCGGGACCGAACAGCCTGTTGAAGAAATTGTCCTTCTGAAGGCTCTTGCCCGTGATCTGCTGCCAGCCCCAGCCGATACCGGCCGTGAGCACGCCGCCGCCGTCCAGAATGAACTGACGCAGAATTTCCAAATCTTCCGCTTTCTGCATGCTGTCCGGATAGACCACGACCACTTGGCAGCTCTTGATTTCATCAATGCTGTTCAAAGCCTTGGTCTCAAAACCAGTCAGCGAAAGGATTCCGCTTTTTGCGGCATCAAAGCTGTAAACACCGATCTGGCCGGCACCTAACCACTTCAACGCATTGCGCACGAACAATTCCGTATCCTTCAGTTTCAGCGAATCCGACGAATAGAACGAATTATGGCCGACGGCCACGATACGTCCACGACCATAACGCGCAGCCGACGCGACGGGCAGCTTCACGCCGTTCGTTTCGCCCGCCACCAGCGGAATCGCCTCTTCCTTCACGCACAGGATGGAACCGGGCAGTGTTCCCTTCTGCGCATCAATCGACTTCACGCCCGCCAGAATCTCTGCGCGGTCATCCGCCGCCAGAATACCGGCCACCAGGCACATCATCAACATGACTTTCTTCATACGTGTCTCCTTGTTTTGCGTTTTTCCATCAGACAAATAATTTGTCAATCTTACAACATAATCCACAAAACGACAAATCCCAACTCGCACGCTGTTTTCTTGTCTTTTTTTTACTACATATTATAATAAGTGTTTGACAAATGATACTTTTTACCTTTTTACGGAGACCTCCCATGAAAAAGATCCATTACGACCCCATCGGTATCTGCGCATCCGCCATCGACGTTGTCCTCAACGACGACGACACCGTCGAATCCGTCGTCTTCACAGGCGGCTGCCCGGGCAATCATCTCGGCATCGCGGCGCTTGTCAAAGGCATGAAACGCGAAGACGTTGTCAAACGTCTCAGCGGGATCACCTGTGGCGGCAAGCCGTCCTCCTGCCCAGACCAGCTTGCCAAGGCGTTAGCCACAGTCCGTTGATTATCGTCTCTTTCGTCCCTTTCGTCTCTTTCGTCACTTTTTAATACCATGAAAATCTGCCATGTGATCACGCGGATGATTGTCGGCGGCGCGCAGGAAAACACGCTTCTGACATGCCAAGGTCATCTTGAAAAAGGCCATGACGTCACGCTCGTAACGGGACCGTCGCCAGGCCCGGAAGGCGAACTCCTCAAACAAGGCGTTCCCGACGGGTTGCGCGTCGTCGTGTTTCCGGAGCTTGTCCGCCAGATCAGCCCGTCCAACGATTTGAAGGCCAAGAAGAAGCTTATTGAATTCTTCAAACAGGAAAAATTCGACATTGTCCATACGCATGCCTCCAAGGCGGGTATCATCGGCCGCGTCGCCGCCAAGGCGGCGGGTGTGCCGTTCATCGTCCACACGGTTCATGGCCTCCCGTTCCACAAATACCAAAACTTCGTGTCCAACGCGATTTACATTCTCATGGAACGGTATGCGGCAAAGAAGTGCGACCGTATTTTCGCCGTCGCCAAAGCGATGGTTGATCAATGCGTCAAAGCGCACGTCGCACCGGAGAACAAGTTCAAAGTCGTCTATTCCGGCATGCATCTGGAAGCGTTCATGAACGCGCAGCCGGAAGACGAATTACGCCAAAGCCTTGGCATTCCGGAAGGCGCGCCAGTCGTCGGAAAAGTCGCACGGCTTTTCGAACTGAAAGGCCATGACGACTTGTTGAAAGCGGCGCCGCAACTCGTCGCCGCCAATCCGGAAATCCGTTTTCTCCTCGTCGGAGACGGCATTCTCCGCCCGAAATTCGAAGCGCAGATCGCCCAAATGGGCCTGCAGAAGAATTTCATCTTCACGGGGCTTGTCCCGCCATCGGAAGTCTGCCGCTATATTGCGTTGATGGATATACTTGTACATCTCTCCTTGCGTGAGGGCTTGCCGCGCAGCGTCGTGCAAGGCATGGCCGCAGGCAAGCCCGTCATCGCGTATCCGCTCGACGGCACGCCGGAAGTCATATCCAGCGGCACGACGGGTTATCTTATCGAACCGCATGACACGGAGAATCTCATCCAGAACATCAACGTTCTGATTCGCAACGCGCAACGCCGCTATGAAGTCGGCCAGAAAGCGCGCGAACGCGTCGCCAATCTCTTCGATTGGCACCGCATGGCGGACATTCTTGAGAAAGAGTACATTCATGGCCTTCGCCTCAAAGGTGTTCTGCCACCCGAAGAAAATCATACTGTGAAAATCAAATAACCATAACGACAACAACCAATTGCAACCATGACCACTCGTCCCCACACTTACTCTCCCGCTGAAATCGAACCCAAATGGCAGGCCTTCTGGAAGGAAAACAAAACCTTCAAGGCCGTTGACTGCGACAAGACGCGGGAAAAACTCTACGTTCTCGACATGTTCCCCTATCCGTCTGGCGCCGGCCTGCATGTCGGCCATCCAGAAGGCTATACGGCGACGGATATCTGGTGCCGTTTCAAACGCATGAACGGCTTCAACGTCCTCCATACGATGGGATGGGACGCCTTCGGCCTGCCCGCCGAACAGTACGCCATCAAGACGGGAACGCATCCCGCCATCACCACCGCCAAAAACGTCGCGACGTTCAAGAAGCAGCTGGAAATGTTCGGCTTCTCCTTCGATTGGGATCGCGAAATAAACACCACGGATCCAGGCTATTACAAATGGACGCAATGGATTTTCTCCAAACTCTATGAGAAAGGCCTTGCCTACGAATCGCACGAACCTGTGAACTGGTGCCCCGCGCTCGGCACTGTTCTCGCCAACGAAGAGGTTATCAACGGCCGCTCCGAAGTCGGCAACTTCCCTGTTATCCGCAAGCCCATCCGCCAGTGGGTCCTCAAAATCACGGACTACGCGCAGCAGCTTCTCGACGGCATCGACGGACTCGACTGGCCTGAAGGCACGAAAGAAATGCAGAAGAACTGGATCGGTCGCTCCACGGGCGCCGAAGTCGATTTCAAAGTCGCGGATTCAGACGAGACGATTCGCGTATATACGACCCGTCCGGACACGCTGTTTGGCGCCACCTACATGGTGCTCGCCCCTGAGCATCCGCTCGTTTCCAAAATCACCACGCCGGATCGTAAAGCCGCTGTTGACAAATATGTAGAAATCACCCGCACGAAGTCCGATCTCGCTCGTACGGAAGACACGAAGGAGAAGACCGGCGAATTCACGGGAGCCTACGCGATCAATCCCGTCAACCACGTCAAGATTCCGATTTGGATTTCCGACTACGTTCTCGTTAGCTATGGCACAGGCGCCATTATGGCCGTTCCTGCGCACGATACGCGTGACTTTGATTTCGCCACGAAATTCAATCTGCCCATCATCTGCATCATGACGCCTGATCCGAAGGCCTGCGAAGCCGCCGGCGTGAAAGTCGAAGACGTTCTCGCGGGAAAGGCCTGCTGGACGGAAGACGGCGTTCTCATGAACTCCTCCAACGATGAAATCTCCCTCGACGGACTCCATGTCGCCGATTCCAAGAAGGCCATCACCGAATGGATGCACAAGAAAGGCATCGGTTCGCCGACGGTCAACTTCAAGCTGCGCGACTGGCTCTTCTCCCGTCAGCGCTACTGGGGCGAGCCCTTCCCGCTCGTCCACATGGAAGACGGCACCATCCATCTCGTCGATCAATCCGAACTGCCCGTCGTTCTGCCCGAAATGGAAAACTACAAGCCGACGGATGACGGCGAGCCGCCGCTCGCCCGCGCCACGGAATGGCTCAACTACACGGATCCGAAGACCGGCAAGAAAGGAAAACGCGAAACGAACACCATGCCGCAGTGGGCTGGATCCTGCTGGTATTACCTACGTTACATCGATCCGCACAACGACAAGCAGGCGTGGGATCCCGAAAAGGAAAAATATTGGATGCCTGTCGATCTCTATGTCGGCGGCGCGGAGCACGCCGTGCTCCATCTGCTCTATTCACGCTTCTGGCATAAAGTCCTCTACGATCTGGGCCTCGTCTCCCATCCGGAGCCGTGGAAACGCCTTATCCATCAGGGCATGATTCTCGGCCTCTCCTATAAAGATCAACGCGGCGTGCTCGTGCCCAACGATCTCGTTGACGCACGTGACGGCAAATACTTCCACAAGGAGACCGGAGAAGAGCTCACGCAGCTTCCCGCCAAGATGTCGAAATCCCTTAAGAACGTCGTCAATCCGGATGATGTCATCAAAAAGTACGGCGCGGACAGCTTCCGCCTCTATGAAATGTTCATGGGCCCGTTGCGCGAAGTCAAGCCGTGGAACACGGAAGGCGTCGATGGTGTCAACCGCTTCCTCAACCGCGTGTGGCGCATGATCATCGACGTCAACACAGGTGATGTCCTGCCCGATGTCAACGACGAACCGCTCTCCAAAGACGCAGAACGCCTTCTCCACCAGACCATTAAGAAGGTCACGGAGGACATCGACTCCCTCAGCTACAACACCGCCATCAGCCAGTTGATGATCTTCCTCAACGAATTCTCCAAGATGCCGAAACGCAACCGCCAGGCCATGGAGACGTTCGTCCTCCTGCTCTCCCCCATGGCGCCGCACATCGCCGAAGAGCTCTGGCAGCGTCTTGGCCACAACGACACGCTCGCCTATGCGCCGTGGCCGAAGTACGACGAAGCCAAGCTGAAGCAGGACGAAGTCCAGATCGTCGTCCAGATCAACGGCAAGCCGCGCGCCCGCATCATGGTTCCCGCGGATGCGGACAAAGATGCCCTTCTGGCCATCGCAAAAGCCGCTGATGAAGTGAAACCGCAGCTCGACGGCAAGACAATCGTCAAGGAAATCGCCGTTCCCGGCAGGCTTATCAACATCGTTGTCAAATAAGCTGATTTAAACAAACGTTATACTCATGTGTCGCCTCCTCTGGCTTCCATACCATAAGGAGGCGATTCATTCTAAACCGCCAATCCAATCGCATGACAGACGGAACGCGGCATGCGTCGCTTTCGTCTGGACAATCCATACCACCATAACAGCGGATGACATCGCACATGCTTCGCAATATCACAGTCTGCTTCGCTTTTCTGGCCTTGTTGCTCATAGGGCAGGAAGCCGATGAATCATACAATATAACAAAACAGACCTTCCCGTACATCGTCACTATTCGTGTCAAGACGATGACGGAGAAGTCCGCCAAAGTCAACAATCCAGTCCGCTGGCTACCGATCAGCGAACTCGTCCCGGACGGCACGCTGGTCAAGAAAGACCAAGTCATTGCCCGCTTCAATACGGAATATACGCAATTCGAACTTGACTCACAATTGCTTGAAGAGGCCGTCATTGACGCCAATTTGCAACGTCGTCTCGCCAATATCGAAAACAACAACATCGATATGGACGACCAAATGGGCGAACTCGACGACAAGCTCAAAACCGCTGAAGCCAAGCTCGCACGCCTTCTCAGCGAACCGAATCCGGATGACGTCCGTATCGCCGAAGGCCGACAGCGCATCGCCGCTCTGAATTTGAAGGCCGCCCAAAAGGACTACGACAAGGCGCAGGACCGTTTCAAACGCGGCATGATCTCCCGCGCGGAATTGGACGCGGATGAAGAGACGCTTCAGCAGAATCAAATCAAGAAACTCTTCGCGGATCGCGAACTTCAAACCACGAAAGAGCCTTATGATCTGCCTGGCTCCATCCATTCCACGCGTCTCGAAATCGACAATTGCAAGCTTGAAATCGAAAAACTCGCCTTCGAAATCAAAGAACAGAAAAAGATTTCCGAAATCCAGCGCGTTGGTGCATCTTCCCAGAAGAAGCATAAAGAACGTGAAATCAAGGAGAAGCAGGATGACATCCAGAAATCGGAAGTCAAAGCTCCCATCGACGGTTATGTCAGCCACAACCGCGTTGACAACGAAGAACTCACCGTCGGCATGAAAATGTGGCCCAACTTCGCCTTCATGGAAATTCCAGATTTGAACACCATCGGCTTCCAAGGGGAGCTTTACGAATCTGCCCGCAAATATTTCAACGAAGGCGACGAAGTCATCGTCCGCCTCAACGGCCGCCTGCAACAGCCCCTCGTCTGCAAACTCCGCAGCATCAGCACATTGTCACATGATATTGCGGACAAGCAAAACGCTGGCTGGGGCGATCCTCAGAAGCTCGGCGTGAAGGTTTTCGATTTGATTATCGAAAAGACGGAAGAGGCCTCATGGCTCCGTCCAGGCATGGTCGGAACCGCCGAACTGAAAGCCTCCAAGCCGCTCGAAGGACCGACAGTTCCGTTGCAGTTCGTCCATTATATCGACGGTAAACACTACATTTCATTCGAAGGCGTTTATACGGAAGTTTCGGGAACGCCTGTCAACAGTTGGTTCGTTTTGGACGATCCCGTATGGGAGGGCCGCGCCGTCACGATGCACGGCAAACTCGTCAACAAAGTGATGGAAAACCAACAGGAAGAAAAACGCTTCAGCGCATCAGGCGAACTGGATCCTGTCCGCAAAACGGACGTCATCGTCCCGCCGATCGGCTGGTGGCCGTGGCCAAAAGTCGTATGGCTTATTCCCGAAGAGACTTACGTCAAGAAAGGTGACGTCGTTGCCAAGCTAGATCCGCAGGAGCGTCAGAAGCAGATCGACCGTATCGAAACGAATGCCGCCAGCGTCCGCGCCTCCTGCGAAGAAGCGGAAAAGAACGTGGAAATCACGCGTATCAACGGCGAATTCAAGCTGAAAATGGCGAAAAACACGTTGGAAATCGCCAAACAAACGGCGAAAAACACGTTGGAGATTTTCAATCCGCTGCCAATCTACCGGGCGGAGATGAACCGCGATCTCGCGAAAGTCAATCTCATGTCCGCCAAACGAAAGGTTGATCGCGAAGAGGCTCGTGAAACACCCACGATGTCGCCTGCCGAACTCCAGAAACTCAAACGAAATCAACGCCGAATGGAGCTCAATCTCGAAAAAGCGCAGCTCAATCTGGACAAGGCGATCGAAGGCGCCACCCAAATCGCTCGAAGCAGGGCCAGACTGAATCTCAAATCCGCTGAAAATACCTATGAATTAACCGTCAAGACCGTCCAATTCGACAATGTCTCCGCGCAACGCGAATACGAACAGACGAAGCAGCGGTTGGAGGAAGTCGAACAGCGCCTCCGCCGCCGCAAGGAAGAACGCGACAACCATACCATCTATTCGCCTGCAGAAGGCATCATCTGCTACAATAAAGTACGAAACGGTAACGTCTTCGCGAAAATCGCTGTCGGCAACACCGTCGGCCCGCGCTTCAACATCATGTCCATTCCGGATCTCTCTGAAATGGAAATGAAAGTCGAAGTGCCCGAAAAATACTATTCGCAGATAAAGGACGGCATGGAAGTGGAAGTTCGCGTTCCCTCCCTCACGAACGAACATCTGCCGGGCGTCGTCACAAGCGTCGATCTTCTGTTCACGAACAAGACGAAAAAGGACAGTCAGATCGGTCTGTACTCCTCCCACGAGCCGTTGGGAGAAGTCGTTTTCAACGTCCGAATCCGTATCCACAGCACGGATGTCAAACTCAAGCCGGGCCTCATCGGCGAAGTCTTCTTCCCCTTCACTAAGTAACCGATTATGAAGAACTTAAAAGTCACCATTTCAGTCATACTGCTACTGGCCTTCCTGTTGTCAGCCTGCCTGTTGTATATCAAAGGGCGGAAGACGGAGGAAGCCATCGAATCCTATACCTATACTATAAAGCCTGTCGAAGGGGCCTCACGATCGATTTTGGCGCGCGGTATCCTCCAATGCGCGGAAACCGTTCCAGCCGTCGTCGGAACGAACGGCCGCATCACGGATATGATGCCGCAGGGCACCATCGTCAAGAAAGGCGACATTCTTTTCCAAATCGACGATGCGTCCGCCAAGGAGAATATCGAAAATCAAGAGGCCAGCCTCCATACGTCCGAACTCTCTCTCGTCAAGCTTAATACACAGTATGATCTGATTGATTTCCAAGAGACGCAGACCATCGCCCTCCGCAAGGCGCAATTGGACCACGCCATTCTTGAGGAAGCGGAAGAGCTTGCGGAACCCAAACCGCGCGATCTCCGCCTCATGGAAATCGAAGAGGAACTCGCCAAGCTGAATTTGGAAGACGCGCAGGACAACTACGACCGCGAACATCGTCTGTTCAAGAAAGACTACATCAGTGCTTCCGCGTTGGAGCCCTACGAACAGAAGCTTGAAAATTCCAAAGCCACGCTCGAAGAGCTCCTCCTGCAGAACAAACTGACACGCAAGGGAGCGACGGATGAACGCCGCGTCGAACTCAACATGGCCGTCAAACGCGCACGCTCCAACATGGAACGCCGCGAAAAACACAAAGAACGCCGTATCAACGACATCAAGGCGCAAATCGAAGCGGAGAAACTGAACAAGAAAGTCATCATCAACAATCTGGAACATTCCAAACTGGAGTGCTCCCGCGCCATTGTCAAGGCGACGACGGACGGTGTCTTCAAAATCCGCACCTACCGCGATTGGCGGACAGGCGGACAACTCCGCGAAGTTGCTGTCGGCGAAGAAAAGAATCCGCAGGATGTCGTCGGTGACGTCATCGACCCGAAGCACATGGTCGTCAAACTTGTCGTCAACGAATCGGATTACCATTATTTAAAGGACGGCATGGACGTCGAACTCGAGATGCCCGCCATCACGAACCACGTCTTCAAAGGAAAGCTTCAACGGCTTGGAGCGATTGGCCGAGAC
>Ga0310696_10011613_pt1 | contig 10048 bp, 9 predicted proteins | sample AusTroGonzalo_MG_4_FD_203885 | JGI IMG/M metagenome (GOLD analysis project Ga0310696, IMG submission 203885) | Bovine rumen microbial communities from tropical cattle in Woodstock, Queensland, Australia - Gonzalo_02 (v2) (version 2) | ecosystem: Host-associated > Mammals > Digestive system >... | reverse complement strand
CCTGCCACCCAGGGAAGATCTAATGGAAAATAAATGTAGCCATCTGCTTCCGGAATAATCTGCTTTGCCATATTATAACCGTCTTCGGTAAAAGCAGATACCAGAATCTTGCGCTCTGGCATGATTTTTTTGATTTCTTTTACAATCGGACTGGTAGCTACAATTTCGCCTACCGATGCGCCATGAATCCAGATGCAATCAGTATTGATCACGCCTGCGATTTCTTCCCGTGGGACCAGCCCAATACTCTGCCTAAACCGCTCGCTGAAGCCTTTTTTCGTAAACAAACGATAAATATAGAATGGCAATACCAGGATAAAAAATAGCAACAGACCTAAAATATTATAAAGAAAATACATCATAAGTTATAATCAGCTCTCTTCCTTGTTGTTACGATACTGGATCTGATACAGGTGAGCATACAGCCCGTTCCTTTCCATCAGCTCGTCATGGGTTCCGTCTTCTACCAGATTCCCTTTATCCAGGACCAGAATTCTGTCAGCATTTTTAATCGTGGAAAGGCGGTGGGCAATAATAATTGATGTGCGCCCTACCATCAGGCGATTGAGGGCTTCCTGGACCAGCCGTTCACTCTCCGTATCAAGGGCCGATGTGGCTTCGTCCAGGACCAGGATACGCGGATCTTTCAGAATCGCCCTGGCAATAGCGATACGCTGCCGTTGTCCGCCGGAAATATTCACACCACGGTCGCCCAGCAGCGTACTGTAACCGTTCGGCAGTTCCATGATGAAGTCATGGGCATTGGCCGCTTTGGCAGCCGCCTCAATCTCTTCTTTTGTAGCATCCAGCCGCCCGTACAGAATGTTGTCATACACTGAACCGTTGAACAGAATGGTTTCCTGCGGTACAATGCCTACCTGCTGGCGCAAGGAGTCCAGCGTGACATGCTTAATATCTGTTCCGTCAATCCGGATCGTGCCCTCGTCACAGTCATAAAACCGGGGCAGCAGGCTGGCAATGGTGGACTTTCCTGCTCCGGAGGGACCTACCAGGCCAACAGCCTGCCCGGGTTTCGCCTCAAAGGAAAGATCATGGAGGATCTCGTCCCCTGCGTTATAGGAAAAGCTCACATGTTCAAAGCGGACACTGCCCGTCACTGCAGGCAGTTCTTTGGCATCCGACAGGTCATGCACCTCTTCCGGCAGGTCCAGCACGTCAAAGACGCGCTGGGCCGCTGCCAGCGCCCTTTGTATAGTTCCGGTGGTACGGGTGATCCGCTTGATAGGATTGGAAATGTTCACCGCATAGGCCAAAAACGCTACCAATGAACCGGCGGTGGTTTCGCCGTCAATGACGTTGTTTCCGCCATACCACAGGATCAGAGTCACACCCAAAGCCGCCACAAACTCAATGGTAGGGGTCAGGGTAGCCATATATTTGGCGTTTTTCAGATTGGCTTTTAGATTTGCTTCATTTTCTCTTTCGAACCGCTCTATCTCGTACTGTTCTCTTACAAAAGACTTGACCACCCTGGCAGAAGAAACGGATTCCTGCAAAACAGAAGTAATATCTGCCGCAGCTTCCTGGATCTGCCCGCCGGAACGGCGTATCTTTTTCCCGAAAAAGTTCATAAAGAACAGGACGACGGGGAATGTCAGAATCGTAAACAGCGTTAACTTCCAGTCCAGATAGATCATGGCACAGACAGAACCTATCAGGATAATACTTTCTGTTACCAGTTCTACCGTATTATCCACCATGGCGCCCTGCAGCGCGCTCACGTCATTGGTCACGTAACTCATGATGGTGCCGGTCTTGTTCCTGTCATAAAAGGACATGGACAGGCGCTGCAATTTACGGAATACTTCACCGCGGATATCGATGATGACGCGCTGTCCTACCCAGCTCATGAGGTAATTCTGCCCGTACAGGAAGATGCCGCGCAAAAAAAAGATAACAACGATACTGGCAGAAATCATGTTCAGCATATAGGCATCTTTTGCGGTAAGTACCTTGTCGATCATATCCCGGAAAATCCAGGGCAGGTACAGGTTGCCGGCCGCCGCCAACATGGTGCATAACAGTGCGGCAAACAGCACATGCAGGTATGGTTTGATATAACGTAAGATACGTTTATAGAGAATCATCTGAACTCCTTACAGGTCAGGGTAACACTGACCGGTTGGTTTGCAGTGCCTCCTCAGGGAAACACTGGTTAATTCGTCTACGCGCTGACAGAAGGCTTTTTGCCTGGCAGAAAATGCCCTTCCTGATGCTGGCGGGCCATACGCAGCACCAGCTCCGCCACCCGTTTAACCGCGCCGGGTTCTCCCAGTTTTTCCTTCACTTCCCGCAAATCACGCTGCAGCTGGGCATAGCGTTCCCGTTCCAGCAGTTCCAGAGTTGCGGCCGCAATCTTTTCCGGCGTACAGTCATCCTGCAGCAATTCCGGCTCGATCAGTCTTCCCGCCACAATATTGGGCAAACCGATATTGGGTATCTCTACCACCCGTTTGGCTATCCAAAAACTGACAGGAGAGGCTTTGTACAATATTGCGCAGCCCAGTCCGCACAGCGCCGCTTCCAGCGTCACTGTCCCACTGGTAGCGATGGCAAAATCCGCCACGCTCATTACATCGTAATTATGCCCTTCAGTCAGTTTTATATCCAGACCGGCCTGGTTAACAGGGCCTTCCAGCATTTCCCTGGCAATGGTCACGGCTTTGGGCATGGCAAAATCAACGTCCGGGCGTTTTTGTTTTAATATCTTTGCTGCCGCCAGCATGTCCGGCAGCAGGCGCTGTATCTCCATAGCACGGCTGCCGGGCAGCAGCAGGATGAGGGGATGCCCCTCCCGTTTTCCCGCCAGCTGTTCTGCTTCCTTACGCGAAAGGGCAGGTTTTACCGTATCCACCAACGGATGACCGACAAATTCGATATCGGCCCCATAGGACTTATACAAATCATACTCAAAGGGAAAAATGGACGCGATCTTGTCCACGACCTTCACTACGCCGGCAGCCCGGCTGGGTCTCCAGGCCCAGGCAGAAGGCGCAATAAAGGAAACAACTTTAATGCCCCGTTCTTTCGCCAGCCTTGCCAGCCGCATATTGAAGCCGGGGTAATCAATGGTCAGCAGTACGTCCGGTTTGCGCTGTTCCATAAGATCAATGAAGGCGCTGCGCAGTTTCCAGATATCCGGAAGCTTCTTCAGCACTTCCACAAAACCCATGACGCTGTGGTCTTTGATATCGAACAGCACCTCACCGCCCGCTTGCCGCAGGCAGTCGCCGCCCATGCCAAAGACTTCCGCAGTCGGATTCAGTTGTTTAATGGCACGGGTGACAGCGCCGGCATGCAGGTCCCCGGATGCTTCCCCCGCAGAGATTAAAATCCTGGTCATGATACCTCTATGCAACCCTGGCAGTTACAGGAATTAAATTGTACAGTGTACCCCACTGTCAGGGATATTTCCCGTCGCAGCCAACAGTTACCCATTTTTATACATACTAAATCATCTTATTATAACATAAAAAAGCAGCTGAATAAACCTTTCAGCTGCTGATTCCATAAATATTTCATTTTTTCCTGTCTGTTTTTTTACATTTTTATTTCTTTATGCTTAGCTTTTGTCAATCCAGTTCCGATTCTTTCATGGCCACAATAGTTATGCCATTTTCTTCCGCCATTGCCAAGGTCCGTTTGCGGTCCACCAGCAAGGTCCTGCCCGCTTCAAGGACGATGCCGGTGGCTCCCGCATGAATCATAGAGGTCAGCGTAATGGTTCCCACGCTGGGCATATCGAATCGGTTATCCTGGGCAGGCTTGGCTGTTTTGGCCACGATTACGCCGCCTTTACCCAAAAAGCCTCCCCGCAAGATACAGGCATCGGTACCTTCAATGGCTTCCAGTGCCATCACTGCCTGGTTCTTAACTACTACCGTCTGCCCGATGTCCAGACGTCCCAGTTCCTTAGCCATACGAAAGCCGAACTGCATATCCTTCCACTCCTGCTCCGTCGGTTGCCGCTGTGTCAGCACACCTGCTTCCGGCAAAAGCGGCTGGATCAGTTGGGTCTGGTCCATCACATGCATGCCCGCGTCTTCGATGAGCTTAACAATGGCATTCATGATGGTATCGTCTTTCCGGTCGGGAAGGGACGCCAGTACCCTGATGGTAGTCAGGTCCGGAACAACGACCCCGTTTTTGTATAATACTTCTTTTGTAACCTTGCCGATCATGGTGACATTTTTTACATCGTGCCGCTTCAGTGTCTGCAGGATTTTTCCCACTTTGCCCACATTGATGGTATAGAACACATCCGCGTTATCCGGAAGTTCCGGATCTGTATCTGCTACCACAGCAATAGCTACCACCTTATATCCCAGTGCCTTAGCAGACTGTGCCACATCTACCGGCAAATGGCCGATTCCGGCCAGTAAACCCAAGGTTTCCATATCTGTACCGCCTATTGATTAAAGGCAGCGAATAGATCCGCTGCCTTTGTCTTATGTTTGAAAATTATATTGGAAAAAGTAACTCTCTTTTTCCTTCTCTGTTATTTGCGCGTATGGATGATGCCCCGTTCCGCATTACGCAGGAAACGCATCAGGTGTTCCACCGGTTCGCTGCTGTCCAGTTCCTGTTCCATGGTGGCAACGGCCTCTTCCAGGGATAGCCCGCTGCGGTACAGGATCCGGAAGGCTTTTTTAAGCTGGGTACGAATTTCCAGCGGCATCCCGGCACGGGCCAGCCCTACGCTGTTCAGGCCGGCCACAAAAGCAGGATCCCCTGCCACCAGCATGAAAGGCGGAATATCCTGGGATATCCGGCTCATGCCGCCGGCCATGGCGTTCCGTCCGATCCGGCAGAACTGGTGCACGGCAGCCAGACCACCGATGATCGCACGATCCTCCACCACCACATGGCCTGCCAGGGTAGCTACGTTAGACATGATCACGCTGTTTCCCACAATGCAGTTATGGGCGATATGGGTATAGGCCATCATCAGGATATCGTTGCCGATACGGGTCTCATTCCCTTCTCCACAAGCACGACTTACAGTAACGCATTCACGGAAAATGCCCCTGTCACCAATGACTGTATAGGTTTTTTCGCCCTTAAACTTCAAATCCTGGGGAACGCTGCCGATGGAAGCCCCCGGGAAAAACTTACAGTCTTTGCCAATTGTTGTGTACGGATGGATCACTACATGCGGACCAACAATGCAGCCATCCCCCAGTACCACGTCATGTTTAATTACCGCATACGGACCGATTACTACATTTTTACCGATCTCCGCGCCCTTTTCAATGATCGCGGTGTCGTGTATCTTTTGTAATGGTGTCACTACCGCTGCCATTCTCTCACTCCTCCGCAGCCAGACTATTATCAGACTTCCCCTTCTGTCTGCAAAACCTTTTGTTGCTGCGTCAACCAGGGATAGTATTAAATACCCCGGACAGCCGCACTCTAAAGTATATATTCTTCAAATAATACTATTTTTCACCCCTGAAATCATTCCGTTTTCGATATTATTATCTAAATATGGCAAATTAGCTGATGTTTTAATTGCAAATCTGCCGGTTTTCTTTATTTTTCTCTGCTTCTCTTATATTAAGCATGCACACGAACAGAGCAGTGTTTCTTAACGCACGACTTTGTCCTGAAGAGAGAAGAAGCAATCACATTCGCAGGCCAGTTCCCCGTCTACCTTACCGGCACAGTGGATGACACCCATATTACCGTGGATTTTCGTTACCTCCGCACGGGTAATCAGTTGGTCTCCCGGTCCAATCTGTCTGTGGAAACGTACTTTGTCGATTTTGGCAAAAACAGCAATTTTGCCCCGGTTTTCCGGCGGGTACAGCATGGCTACCCCGCCAACCTGGGCCATAGCTTCAATCAACAGTACCCCCGGCATAATAGGTTCATCGGGAAAATGTCCCTGGAACTGTAATTCGTTCACCGAAACATTCTTAATGCCAACAGCCCATTTCATGGGTTCCAGATCCAGGATCCGGTCAACCAGCAGCATGGGGAAACGGTGCGGTAGAATTTTCTTGATTTCGATAACATCCAGTGTAATAGCCATTATTTGCCCTCCTTGTAAGCAACGATCTGTTTTGCTAACTGCGAATTATAGGAATGTCCTGATTTAACTGCAATAATATGCCCTTGCCAGGGCCCAATCAGGGACAGATCCCCTAACACATCCAAAATTTTATGCCTTACCAGCTCATCCGGAAAACGGGGCACGGAAAGACATTTTGTATCATCATAGACCAGCGCGTTTTCCAGGTTGCCTCCCAGCCCCAGGCCCATCTTCCGCATCTGCTCCACCTCGCGCATAAAGCCGATGGTACGGGCCGGCGCTATTTCCTTCAGAAACGTGTCTTCGTCCAAAACCAGGTCATAATACTGTGTTCCCAGCAGCGGATGAGGGTTGACAGAGGTAAAGGAAACGCGCGTTCCGTCATAAGGAGCCAGCACTATAAACTTGTCCCCGTCATAAACGGAAAAGGTCCGATTGATTACGCGGATTATCCTTGCGGCATCCTGTGACCTGCGACCGGCCTGCTGTACCAGCTGCGCAAATACCAGTCCGCTACCGTCCGTAACTGGCGGTTCCGGGGAATCCATCTCGATACGGCAGTTGTCGACCCCCATGGCAAACAGCGTCCCCAACAGATGCTCCACAGTGAAAACCTGAGCCCCGTTTTCACTCAGGGTGGTCGCTTTCAGTGTTGATGTGACCAGCTCTGCCCGTGCATGGATCTCCGGCTGTCCCGGCAAATCGGTGCGTATAAAAACTACACCCATATCCGGCTCGCCAGGCTTTAAGGTTATCGTCACGTTTTTCCCGGAATGCAGTCCTGCACCTGAATAACTTACCCCTGATGCCAATGTTACTTGTTTTTTCATATAGGTTCCCTCGACATTTAATTATTATGTTTAAGGAAACACAGTTTAATTCGTCTGCACGCTGATCGGTGCGCAAACTCATTTAACCAACGTCTCCTTAAACCGTTTCTCGCCATCTTTCCAACGGTCATGCACCCAGAACCACATAGGCGGATTATCGCGGACTTCCTGTTCCAGGATCGTTATCAGTTTTTTGGTTACCTGATAGAGGTCTTTATCCTTATCCTTTGTCTTTTCCGCATATATCGGCGGATAAATCTTCGCCCGGCAGCCACCGTCAGGATCGTAGTGCATGAAGATAGGCAGGATGGGGCAGCCAAAAGTACGGCTGAACACCGCGGGGCCAGCCGGTGTAATCACTTCTTTTCCAAAGAGCTCCAGCCTGATACCGGTATCGTTAGTATCCTGATCAAAAAGTATCCCCAACAGATGCTTCTCCTTCAGGTACCGTCCCATGGCCAGCACCCCTTCTTTGCCCTGATTGTAGGCAACCTTCTGTCCTACGATTTCCCGATACTCGTTGATAAACCGGTCCATAGCACTGTTATTCTGCTTTCTGGCAATACTCAGCATCGGGTAGCCGTGCAGAGCCACATCGGCCCCCAGCAGTTCCCAGTTGCCAAAATGACCGGTACACATGAGAGCGCCTTTCCCTTTGGCATAGGCTTCTTCCAGATATTCCAAACCATCTGTTTTTATAACAGACTCAATTGTATTCCTGTTCAGCAAAGGAAACCGCAGCACCTCTATGATCATGCGGCCAAATTTAACCACGCTCTGTTCGGCAATCTTCTGCGCTTCTTCCGGGGAAACATGCAGGCATTCCCGTACATTGGCCGCTGCCATCCGCATACGCCATTTTGGCACAATCTTCAGCGCCAGCCTGCCCAGGCCTTTGCCAAAGACCATACCTATACTCGCGGGAAGCAGGCAGAATATTTTGCTGAGCAGCTTCATTATATAATATGCAAGCATAATCTCTCCAGATTGCTAATTATTCCTGAGTTCTTGGATTTCTTTCTGTAAAGCTTTGACGGTTTTCATTAACTCGCCAATCTTACGCAGCTTGGACTGCTGCCGCAACCATTCAACATGAGACATATGCGGAAAACCGGCCAGTATCTGGTTGTCCCCCACGTCGCTAATGACACCGCACCTTCCTGCCATCACATTATTGTTACCGATAGTGATATGCCCTACCGTAGCAGACTGCCCGCCAAAAGTATTGTTGTTACCGATGGTCACGCTGCCGGGGATCCCTACCAAAGCCACAAACAGGTTGTTTTCCCCAACTATGTCGTTATGTCCCAGATGTACCAGATTATCCAGTTTGGTGCCATTGCCTACAACAGTACTGCCAACCGTTGCCCGGTCGATGCAGGAATTGCAGCCGACCTCCACGTCATCTCCCAGCACCACATTACCGGTCTGCTGTACTTTATTGTGTTTCCCGTTGTTGGTTACAAAACCGAAACCGTCGCCGCCGATAACACAGCCGGACTGCAGTATGTTCCGGTTCCCGATGACGCAGTTTTCCCGCACTGTAACATTGGGATAAACGACACAGTCCTTTCCCAGTTTCACATGGCGTCCGATATAGGCATGAGAGTAGATAACACACCCGTCCCCTATTTCGGCCCCCGCTTCCACTACCGCAAAGGGCTGGATTGCTACGTTGGCGCCAATTCTAACATTTTCTGCCACGTAGGCCATTGCGCTGACAACGCGTTCCACCTCTTCCTGAGGACGGAACAGTTCTAACAGCTCGGCAAAGGCCTGCTTCGGATTGCTTACCCTGATTACAGGACGGTCCGGCAATTCCCTGTCCCCCAGGGCCAGTATCATGGCGCCGGCACGGCTTTTATGGCAGAATTCAACATAGGGCGGTATAGCGAATGAAACCTCTGTAGGCCCCGCTTCCGCAAGACCGTTTACGCCGGTAATACGTAACGCTGGATCATCATTCTCCAGTTTACCCTGCAAAAAAGCAGCCAGTTCCTGCAGTGTCTTTTCCATAATCCTTACAACCCCTCTGCTATTCATCTTTCGTATCAAAGAGACACCGGCCAATTCTGAACCCGTGTGCAATCTCTTATATATTTTATCAAAGAAAAAACGGACGGACGAAACTCCGCCCGCTATGGGTGATACTGGAAATTCTGTTTCAAAAGTATTTGCAAAAGACGCTGACTCACTTCGCCTTTTATATTATTTCATCTTTTTAATAACTTCTTCGGTTACATCTACACCACCGGCGGGAACCGCGTCCTTGATCAGGACCGCGCTGAGGTTCTTCTCTTTGCAAACCTCTGCCACAGCAGTTTCCAGGCTGGCCTTTAATTTGGACTGGGCCTCAGAAGATGCCACCTGCATCTGGGCGGATTTATCCTGTACGATTTTTTCCGCTTCTTCCCGGCTCTTTCCTGCGGTTTCTTTCTGCATCTGGTCCTGAAGGTCCTTTGCTTTCTTCTGCAGGTCTTCTTTAATATTCTTTACTGCCGGCGCCTCAGCCTCTACCTTTTTAATATCTACTACGCCAAACGCGGCATTGCGTCCGCTGCAGCCAAATGCCAGCATTGCGCAGGCAATCATAACACACGCCAATAACTTTTTCATTCCCTTTAATCGTCCTTCCTGAATCAATTTTATAAAACACTGATACGTTTTATTAATTTGTTTCAAATTTAATTATGAGTTAATTTGCTTTGCCGGTATCGGAACCGGATACTTTTTTAGACAAGGAACCGGCTGCTTTAGATAAAGAAGCCTGTTTTTTCAATACCGCAATTACATCATCGGTTATATCATCTGCCGAAATGTTTGTGTGGTATTTATGGAAAACAACTGAGTAATGCCGTTCTTTGGCCAGTTTTATGACTGCGCTTTCCAGATCTTTTTTTACCGAAGTTTCCAGCGATTCTATAGCCTGCTGCTGTCTGTCCAATTCCTGATCCACTGAGCTCAGCAAATCCTTCAGGGCGCCCGGGGCGGTCTTCATGACAGAAGCATCTTTTTCTGCGCTCTTTTTCAGGTCCGCCAGCATCTGTGCCTGCAACTGCCTGGCATATGCGTCCAACTGACGGTGTACTTCTTCCACATGCGGCTGCATACGCTGGGTAACAACGCCAATTTTATGCTGGACCAGCAACATACGATCCCGATC
>Ga0310696_10011611_pt1 | contig 10049 bp, 13 predicted proteins | sample AusTroGonzalo_MG_4_FD_203885 | JGI IMG/M metagenome (GOLD analysis project Ga0310696, IMG submission 203885) | Bovine rumen microbial communities from tropical cattle in Woodstock, Queensland, Australia - Gonzalo_02 (v2) (version 2) | ecosystem: Host-associated > Mammals > Digestive system >... | reverse complement strand
CTCGGCCTTTCAATCGTTAAGCAGTTAGTAGATCTCATGGGCGGTAAGATCACGGTCAACAGCGTCTATACGAAAGGTTCTACATTCATCATCGAGATCCCTCAAAGAGTTGAGAGAGAAGGTCACGTCGGCGAATACGACTTCAGTAAGACAAGCTCTAACAAGAAAGACGATTATGCTCCGAAGTTCGAAGCTCCTGAAGCAAGGATCCTCGTCGTCGACGATAACGAAGCAAACCTCATGGTAGTATCCAAACTCCTGCGCAGCACAAAGGTCAGGATCGATACGGCTTCAAGCGGTGCTGATGCGCTCAAGAAGACACTCAACATCAAGTATGATGTCATCTTCATGGATCACCTCATGCCTGAGATGGACGGTATCGAGTGCCGCAGGAAGATCAAAGAACAGACAGGCGGCAGGTGCAGAGATACGCGTATTGTAATTCTCACCGCAAACGCAGATGCAGAGAACAGAGCACTCTACGCTCGTGAGAACTTCGACGGTTATCTCCCTAAGCCTGTAAGCGGCGAAGAACTCGAGAACGAGCTCTACACATTCCTTCCTAAGGATCTCGTCCACATCACCGGCAACAGGACAGACCTCGCCGCGGAGACGATCTCCTGGATGAACGCAAGCAAGAAGAGAAGAAGCGTAGTCATCACGACGGAGAGCGTCGCAGATCTCCCTCTTGATCTTATCGAGAAGTACGGCATCGCAGTCCTGCCTCACAAGGTCATTACAGCCGAAGGCGTTTTCAAGGACGGCAAGGAGATCGAGACTCAGGGCGTTCTGAAATACATGGAAGATATCAACCACTCGGTAAAACCTATGGGACCTACCATAAAAGAAGCCGAGGAGTTCTTTGCAAAGCAGCTCGCTAACGCAAATAACGTCATTCACATCTCGATCTCAAGCAAGGTCGAGAACAGCGGATTCGTGCCCGCTTCCGAAGCTGCCAAATCTTTCGATAACGTATTTATCGTAGACTCAGCTCACCTCTCAAGCGGCCAGGGTCTGATGGTAATCGAAGCATGCAGACTGGCTGAAGAAGGCAAGAGCGCAGAGCAGATCGTCGAAGCATTAGAGCACGTAAAGAAGAAGATCCACACAAGCTTCATCGTTGATAATCTCGACTTCCTCGCCCGTGCAGGTCAGGTCAGCAACGGAACAGCCAATATCGTTAAGTCACTCATGGGAAGACCGGTCCTCAAGCTCAAGAAGGGTAAGATGGGACTCGGCATGACCTACTTCGGTTCACGCGAGAACGCCTGGAGAAGCTACATCAACACAGTTCTGTCTTCAGGTTCTATCGACAGAAGGATCCTCTTTGTTACTTACGTAGGCGTTTCCAAGAATGAGTGCGAATGGATCAAGGCACAGATTGAGAAGAAGATGAAGTTCGACGAGATCTACTTCACTCAGGCATCCCCTGCCATCGCAGTTAACAGCGGTGAAGGAACATTCGGATTGCTGTATAGAGAGAAAGACTGATTTCTTATTCGGGGGCTGATGCCCCAAAAGGCATAAAATAATCAATTTGGGGCACAAACAGATGGTGTTTGTGCCCCAATCTTTTGCTTTGTCTTCGTTTGGGACATAACTTTACCCTTTTTGTGTCCCAAACCATCTATTTATTGCTTTTTGGGGCATAATTCACTCCCAAATGTGCCCCAAAAGATTCATTTTTTCGCATTTGGGGCACAAAGCCCCAAAAAGCAAATTACCTGTTCTTCTCCATCCTTATCAGATGCTCTTCATCAGGTTCGCTGATACCGTCCTTGAAGTGGTATCCCATCTTCTGATAAAACGGCACACCAGTGATCGAAGCCGGTATCTCGATACGATTTGCACGAAGGAAGAATTCATCATTCTCGAGTGTATTGATTATCTTGCGGCCAACTCCCCTGCCCTGATATTCCGGGTCAACGAAGATCGTAAAAAGACTGCTCTCATCTTCCTTGCCCCAGTAAGGTCCGATGGCACCGCAGCCGATTACCGCATCGCCGTCAGTAACAACATAGAAGTGCGTCCACGAAGCTCTCTGCAAAACATGCTCGGGCGTCTCGATCTCAATCAGCTGATCCATCAGATCTTCGGGATAATCTTTCTTATTGGAGATGCTGATCGTCTTTCTGATAAGCGCTGACACAGCTTCCGCATCAGTGTCTTCGAACCTTCTTATATTCAGCCCGCAAGTCTTGGCAGAAGCAACGATCTCCTCATAAGATTCAGCACGGATAACTATAAAGTTCTTCTCGATCTCACTTGTCCACAGATCGATCTCACCTTCGATATCAGATACTTCGGGAAGGATAAAACCCCATATCTTACAGCCGGTCTTCTTAAGCTCGGGAAGGAACCAGTCAAAACCCCATTCAACATCTTCCTTAACGTCTTCAAAGCCGTTTCTGGCATCGACTATAAAGATGCTGTTCTTGTGTTCTCTTAGCATCTCAAGAGACGCTTTTACGGGATCGCGGTAGCCGTCAAAGTGGGCTTCCTTCTTCCACACATGGAAGACCACATTATCTTTTTCTATATATTCACTTTTTGCATATTCGCTCTCAAACATTTTGATTCCTCTCAAAATCGATTCTGAGCAGCGCCTTTCCGTTGGGAAGAGGATTGGACTGAACCAATATCTTCTTATAGCCGGCCTCTTCCACAGCATCCGTCAGGGCCTGCTCTTCCATCTGGTGATGGACTTCATCTAGTCTGTCAAATGCATGAAGATAAGGAGAGTCTGAGACCCATTGATCTTCATCTATATTTATCTGGATAACACATGAGATATACTGCGGGCGCACCCGCATCATGGCATTCACAAAAGCTTCGTATCCGATGTATTCGATAAGAAGATTTGCAATAACAAGATCTGCTTCAGGGAGCTTATCGCATTCGTTGATAAGATCGATCTGAAGGCATTCCAAAACACCGTTAAGGCTGCTGTATCGCTCAGACACTGCCTTAAGATAATCTTCGTTGATATCAACACCATAGACTGTCTTATACATATCGCAGCGCACATGCTCAAGACCGTTACCGCCTGCAATACCAAGTACTATTGAAGTATCAACGGGATAAGCCTCAAACTGATCCTTCATTATCAGGTTCATAGCCTGCAGCTGGTGGACAGAATCAAGGCTCATGTGATTTTCATAGTCATTTAATGATATGTCTTTCCACGGATTATCCATCAGATCTTCTCCATGTATACGAAAACGAGCTCGCTATCAACCGCCTTCTGATCGAACTCTTTATATCCGACAGATTCATAGAGGCGGATGTTATCCCTGCTTCTGGTGCTAGTAAAGAGCTCGTAACGCTTACTAGGATAATACTTCTCTATCTCGCTTAACAAGCGCTTTCCGCAGCCTCTGCGGCGGCAGTCAGGATGAACCATTAACTTACCTATATAAACCGTTCCGCCGCTCTAATGCGCGCGTACAGAGCCAATGATGACACCGTCATCACCGGTCATCTTCAGGATGGTTCCTGAGTTAAACTCTTCAATCACTTCATCGAGAGTCTGCTTGAGCGGAGGGATATCTTTATTTCCGAATAACTCTGCTTCGCTCTGATATGCAAGATACTGAAGATCCAATATCTCTTTGAGGTCTTCTAATTCAGCTTTTGTTATGTTGTAAGTATTCATTTTCGAGAACCTTTAGGTAGCCATGAAGCTTTTAACTTCATCTAATCGTTCGAGCGCTGCCTGTCTTCCGAGATCGTACACGCGCTGCAGTTCGTTAGGATCGTGCACCATCGTCTTGAGATTAAGAGGTGCGGCAGGTCTTATGACCAGCGTATTACCCTGCTCTTCACACGATTTAACGTACGCGGTCTGCTCGTTATACACCGTGGGACGCGCATAAAGAGACTTGGCTATATGAGGGTGTCTTAACGTAAAGAGCTTTACCAGGGGCATGACCTTCATCTGCTTTTTTACGAAGCCTTCGGGCTGAGTGAGAATAACGATATTCTTCTCGTAGCCCCTCTTCTGCATGTATTCCAGAGGGATGGAATCCTTCATGCCGCCGTCCAGATATGCCGAGTCTCCGATCTTAACGAGTCTGGATAAAATAGGCTGAGACGCTGATGCCCTGAGCCATTCCATATTAGGTCTGTCGCAGTCATCCATCTTGTAATAGACAGCTTCGCCGGTATTAACGTCAGTTACTACGACGATGAATTCCATGGGGTTATTGCGGAACGCTTCTTCATCGAAGATATCATGCTTTGCAGGGAGCTCGTAGTAGCAGAATTCAGCACCGAAAACATCGCCAGTCACGAACCATGATCTGAAACTGCAGAACTTCCAATAGTTGCAGAAGCGCTTCGTGTAGCGGACAACTCTTCCTATCTGCCTCGACTTGTAATTGCATCCGAATGCGGCACCGGCAGATACGCCGACGCAGCCTTCAAACTCGATATTGTTCTCCATGAGAACATCCATGACTCCCGCGGTAAAAAGTCCGCGCATGGCTCCGCCTTCTAATACCAAACCTCTTTTCATACCTGATCCCTTATTACCTTTTCTCTTTTCTATTCCACAATGTTAGCACAACTTCTTAAAAGTGCATTACTGAACATACACGATTGCCGTTTTCTTGCAGGACTGGATTATCAGAAGGACTGCTGAATAAATGACACCGGCGCAGTAGATGAATACCGGGATCTCAACGTAGTTAATGAACACCAGACACAGCACGACCTGAGCGATGTTACCTATGCCCTGCGCCAGATCGATCTTCCAACCGGGGTTATTATCCTTCTTATTCCCGACAGCTCGGACTATGTTAATTGCCGCACCTACAAGATGGGCCGCGACCACATAAATTATAAGTATCGCCTGCGACTGCTCGTACAGTGTCGTTGCGAAAACACCCATGTCAAACATGATAAGACCTACAAGGAATATCCATTTACCTCCGACCATGTGCTGTGCGTGAGTAAGATAGTAGATGATATATCTAACACCGTAATAAACGAGGATGAGACCTACGGACATCGCGATCAGGCGGAACGCTATAACAGGCACCAGCATGAGGATCAGTGCAGCCTGGATCATGAAGATGGCAGCTATTATGTTAAATACCCTTCTGGTCTTGCTCATACTTCCTGCCTCATTCTTTCCTTGACGAGTTTTAAGTAATCTCTTATACCGGCAAATCCCTTGGTGTTGTAATCAATGGAAAAGCCTGCAAGAAGATTGCCTGATGTATAGATCTTATTCGTGACCATGCTCTTCTGCTGCAGCGCAGCCAGAATGAACCTGCCGAGGAACGTATCGTCACGCTCTTCGGATGATGCATTCTTATATTCTTCGACATGAGTTGATACATCAAAATCAGGGATGTCCTCACCGGACAATTCCATACCCAGCGCCTTCCAATCTTCAGATGCGTCTTCCTGCCTCTTGGTAAGGATCTCCATTATCCTGTCTTTATAAGGCTTAACGGTATCCTCATCGTAAGTCTCAGTCTTAAACGATCCTACCTGTCCTCTTAGATACCGCATCGCGAAAACCATCTGGCAGAATGCATTGTAGTAATCAGACGGATTATCCTTCAGGCATTCCCTGTAGTTATCCCATGCAGGCATGTACTTATAGCGGATGAAGCTGTAATCAGGAAGGTGCCCGGCATGACCGTGACCCAAGTTCAGGATTGAATTCTCACTGGTGTTAAATACTGTGCTGTTATAGACATTATTCTCCACGTCATCAGCAGCTCCCGGACTGTGCTTAAACGCAATCTTTTTCAGCGTTCCGTCAGGCAATATCTCATAGAAACTGTTATCGGTATTGTTGATAACAAGCGACGGCGTTCCCGCAAAATTACGGTGCGCCCAGGTATCTGCCAGGACGTGCATTGCAATTCCCGCAGCCTGAATACTCTTGCCCTTTGCAAGCTCAACAGTATCTGCAACAAGATCTCCGTTAGGTCCGCAGATAAGTCTGTATTTATTCTTGTAATCCTTTGTTGCACGCGGTGTTGGGGCCTTAAGATCGCGCGGCAGGAAGTGAAACGACGCCCATATTCTCGTAATATCCTGAAGACCTATTACGTCAGATCTCATGTCGACGAGTTCAGCCTGAGACTGCGATGTGGCAGCGTGGACTGTAGCTGATATAGACTTGAGGAACGTCTTGGTGCAGCAGTCTACGAACTGGTCACTATAGCACAGAGCAAGCGCCTCCTCATGGGAGTAGCCTGCCAGATATGCCGCACAATAAGTTGCGTAATAGTGAAAATCCGCCTGCAAACTAATTACTCTCCTTCTTCATTTTCGCTCTGTACCGTCTGACGCTTATTGCCGCGATAAACACTTCCAAACAAATTCCAAGTGATGAGAGCTCCATAAACAAAGCGACATAGTTATCGAAGAACGCGCCGCTTCCTTGAAGTATTGAATCTATGACTATATAGATGGAACCGATCGATCCGATCATGAGCCACACAATGAAAACGAGATAAGATTTGCCGACCTTCTTACCCTGCCCGTCACGGCGCGCACGAAGTCCTACAAAGAGCCTCAACAGGACGTCAAAAGCCATGATGATTACCAGGAAGAACATCGCGATTATCATGCCGATATCGCCAAGCGCCTCTTCATCAGAAGCATCAAAGATATGTATACCCAGAGCAATCTGCGTGAACAGCTTTATTATTCCCCAGAATCCGAAGATGCTGACGCCCGCTCCCAAAATGGTGAGTGTATTAGAGTTCCTTCTATATCTAATAGATTCGGGATCGTTTTGAAGATAGCCGCTGTTCTCCACGTTTACCACCAGAAATTAAGAATCAGCATGACAATGACAGATATTGCCATTACGCTGAAGAATGAAGATACAAAGTAATAGAGTTTTAATGTGTTTTCTTTTCGCCTTTTTAAGAAACATACGAGCCACAGAACAAGAAACACAGGTGCAGTAAGAAGCGAGAGCACGCAGATCATGTCCGGCGTGAAGCACAGCACCGTATAAAGCGTCGTGATGGCAGCAGCGATCGGTAACCCTGTGATGAAGTTATTCTTGCTGATGGAATCGATCTTCTGTGCAGACGGCGAATCGGAAGAAAACCACAGATAACAATAAGCCGAGAGTATCATTACGATATAAGCCGGCGTTATTACTACAGCACCGTTGTTATAGAAGAAACGGTACGACAGGAACGTATAGATCAGAGAGCCGCCCAGAGCCAGACAGATTGAAAGATAGATCAGATTCAGGAATGCGTGCGCCCTCGTCAGGATGAAGTCATCAGCGCACCTCGTGGGACTGTCGGAAGTCTGAAGACTGTAGTTATTAAAAAGGGCAACAAGGCACCCTGCGATATAGACGATTATGTAAGCATAGTCGCGGCCAGCCGTTGTCAGGTAATCTGAAAGTCCGGGAATACTCTTGTTATAGAGCAGGATCGAAGCCGCAGTAAATGCTCCCGTGAGATTGCAGATAAGGAAGAATATCACATGCTCTTTTGAGTTGTCGAAGCGCGGAACGATGCGCATCGCGATCTCATGGATAGCATTGGCATCGAGGTCCTTCTTCTTGATGCCCTTCTTCCTCTCGTATTCCTTCAGCGCCATCGGCACATCGATGAGAAGACCGCCTAAAACCGGAAGCGCCGACAGGACAACTAATATCAGGAATGTAAATCCAAACGGTATCTCCACGATCTTAGCCAGCAGAGCTTCGGCAGATATGTGAAGCGAATCAAGAAGCAGTATCACTCCTAACACTATGAAGAAATACAAAAACAGCGGCATCCAGTTGTATTTGAGATAACGCTTAAATCCGAGCGGCATAGGATCTGAAACTGATTCATCCTCGACTGCTTCAAGCGTTGCCGTGCCGGGTGTCTCACTCGTAACCTCATCCAAAATGTCAGTAAGCTCGGTGCGGAGACGGTAACCTGTGTTACCATAGGTCTTTCTCTTCTCTATGATCTGCTCGAAAACTTCATCTGCCTGATCAGCCTTATCTGATGATTTAAAAACGGATACAATCTTCTTTTTTATATCTGAAATATATCTGGGAAGACTGATCGAGAAGATCTCCGGATCCATGGCGATCTCTTTATCGGTAACGAATCCTCCGGGGCTGGACAGCATAAAAAACAGGAGTCTGGTCTGGAGTCGATTTATGCTCTCCTCTTTATCAGAATATCCTATTATCTGATTCTCAAAATCGATGAAGAATCCGGTCGCAGGACCGCTCACCCAGGTTATCCGCTGCTCGTTTTTCATGCCTCATATTCTATCACAATCTTTTGTGCCGATTTTCTTAAAAATCCCCAAACCCCTTGAAAAATAAGGCTCGGATAATCTTTGGAAAATCTTGGAACATCTCTGGAACCACTTTGGAATATGTTCCTGCTATCCTCTGGCCATCAAGCAGGGGCGAGCCCAAGAGCTGCCCAAAATCAAATCTTACCGGAGGGTAAGAGAAAGGAGCAAAACATGATCTTAAAAGCATTCATCACACCACTTGGAGCAGTAATCCTCCTCGTCGTAGTAGGAATCGTAATCGCGGCATGTGTCGTTGCAAGGAAGCAAAGAAACAATCTTATGGACGAGGGCAAGCTCATTCAGAGAGAACCCAAGTTCTGGGACAAGTCAGAGACATTTTCTGTAGCAGGAGCAACACTGGAAGATATCTTCCACAAGCTTCCCGCTGACGACCTCAAGAAATATATGGGAGGTTATGAACTCCAGCGTGACAAGAACAGGATCGTCTTCGTTCACAACGGATATGAAGAGAGCTTTGCAGGAACATTAAGCCTGGTCTCTTCAGATAACGGGATCAACACATTCACACTTCTGATCAACCAGTACAAGACCAAGCATTCTTCACCCAACGAACTGAGCCTTAACGTGCTCTATACATCAGTCGAGAAGGTCTTCCTCGGAATCGATCCGAACGTCAAGGTTAAGACCGAATACGTAGACCGCAAGGTCAAGCACAGCCTGTTCTAAGGAGGAGCCTATGCAGTACCTGCTGATAATGTTCGGCATCGTCGCCATACTGATGTTCATCTGCAGATTCATTTATAAGCTCATTCAGGATGCTCACTCGAGCGCAGAGAACGCAAGAAGACGGGCCACGGAAAAGGCAACAACTGAAGATCTAAAAAACAGATACAAATAGGAGGAAAGAAAAATGAGAAAAACTTACGCTTACAACGGAATCACAATCGGAATCATCTTAGGTATCGCTGCATGGGCAGTATCAAGCAACTTAGTAGTCGGCATCATCGCAGCAATCGTCGCATCAGTCGTATGCTTCCTCATCATCAGAGGCATCGAGAACCTCCTCTACAAGGGTGCCGAGAAGGCCGGTGAAGCAATCACAAGAAAACTCGACGAAGCTCACATGAACAAGACACGTCAGAACCAGTAAATCAAAACACTCCAGGGGGCAGATCTATGTATAAGAAATTAATATCACTTCTTCTTGCAACTGTCATGGCATTCGGAATCTCAGCTTGTTCCAACGCAAATAAAGAAGAGTGCATGAAGCCGCTCGAAGCAATCATTGAAGGACTCGAAGACAATAACGGACGCAAGTATGCATCAGCAGTTCCGGAATTCTATCAGCTCCGTGAACTTGAATGCTCAGGTGCTGAAGACGGAACAACATTAGATGATTATCTTGATATAAAATGGGTGCGCGAATGTTCGGGCTATCACGATAAGCTTGCAGAACTCTACGGCGATGACTTCGAATTAGAGATCAAGATCGACCGTGCTGTTGAAGAGAAATCTACACTTGATGACTCAAACAGGACCTGGCAGAACGATTGGGAAAGCAGGATATCTGACGGCGATAACGTTACATGGGATAAGCCGGAATTCACTTCTGCTGTCCGTGTATACTACACACTCACTGCTACAGGAAGCCGTGGCAGCAAGACCATCAAGGGTCAGACACTTCTTCTCAAGATCGATGGCGAATACACAACACTCTTCCCTTACATGGTTATCAACAACAATTCTGCTGGCCAGAGTCTGGTTTAAAGATTATTTAAAGGAGAATTAACCATAGG
>Ga0310696_10011609_pt1 | contig 10050 bp, 9 predicted proteins | sample AusTroGonzalo_MG_4_FD_203885 | JGI IMG/M metagenome (GOLD analysis project Ga0310696, IMG submission 203885) | Bovine rumen microbial communities from tropical cattle in Woodstock, Queensland, Australia - Gonzalo_02 (v2) (version 2) | ecosystem: Host-associated > Mammals > Digestive system >... | reverse complement strand
CGGCGTGATCGGAAACGCCGACTTCCTGCTGGTGTCGCGCTACGGCGAGGGCGGTAAAAACCCCGAACTGATCCTTTATAAAAAGAGATAGCACAAAGAAAGGGCTGTCGCTTTCGGCGCAGGTTCCTGCACTGAATGCGACAGCCCGGTTTTTTCTTTCTTTTTTGGTATAGTATATTCATCCCCGGGGCATACTACTGACAGGAAAGGAGTGACAGCAATGGAAAGGATCACACAAGAGCAGATCCGTGCGTTCGGGGAATATCTTTCGGGGGAGGAGAAGTCGAGGGCGACGCTCTCGCGCTATCTGCACGACGCCGAACGGTTTGCAGAATACGCTTCGGGCGCGCCGATCACGCGCGAAACCGTCCTCGCCTATAAGGCGGCGCTGCTTGAACGGTACGCCGTCGCCGGCGTCAACAGCGTTCTGTCGTCGTTGAACGGCTTTTTCCGCTTTCTCGGTCGGGGGGACCTTTGCGTCCGCGCCGTCCGGGTGCAGAAGCAGCTGTTCGCGCGGCGTGAGCGCGAGCTTTCGCAGGGGGAATACGAACGGCTTCTCCAAACGGCAAAGATGCGGCGCAACGAACGGCTGTATCTCTTGATGCAGACGATCTGTTCGACCGGGATCCGGGTTTCGGAGGTGCGGTTTATCACCGTCGAGTCACTATATATCGAATATGCCGAGGTCGACAACAAGGGAAAGCGCCGCCGCGTTCTTTTGCCCCGTGAACTCTGTCGGTTATTGCTCGACTATTGCAAGCGGCAAAACCGCGCGTCGGGGAGCGTTTTCGTCACGCGAAACGGAAAACCCCTCGACCGATCCAACATCTGGTCGGACATGAAGCGTCTGTGCGACGATGCAAACGTCGCCCCGGCAAAGGTCTTTCCGCACAATCTCCGGCACCTTTTCGCGCGCACGTTTTACAATTTGCAGAAAGACATCGTCCGCCTCGCCGACCTCCTCGGGCACAGCAGCATCAACACCACCCGCATCTACACGATGGAGACGGGCGAAATCCACCGCCGACAGATCCAGAAACTCGGTCTTCTGCGCTGTTAGACAAAAATGAATACCACATAATCGGCGTTATGTGGTAAAAGCGGCGAAGAAAAAAAGAAAGGTTGCGGAAGAGTATGCCCCCCGCAACTTTGGGAAAGTATAGCTTGCAGACCAATGAAAAATCGGGTTTTTCATTGGTCTTGTCGTTGTGCCGTTTCTTGCAAAAACAACGCGGTTTTTGGAAAAAAACGGCTCGAAATGTTGACTGACTTTATAACAATATGGTATAATCAGGACAATTCTATTAAATTGTCTACCACATAACGCCGATTATGTGGTAAACGGGAGGATGTATGATGAAAACCGTTCGTATTCTCGCCCTTGCGTTGCTCGTTTTGTGCCTTGCTTTGCTGAGCGCGGCTTGCAGCCTCTCGTCCTCGACGTCCCCGTCGGAAACCGACGCGGCAACGTCCTCGAAAACCGACGCCGAAACGACCTACTATCTCTACAATCAGGGGACGCTCACCGACAACTGGATCAAACTGAGCAGCAGCACCTGGAAATCCGGAGACGGTATGGTCGGTCGGTTTGAACAGAACGGCTCCGCCGTTACTCTGTATTATTTTTCGATGGAAAGCAAAAAACAGATCGTGCTGTATACCGGCACGCTGCAAAACGGGAAACTGACCCTTGAAGCCGACGGAGAGACCTTTGCGTTTTATCCGGCGGGGACCTCGCCGGCGGCGACCGACGCGCAATCGCACGGCGGGGCGCAAGCGACCGCTTCCCCGACCGCTCCGGCAACGAACGGCTCGAATCCCGCGACGGAGCCGGCGATCGAACCGACGACCAAACCGGCGACCGAACCGGTAACCGAACCGAAGACCGAACCGAAGACCGAACCTGTAACCGAACCGGTGACAGAACCGGTGACCGAGCCGCCGAAAGAATCGGAGGGGCTTGCATTTGAGTCCAACGGAAACGGCACCTGCACCGTCGTCGGCATCGGCACCTGCACCGATACCGACCTTGTGATCCCGGCAAAATCGCCCACGGGTGATACGGTGACGGGAATCAAACAATCAGCGTTCTACGATTGCTCCTCTCTGACCTCGGTCATCATCCCCGACAGCGTCACGAGCATCGGAAGCGGGGCTTTCTCCGGCTGCTCTGGACTTGTTAGCATTACGATCCCGTTTGTCGGCGCGCAAGCTGGCAAGACGGCGTCGGATACCTATCAATATCCGTTCGGCTACATCTTTGGGGAAAGCAGTTATACCGGCGGGACAAAAACGACGCAAACTTATTACCGCAGTAGCACGAGTTCGGCCACAAGTTCGACCTACTATATTCCCTCCTCTCTCCGGTCGGTCACCGTCACGGACGGGAACATTCTCTACGGCGCGTTTAAAAGCTGCTCGATGCTGACCTCGGTCACGGTTCCCGACGGCGTCACGAGCATCGGAGGCGAGGCGTTCTACGGATGCTCCGGTTTGACCTCGGTCACCATCTCAGACAGCGTTACAAGCATAGGAGACTGGGCGTTCTATAAATGCTCCGGGCTGACCTCGGTCACCATCGGAAACAGCGTCACGAGCATCGGAGATTATGCGTTCTCCGGTTGCTCCGGTCTGACCTCGATCACCATCCCCGACAGCGTCACGAGCATCGGAGAGGCGTTCTTCGGCTGCTACAAATTGATCGAAGTCTGTAATCTGTCCGCGTTGAATATCACCGCCGGGAGTTCCCAAAACGGCTACATCGGATATTATGCTATGCACGTCTGCAAAGGCGGACAGAGCTATCTGCACGAAACAGACAGCGGATATCTCTTTTACGACGACGGAACCGACGTCTATCTCGTCGCCTATTACGGAACGGATACCGAACTGACCCTGCCGGAGGATTACAACGACAAAAACTATGGCATTTATCAATATGCGTTCATCAACTGCTCCAACCTGACCTCGGCCACGATCGGCAACGGCGTCACGAGCATCGGAGACAGTGCGTTCTCCGGCTGCTCCGGGCTGACCTCGGTCACCATCCCCGACAATGTTACGAGCATTGGAAGCTCTGCGTTCTCCGGTTGCTCCGGTCTGACCTCGATCACCATCCCCGACAGCGTCACGAGCATCGGAGACTATGCGTTCGCCAACTGCTCCGGTCTGACCTCGGTCACCGTCCCCGACAGCGTCACGAGCATCGGAAGTGGGGCTTTCTCCGGTTGCTCCGCATTGCAGTATAACGCCTACGATAACGGGCTCTACCTCGGGAGTAGCACGAATCCATATTTGTTTTTGATGAAAGCAAGCACTTCGTCCATCACGTCCTGCTCAATTCACGAGAACACGAAGGCAATCTATGATCGTACGTTCTCCGGTTGCTCAGGGCTGACCTCAATCACCATCCCCGACAGCGTCACGAGCATCGGATATGAGGCGTTCTACAACTGCTCCGGTCTAACCTCGGTCACCATTCCCACCGGCGTCACGAGCATCGGAAACTATGCGTTCCAGTACTGCTTTAAACTGATCGAAATTCACAACCTGTCTGCGTTGAATATCACCGCCGGAAGCGATAAAAACGGTTACGTCGGATATCACGCAAAACACGTCTATAAAGACGGAGAGAGTTATCTTCATAGAACCGACGACGGGTATCTCTTCTACGACGACGGAACAGACGTCTATCTCGTCGCCTATTGCGGAACCGATACAGACCTGACCCTGCCTGACGATTACAACGGCAAGAACTATACCATCTATAAATATGCGTTCTACAACCGCTCCGGTCTGACCTCAGTCACGATCGGCAACGGCGTCACGAGCATCGGATATGAGGCGTTCTACAACTGCTCCGGTCTAACCTCGGTCACCATTCCCACCGGCGTCAAGAACATCGGAGACCGTGCATTCTACAACTGCTCCGGTCTGACCTCGGTCACCATCCCCAACAGCGTCACGAGCATCGGAAACTATGTGTTCTACAACTGCTCCGGTCTGACCTCGGTCACCATCCCCGATAGCGTCACGAGCATCGGAAGCCATGCGTTCTACAAATGCTCCCTGACCTCGGTCACCATCCCCGACGGCGTCACGACCATCGGGGACTATGCGTTCTGCTACTGCTCCAGGCTGACCTCGGTCACGATCCCCGACAGCGTCACGAGCATCGTTAACTATGCGTTCGATAGTTGCATCGGGCTGACCTCGATCACCTTCACCGGCACGAAGGCGCAATGGAACGTAATCAGGAAACATATGAACTGGGATCACGACACCGGCAAGTATACGGTGCATTGTACGGACGGAGACATAGCGAAGTAAAACGTGCGCCCTCGCGAGAGCGCGGGCGTTAGTGATGTGAGGCGTCGCCTCAATGATATTGACCGCGAGAGGTCAAATGATGTAAAACCCGTGCGGAGATTCCGCACGGGTTTTAATGATGTGCCGCGCGGGGACCCCTTCCCCTGCGCGCGTGAAGAGACCAATGCGCGCGGAGCGCGGCGGGAAGAGACACAAGGAACACCTCATCCGGCGCTACACGCCACCTTCCCCTCAAAGGGGAAGGCTCAGAACGCTCGCCGTCGCATGGTCGTTCGGGGCGCGCGGCGTGCCGCGCGCCGCATACTCCCTGCTTTGGGCAAGACCGCTTCGCGAAAAACATCCGCCGGACTGTTTTTCCCTCGCTGACCCCTCAGAGGGGCGGGCTCGGTATATGCCGGCGCAAAATCAAAAACGAGGCTTAAATCGATTTCCCTTGCTCTTTTTTTGCCGGTCATACAAGTTTGCCTTCGATCTGGGGCAGACCCTTTTCTTCAATAAATTTTCCCCGTCTCGAAATAGGCGACGGCGCGAAGCCGGATCTTTTCGAGCAGCGGCGTGATCCGCTCGAGTTCCTCGGGGGTCATTTCCGCCGTCAGATAGGCGCTCCAACTGCGAAGCGCGTCGAGGATGTCGGGGACGATCGCGCGCGCCGCGTCGGTCGGATAGAGACGGGAGAGCCGCCGGTCTTCGTCGTCGCCCTGACGGGTCACGAACCCCGCCGCCTCGAGTTTCTCGACCTGGCGGGCGATATTGCTCTTATGGATGCAGAGCGCGCGAGAGAGCGCCTCCTGCGTGATGCCGGGCTCCCGGCAGATCCGGAGGATCATCGCGTATTGCGGACCGCGGATGCCGAGCGGTTCAAGCCGTTCGCACCGATACGCCGCGGCGCAGCGCGCCGTGATCGATACCTGCCGCATCAGATCGCTGTTCATTGGTCGCTCCTTTCGCCTCTGACGGGATTCTCTTCCCGTTCTTTTTTTATTGTAACACAAAATCCGCCCGAGTGCAAGAGCGAAAAACGAGGCGGCATACCGCCCCCGGCGCGCGCATAAACTGAACGGGAAGAAATCCCGGGGATCCGACCCGGAAAAGGGAGGAAGACTACTATGGCGGGCGGGCTTTTTTCCGTTCTGTTCAATCTGATCTCGGTCATTCTCGGCGTTTCGACGGGGCAGAACTTTCCACCCCCGCTTCCGGCGAAGGAGGAACGCGAACTCTTTCTGAAAATGAAAGCGGGAGACGGGGCGGCGCGCGCGAAACTGATCGAGCATAATCTGCGGTTGGTGTCGCATATCGTCCGGAAATACTACGCGTCGTCGACCTGTCCCGACGAGTTGATCTCGGTCGGGTCGCTCGGGCTGATCAAGGCGGTCGATACCTTTCACCCCGAAAACGGCGCGCGGTTCGCCACCTACGCCGCGAAGTGCGTACAGAACGAGATTCTAATGTATTTCCGCTCGCGGAAAAAACTGCAGAACGAGGTCTCGATCAACGACACGATCGAGGTCGACCGGGACGGCAATCCGCTGACCTATCTCGACGTGATCCACACCGACGATACCATCGCCGAGGATCTCGACCTGAAGATCCATTCGGAACGGGCGAAGGAGTATATTCTGAACCGGCTTGACAAACGGGAGAAAACGATCCTGATCCTGCGGTACGGTCTCTCGGGAAAACCGCCGCTGACGCAGAAGGAAACGGCGAAGTTGCTCGGCATTTCGCGCTCTTACGTCAGTCGGATCGAAAAAAAGGCGCTTGAGACGCTCCGGGTTTCGTTCGGGGACGACGTTCATTCGTTTTCGGATACATAATCCGGGGGGTTTCGGGAAAAATGAAGGTTGGAAGTTCACTTCCGAAGAAAAAAGAAAGGATCAACAATTCATGATGAACGTGTTTGACCGGATCGCGCTGACGCTGTCGGTGATCGGCGCGCTGAACTGGGGAAGCATCGGGCTCTTCTCCTTCGATTTCGTATCCTGGCTCAGCGGCGGCGCCGGGACGCCGCTTGCGCGGATCATTTTTACCCTCGTCGGGATCGCAGGGCTCTGGTGCATCTCGCTGATCTTCCGTCCGGAACGCTCGCCGGAAAGACAGCATTGAACCGAAGCGGCTCCGAGCAATCGGAGCCGTTTTTCTTTTTTTCGCATATCCTGTTAGCGGGGATTTCTAATCTTTTCCTGATTAAAAAGGCGGGAGCGGGACAACAATAAAGACAGCCGGGGCGACAAGGTAAGGAAAATCAACCGGCAAAAAGGAGTCGAGGAAAATGGTGAACATAAAAAGAGGTGACATTTACTACGCCGATCTGAGTCCCGTCGTCGGGAGCGAACAGGGCGGGCTCCGCCCCGTTCTGATCGTGCAGAACGATATCGGAAACCGCTACAGCCCGACGGTGATCGCCGCCGCCATTACGAGCCGGCTCGGAAAGAACAAGCTCCCGACGCATATCGACATCTACGCCTCCGAGGTGGGGTTGGCGAAGGATTCGATCGTCCTGCTCGAACAGATCCGCACGCTTGACAAGCGGCGCCTGCGCGAGAAGATGGGACACTTAAACGAGAGCGTGATGGCGCGCGTCAACGACGCGATCCAGGTCAGTTTCGGGCTGGTCGAGCAGCCGACGCCGGAGCGCGACCGGGCAAGCGCCCGCGTCTATACCGGGCGCGACGTGCCGAAGCCGTCCTTCGGATAAACGGCGAACCATTTGTATAAACAGGATATTTTGCAACCGCCCCCTTCCCTTTCGGCTCTTTTGCCGGGGATGCGGGGCGGCGACTTTTTTCGTTTTTTCTCTTGCATTCCGGCGCGCGGTGTGCTATAATACCGCTATAATTGAATACAACGCAGGGACGGTTCCGGCGCTTACGCCGGATCAGAGGGAAGTTCGGTGCAAATCCGTCGCAACAGTCATTACCGTAATTGAGAGATCATAAGTCGGAATACTCACCGCCCGATGCGAACCCGGTCGGCAATCTTTTGCCGCAGCATTTTTGGACATGAAAAGTGCGACCTTCTCCGCGGACGGGGGGAGTCTGCCTCCTCATGCCCGCGGTGATCGTTCTGTCGCATTTGGAGTTTATCCGAATGGGACAGTATTTTTTTACAAGGGAGGTTTTATGGCAGACGCAAAACTGACGCGCGAGGACTGCCTCGCCCTGCTCCGGGGGACGCGGGATAGACTGGCGCGCGAAGGGCTCGACCGATATCCGAAACGGTCGGATTTTTCCGACGCGGAGGTCGTCGCGATCAAGGCGTTTCTCGGTCCCTGGCCTCGGGCGCTCGAAGCCGCGGGACTCAAACCGCCGCGAAACCGAGACCGGCTCGAAAAAAATCGGCAAAAACGGATCGCCGCCAAACGACGGCGGAACGCCGAGCGGAAAACGAAAAAGAAAACCGTCCCGGAAGAAAACGAAAAAGAATAAAGAGGTAAAAAAATGAAAAGAATCCTTTCCCTGTTCCTGATCCTCGCCTGCTTCGCCCTGCTCCTCGCCGGATGCGGCGGAAAGAGCGGCGATTCGACGAAGGCGAACGATACGACCCCCGCAACGTCTGCCGAAACCGCGGCTGCGACCGCGGTAAAGACCGAGGCGGCGACCGAAGCGGCGACCGAGGCTGTGACCGAGGCTGCGACCGAAGCGGCGACCGAGGCTGTGACCGAGGCAGCGACCGAGGCTGTGACCGAGGCTGTGACCGAGGCGGCGACCGACGCCGCGACCGATGCCGCGACCGATGCCGCGACCGAAGGTGAAACCGGCCCCGCGACCGAGAAGTTGATCGACCCCGTGACTGCGCCCGTGACGCAAGAGCCCGCCGAGGATCAGACCGTTACCGTCACGATCGTCAATAAGAGCGGCGAAGCCGTGCTTGCGCTTGAGGACGTCGTTGCGAGCGACCTTGACGAGGACGGCAAAGTCACGATTTACGAGGCGCTGAAGGCGGCGCACGCGACCTGCCCGGACGGCGGTGCCGACGGTTTTGTCGCCGAAAACGGGCTGTACGGTCTTTCAATGGTCAAGCTCTGGGGCGAAGAGAACGGCGGCTCTTTCGGCTACTACGTGAACGAGGCGTCCGCATGGTCGCTCTCCGACGAAGTACGTACCGGCGACCGTCTCGTCGCGTTCTCATACAGAGATCTGGTCGAATTCGGTGATCGGCTCGGTTTCTTTACGCCGGCGACCGCGACCAAGACCGCGGGCGAAGAAGTGACGCTTACTTTGTCCGTTCTGATCCCCGACGAGAGTTGGAACTACGTCCCGACCGCGCTCGAGGGCGCGAAGATCCTCGTCAACGGAGTTGATTCGGGTCTTGTGAGTGACGCCGAGGGCAAGGTCACGCTGACGCTTGAAAGCGGGCTGAACGTGATCACGGCGACGAGCGAGACGGTCGTCCTTGTCACGCCGATCGCGAAGATCACGGTCGAATAAGAAAATGTTAAAGCGGATCATCGCTTCCCTGCTCTCGGTTCTGCTTCTTCTCGCCTGCCTGTCCGCCTGCGGCGGCGGACGGCGGGAAGACGGGACGGAAAGGGGGACGCTCGACGAGATCGAGCGCTTCGAGGGGGCAACGTCGCTTCAAGCGTGGCTTGACGGCGCGCTGACCGAAGCGGCGGGGAACGGCGCGGAATGGTACGCTCTGTCGCTGATCAAGCGCGAGCCGACGCTCGATTACGCAAACTACGAGGCGGCGCTCCGGGGCGCGCTGACCGGGGACGGGATAACTTCGCCCGTTACGAAAATGAAGTGCGCGCTCGTCCTCGCCTGTCTCGGGAGCAGCCCGGAACTGGTCCGTGAGACGCTCGACGGCGGGATCGGGAAACTGGGACTTATGAGTTGGGTCTTCGGGCTCCACCTCCTGAACGCCGGTTACACGGCGGAAAGCCTGACGGCGGAGGACGCGGTCGAAACGATCCTCTCGGCGCGGAAAAGCGACGGGGGATGGGCGATCACGGGCTCGGTCTCGGACGTCGACGTGACGGCGATGACCCTGCAGGCGCTGGCGCCGAACCGGGAGATCCCCGGAGTTGCCGAGGCGATCGAGAACGCGCTTGCGCTGCTTGCGTCGCGGCAGCTCGAGAGCGGCGGCTTCAAAAGTTACGGCTTAGAGAACGCCGAAAGTTCGGCGCAGGTGTTGATCGCGCTCGCCTGCCTCGGCGTTGACGCCGCGGAAGCCGGCTTTCAAGGCGGGTACGATCGCATTCTTGAAGGAATCCTTCAATTTGCGACCGGATCCGGGGGGTTTTCGCACGAAATCGGCGGAGACGCCAACGAACTGGCGACCTCGCAGGTATATCTCGCGCTCTCGGCGGCGCTCGCTTCCCGTGACGGAAAGACCTCCGTCTACCTTCCCGGCGTCGCTCCCGGATCGTTTTCGTCCGGGAAATAAACCGGAACGGTCTCGCTTGTTCCGCCCGTACCGACGAGCGTCAAGCGCCGTCCCGACCGGGCGCCCGAATAATCGCAACCGATCCCCCCTTTTTTCGCAAAATGCTCTTGACAAACCGCCCGCCCTATGCTATAATAGCGGGTGCTTGAAAGAGAGCAAATCTGGGTGTGGCGCAGTTGGTAGCGCGCTACCTTGGGGTGGTAGAGGCCGCACGTTCAAGTCGTGTCACTCAGACCAGAAACAGCCGATGGGCGTTCGCCCGTCGGCTGTTTCTCTGTTCTTGTGCGGCTTGACTTGAACGTGCGCTCTACCGCCCCGCGCCGAAGGCGCAGGGGG
>Ga0310696_10011607_pt1 | contig 10050 bp, 6 predicted proteins | sample AusTroGonzalo_MG_4_FD_203885 | JGI IMG/M metagenome (GOLD analysis project Ga0310696, IMG submission 203885) | Bovine rumen microbial communities from tropical cattle in Woodstock, Queensland, Australia - Gonzalo_02 (v2) (version 2) | ecosystem: Host-associated > Mammals > Digestive system >... | reverse complement strand
TGCTATTTTACCGGAATTAGAAAAGTTATGGCAAACTCCGGAAAGAACCGATTATCATCCCGAAGGAAACTCTGGAGACCATACTTTGCTGACACTTGTACATGGTGAAAATCTCTCGGCCAAAGCCAAATTTTCTTTATTGTTGCATGACATCGGCAAAACGCTTACACCTCCGGAGATATTACCGCATCATCATGGACATGATAAGGCCGCGGCACCTTTAATACGCGAAATATGTCGAAGACTTAAGATCGCAAATGATTATCGTCATTTTGCTCTGATGATTGCCACACAACATATGCAAATACGCAACGTACAAGATATGAAAAAAGGACGTTTATTAACTCTGTTAAACGATATTTGCGGATTAAAACATCGGCAAAATTTGGCCGATTATATAAGAATATGCCGTTGTGATATGATGGGACGAAAACGCATCATTCCCAAGTCAGAACTTGATTATTTCCGTCACTCGGCTATGCGGTTGATTGTAAACTTTAAGCTTCAAAGTAAAATCAAAGCAACCGATATGCCCGATTATGCCTCCGCACGCAAAGATAGCTCCTTTGCCGAAAAATTTACGAGTTTTCGCATATCCAAAATAATTTGATATAAAAAAATCCGCCAATCGGCGGACCTTTTATATCAACACAAATCAAATTATATTTTTTCAACCTGTGAAAATTCCAATTCAACCGGAGTATAACGACCGAAAATAGATACCGAAACTTTCAAACGAGATTTTTCCGTATCAACCTCTTCCACAACACCAACAAACGAAGCAAACGGACCGTCATTAACTCTGACTTGTTCGCCTGTTTCATAGGTAACATTGGTTTGCGGATGTTCTATACCTTCTTTAATTTGATTCATAATTTTTTCGACTTCACTGTCGCTAATCGGTTGCGGTTTATTACGGCTGCCCAAGAATCCGCTGACTCTCGGAGTACTCTTAACCACCAACCAGGTTTCGTCGCTCATTTCCATTCTGACCAAGATATATCCAGGAAAGAATTTACGTTCGGCATCAACCTTTTTACCTTTACGAATCTCTACCACGTTTTCAGTCGGAACAAAAACATCCAAGATTTTATCCTGCATATTCTTCAGAATAATCTGTTCCCTAAGCGACTCGGCAACTTTTTTCTCCGAACCGGAATAAACGTTTACAACATACCAACGAGCTGACATATATTGCTCTCCTAACCTAAATGTAAAATTTTATCTACGCCCCATCCCAGTACCATATCAACGGCAAAAAAGAACACCGTTGCTATTGCAACCAAGATAACCACCATCGTGCAAGTCGGCACGACCTCTTTTTTAGTAGGCCAGGTAACCTTTTTCATTTCTTGCTTTACCTGACGTAAAAACTGTATCGGACTAGTACTCATTTACAACCCTTATTCAAAATTTTATTATAAGCCGTAACCATTATGGCGTACGAACATTACCGGCATAATAAATGCCGTTTTGCCATAATGTCAAGCATTTATTTATGGCTGTTAAGATTTTTTAATAAATGTATGTTATTAAACTATGTGTTTGACTTTAATATATAATATTGCCATGCTTCGAGCGGCAAATATCACATAAAGAGGATAATTTAATGACACATGTAAGAAATTTTTTGGGATTTGAACAAGACGGGGTACTTTATGACTTGTATAATTTACCGGACGGTCTCGTAATTAAAGATGATTTGGATATATCAGGGCTCGGTTTAATCGATTTGCCTGATTTATCAAAAATTACGGTAAAAGGAAATTTCTTGTGTTACAATAACAAATTGGTTTCTTTGGCAGGATCACCGAAAGTTGTTGAAGGCCATTTCATGTGTATCAATAATCAGCTGACCAAATTAGACGGACTGTCAGAAAAAATCGGCGGAGATCTCTGGTGTGAAGATAATCCGCTAACCTCGTTGCAAAAAGCAGCCGAAAGGGTCGGAAATAATATTTATGCAGATGAAAGCATTTTAGAAAAATACGGAGCTTATACAAAAGAGAATGACAATTTCGGTTTATTGGTTACATATATAAGCTCATCTGACCTGAAAAACACTACTTACTATAAGTCGGAAAAAATCATCAACAGTAAAGAATATACGCGCTACAAGGTTTTGCGCACTCTTGCCGCCGAGAATGTTTCGCCGCAAAAAGGGGTTATTAATCCGAAACGATCCGACGCCGAGAAAAAGGCGATAAAATCCTCCTTTAATGAATTATTGCGAGGAAAAATTCGTTAAAAATAATATTGAACAAAATTAAAACCTCCATCAAATAAAATGATGGAGGTTTTAATATATTGTTGGTTTCAGAAACTACAACCAACCGTGTGCTTCTTTGGCATATTTGGCATAATCGTTAAAAAATTCCTTTAAGCTTTCCTGTACCTTGTGGTTTACGGAACCAACCGGAAATTCGCCTTTTTTATTTTCCTTACCCGCCGGTTTACCGGTCAGGATTTCAATACCGTCATCAACCGTATCAATGGCATAAATGATAAATTTACCATCTTCCACCGCCTGTACCACATCGGCACGAAGCATTAAATTACTTATATTTGTACGCGGAATAATTACCCCCTGTTTACCGGTTAAACCGCCGTGATTACAAACATCAAAGAAACCTTCAATTTTTTCGTTTACCCCGCCAATCGGTTGAATTTCGCCGAACTGATTAATCGAACCGGTTACTGCAATACTTTGTTTAATCGGCAAACCGGTGATGGCGGAAATCAGGCAATAATACTCGGTTGAAGAAGCACTATCACCGTCTACACCTCCGTATGATTGCTCAAAAACAATAGATGCAGATAACGAAAGCGGTGTATGTTTGGCAAAGCGATTGGCAATTAATGATTTCAGAATCAACACACCTTTGGTATGAATCGGACCGCTTAAAGCAATTTCACGCTCAATATCAACGAAGTCTCCCTTACCTACACGCACTTGTGCGGTAATACGAGCCGGTTTTCCGAATGAATAGTTTGAAAAATCATATACGACCAATCCGTTGATTTGCCCTACTCTTTCGCCCTTAACATCCATCAAAATAGTTCCTCTGTCTATTTCTTCCAGCATGTGTTTTTTAACTCTGTCCGAACGATAAACCTGAGCTTCGATTGCTTGGTCAATATGATTTTTACCTATTTGTTTGGAATTTGATTTGCGCGCCCAATAATCTGCCTCTCTCAGCAAATCGCCGATTGACGATATATGAGCCGTCAGTTTATCGGCGTCGTCAGCCAAACGAGAGGCATGCTCTATAATACGAGCCACGGCCTGACGGTTAAGCGAACGCAATCCTTTCTTTTTGGAAAGTGAACCTATAAGTTTAGCATATTCCACTACGTTTTCCTCACTTCGGTCCATAATAATGCCGAAATCGGCTTCGACTTTGAAGAAATCACGAAAATCCGGGTCTCTCTCACAAAGTAAATCATAAATTTCGAAATCACCGGTCAACACAATTTTAACATCCAAAGGTATCGGCTCCGGATCAAGAGAAATAGTCGTGAAACTGGTATCTTCACTCGGGGCTTCTATCTTAACACGCTTTGAGGCGATTGCTCTTTTCAGAGAATCCCAAGCAAAAGGCTGTTCCAATACTTTACGGGCATCCAACAATAAAAAGCCGCCATTGGCACAATGTAAAGCACCGGCCTTAATCAATGTAAAATCGGCCAACAAAGCACCGTATTGTTGTATACGTTCAACCTTACCGACCAGATTACCTTGCGTCGGGTGGTCTAAAATAATAACCGGAGCTCCGGCACCCGGAGTATTTTTAACAATCACATTAACTTTCAGCTTATCAAACTTGTCGTCTTCCGGTTGTTTCATCTTACTGAGCAATGCCTGTAACGGATCTTCCTCCGCTCCGGTCGGCGGAATGACTTTTTCTTTGTCTTCAGGCACAAACTCATCAACATTACTCAGGATATGAGTTTGTACCGACTTCAAGAATTTGATTGCCGAAGGCATACCCTTATATTTTCTGCGCAAAACGTCAATCGGTTCTTTAACGGCTGATTTGGCGAATTTTTCACGCAGAGCACTAATCTCATCTTTTTGCTTTTCTTCCCAATGCGGTAAATCCTGAGTAGCATTCTCGATTTCTTCCTGCATGGCATTCAAGTCGTCCATAATCAGTTTCTTTTCTTCTTCCGGAAGTTGATCAAACGAATCCGGATTCAGAACTTCTCCGTCTTTCATCGGAGCAACCACCAGGCCCATCTGCATATGCAAAATAGATACTCTCTTACCTTTGGCCTTTTTCTGTAAAACATTAATGTATTCGTCTTTTTTAGCCTTATACTTCTGACGAATTATTCCCAATGCGGCCTTATATTCTTCCGATTCAATAATTGCCGGCAAAGAAGTGGATAAATTTGCTATCAAATCATCTATATCTTTGGCAAAAGTACAGGCTTTGCCTGCCGGAAAGCGCACGGCCAACGGTTTATACGGCTCTTCAAAATTATATACATAAGCCCAATCATCCGGTGTCCGACGTGTTTGAGCCTCTTTTTCCAAAATCCTCTTCACCAGACTGGTTTTTCCGGTTCCCTCCGGTCCCAAACAAAACAGGTTATATCCGCGTGAACGAATATGAATCCCCAATTCAACCGCACTTATGGCTCTATCCTGCCCCAATGCGGATAAACGCTCAGCTAAATCGGCCGTAGTGGTAAAATCAAATTTAGCAGGGTCACATTTACGATAAAGTTGGTTAGAAGTTAATTTTGTAATAGCCATTTTAAAAATATCCTATATTATCATTTACAATAGAATCAATATATACATCAAAATGCTAATATAGGGTAAATGAGCGAAAAATATTTTATATGCTTTATTATAATCGTCTTCGGTATATCACTGATATTACCGCTGGTATATTTGTGTTTACATATGAGATTAAAGCATATTCAAAAACTTGTATGTCTGCGTGTTTTGAAACGGCAACAAAAATCAGAATGTACTACTCTGTTTTCGGCGCTCATATTGAATGATTGCTGTAAAAATCTTTTCTATTACACCGACAAAAAGGCTCATCTGGCTTTAGCTTACTTGGCCGTCGGCAAAGTTCAAAAAGCAGCCGATTTTTTCCGCTCATCCGATTCCATGTTATCACTGTTGCTCGATGCACATTACGACGCCGGCAAGGCTTATAAAAAAATATTGAAACAAAAAAATCAATGGTACATAAGCAAAAAATACGGTGTCTTTCTTCCCGTAATCGCCTACTTATTATTTGATAATCACACCATGCACACGGCAATAACCAAAATTAATCCGCAAAAATTAAACAAGAGTACTCTTTCCTATTATAATTATTGCCTTGCCGCCTCTTACCTGTATGACGGAGATATGCTCTCCGCCTCACAAAAGGCATCGGCCGCCTTGGATTATTTTCGCAAAAAGCGATATTCTTATGAGGCTTCAAGATGCTATTTATTACTCGGCGAAATATATCGCTTGAGTTGCGTAAATGATGTGGCGCAAACCATGATTGAGGCCGCAATCAAGATAAATCAAGAGCAAAAATTATCACAACTGCATGGTAAATCCACCGCTTCTCTCGGAATGCTGATGCTCTTTGAAAATCGTCTTGAGGAAGCTGAAGATAAATTCAATCGGGCACTTTTATTGGCTCAAACCGAAAATTTACGTGCCGATATTCGTAATCAAAAAGCATTATTGTATCTTGCACAAAACAAACATAAAGAAGCCGAAAAAGAAGTTGCTTCGGCTCTTAAGACCTTTAATGCTTTGCAAAATATTCACGGACAGGCTTTTTCATTGCAATTAACGGCTCAAATTGCTTTCAGTAAAAAACAATACGGCAAAGCTTTGAAATATGCGACACAGGCGACCGTCGCCTACGAACAGAACGGCAATGTATCAGCCATTTTCGAATGTTTGTATTTGAGTGCCGATATTTTATTCAGACAGAATAAAGTTAAAAAATCCGAAGAATTGTTGCGACGTATCATAAAAGAAGACGAACGCACAAAACATAATTTTCACGTAGCCAATGCGTACAGTTTATTAGGGCTTATTTACCTGCGGAAAAACGAATTGCAACGAGCAAAAGTTTTATTGCAACAGTCACTGCACTTAGAACAAAGACATCGTCGTTGCGAAGGCATGGTATCCGATTATACAAATTTGGCCTTAATAGATAATCTTTCCGGCAACCGGGAAGCTGCAAAAAACAATATGCAGACAGCCTTGGATTATGCTTCGGAAACCGGAAATGATGAGTTGATAGAGCTGATAAAAAAGAAATTGGCACAAGTTTAATCCGTTTAACAAAATACTTTAGAACTTATATAAATTTTATCGCTAACAATTTTACTTAAACTCTTTACTTTTAAAAGCCAATTGTATAAATTATGGCATGGGTTGAATTTGAATATAAAGTAAGATGCTTGAAGTGTACAAACTGAATAATATTTTAGAATGGAAAATTCCCAATCAGGATGACTTTCATAATATTGTAAGTTATGTAGGCATTCGCTATGCCGAAATTCATTCATCCGTATTGGAACAATTCGGCGAAAACGGTTGGTACATTTTAGGTATATTTGCCTTTTTCATTGTTATCATATTTGCAATATATATTAAATCCATTATTGATACTTTTCGAGCCGGACGTGAAGAAATGGCTGATGAAAACGCTCAACCGAACGGACTTTTTTACAGTATTGAAGAAAATCCGGTACAATATATAGCTAACGATAATGATGACGATTTAGGTTATGAAGATAGTGATAATAACGTCGATGCCAACTTTGAAGCAGATGATGATATAGCCGAAAAAGAAATCAACAATAAAAAAGCATTGCGTTCTTCCGCCGAAGATATTGAAAAGGAGCTTTCTTTATCATTATTGAAATTTTCTCAGGAAAATATCAATCAGGAAGAACACGAAAAATTGTCGAATGATATAAAAAAGAGAATGAAAATTCATGCCGAAGTTGAAAATTCACGACTAAAAGAACTAAAACTCTATTTGAAAAACAAACCGGCAACCGATCAAGTTACTCCCGAGCCGGAAAATGTTGCTCACGATAATATTATCCGTATAATAATAAATCTTCTCGGACGCGGAGTCAGTGTAGCTAAAATCAATCAGTCTCTTTATTTTCATTACCAAAAATCCTATGCTGTCCACGATATCATACATACGGTTCAGAGTGTATGTAATTTTATCGGTTTATGTAATGCAGGAAAGTTTGATTATTTACCGCAAAGACAAATGTTACCGGAGAACGATGCCGCACTTTACGCCTGGGCGAATGATGATAATTCTCTGGCTCTGATACTTTTACAGTCTTTTCTGAATCAGTTAATGGAACAATCTCAGGAAGAAAGTGGAATTATCAAAGAAATGACCTATGCACTCGCTTCAAACTGCGCCTGCATAATGGGTGATATTGCCAAACTCAAGGATACCGATTTAGCTCATAATTCTTTTGAATTGGCAACCGAATTATCACCTAAAAACGTTGTTGCCTGGTGTCGACTTGGCGATATTTACATGGAAAGCGAAGCCATTGAAAAAGCTATGATATGCTATCAAAATGTCATGGATATTGCCGATGTTTATATGTATGCCTCGGAATTGGCCCATGCCAAACAACAATTGGCTGCTTATTATGAGAAACAAGAAGTATATACCAAATCCAAACAATTGCAAAATGACAGTAACCAATATTATAACGATTCGGGTATATATGCCGAGTTGACCGAAAAAGAGCTTATCGCATATGACGTTATAACCGATTCAAGTGCACAGAACTTGCGTCAATACATATATAAACTCCTTAATTCATACCACTTTTAGTATATTGTAACCTGTATATTTCTGTTTGAATACGCTTGAAGAATATAAATTTTCATGCTAGCTTGTACATGATATATTTTTAATACCACACGTCTTCGGAGGTTTTGATGAATAAAAAAGGTTTACTGGTTGCAGCCGCTTTGGCTATCATGTTTATTATTGCCGTAAAATTCCAATTATTCCCTCATTTTGATGGTTCTTCGGTTGCCGAACAGGCTCGTAAAACAGACAGTATATCAATACTACGTCATGAAGATGGAGTGGAAAAAGATTATTTCTCTAACGGAAATGTAAAAAGTGAAGTTCCGTATATAAACGGAATGAAAAACGGCATACTTAAAATTTATTATTCCGACGGCGGTATAAAATCGGAAGCCAATTACGTTAATGATAAACTGGAGGGAGAAACCAGAACTTATTACCGTGACGGTAAACTTGAAAAAATATATACCTACAAAAACGATGCCTTAAACGGTCCGGCTAAGTCATACAGTCCTGACGGCATTTTGGAAACCGAAACTACCTATAATAATAATGTTCGTATTGATAAAGAAACAGGATATTTTCCGAACGGTAAAGTGCAATATATTACTTCAATCAATGAAATGGGACAAATGCACGGCAAAGCCAAAGAATTTTATGAAAGCGGACAATTAAAAGAAGAAATCTCTTTCATAAACGATATGCCTGACGGTATTGCCTACTCGTATTACGAGAACGGGAAACCAAGCCAAATAACCTCTTATGCCAATGGTATGCGCGACGGTGATACCATTACATATTTTACAAACGGAAATATATCCTCAAAAGTTTCGTATAAAGATGACAAGGCCGAAGGTAAAGCCGTTGCCTATCATCCGAACGGCAAAATTGCGGAAGAGTCATTCTATGTGAATGATATGCAGGAAGGAAACTACAATCGCTATAATGAGGATGGAAAACTTATTTCAACTACCGAATTTGCCCATGATTTGCCTAACGGTATCCAAACAGTCTACTATGACAGCGGAAAAATATATTCCCAACTGCCATATGAAGACGGGGTTATAAACGGCAAAGGTACCCTTTATTATGAAGACGGTAAGAAAAAATCCGAAGCTTCTTTTGTTGACGGTAAAATGGAAGGTGATGAAATAACTTTCTATGAAAACGGGCAAAAGCAACATATATATTCATACAAACAAAACGAGCTGAACGGAGAAGCCGTTGAATATTATCCTAACGGTAATATTAAAAGCAAAATAACTTATCTGAACGGCAAAATCACCAGTCCGATTACCGAATATGATGAACAGGGAAACCGATTATTTGAAGCCAGTTATATTAATGATATGATTAGCGGAAATGCTACTTACTATCGTGATGGCGGGAAAAGAATCGGAGAAATTATTCCGTACAAAGACGGAAAGATATCCGGTAACATCGTCACCAAAGACCAATATGGAAATACCGAAACGGAAGTTTCTTTCAAAGACGGTAAATACCAGGGACAAGTTGACGGCTATTATCCGACCGGAGAGTTAAAATACAAACTGGTAACACCTACCAACCAACTCAAAGCCGAGCAACTTTATTATGATGAAGACGGTAACCCGATTACCGAAAATCTGACCGGTACGTTAACCGTTTATAATCGCGACGGTTCATTGCAAGAACGAGTGCCATACAAGTCCGGCAAAATAACCGGCACTCTGACAAAGTACTATCCGCAAAATAATAAACCGTCATTGATTGCTCAAGTTGAAAACGGAACATATAACGGAACGTATAAAGAATTTGATGAAGACGGCACCTTAAGTATGTCTACAAAATATCGTAACAACGTCGTGGTTTCCGATGTTATAAATTACTATCCGAACGGCAAAATAATGTTTAAAGTACCGTTTGATAATAACGGTATCGCAAACGGAAAGGCAACCGGATATTATGAGAACGGCAACACCGCATTTATTGCCAATCTGCAAAATGATAAAATCAACGGTATGATGCAAGTATTTTATCCGAACGGAAAAATAAGAACCGAGAAGAGGTTTACCAACGGCGTTTGGAACGAGCAGGAATATCGTCAATATGATGAACAGGGAAATCTTATCTATGAAGTCACATATGACGGGTACAGCGTTAAATATCTTAAACGAGATGACACCGGGCAAAAAGTACCGATGGATGAGGAAGAAAAACAAAAGTTGTTAAA
>Ga0310696_10011606_pt1 | contig 10051 bp, 10 predicted proteins | sample AusTroGonzalo_MG_4_FD_203885 | JGI IMG/M metagenome (GOLD analysis project Ga0310696, IMG submission 203885) | Bovine rumen microbial communities from tropical cattle in Woodstock, Queensland, Australia - Gonzalo_02 (v2) (version 2) | ecosystem: Host-associated > Mammals > Digestive system >... | reverse complement strand
GGCCTTGCACCACTCAGACAGGTCGGCCACGAACTCTGAGGAAACGGTAACCACATGCTTGGACTTCTCATGAAGGACATCCTCCACATAGTAGGAAGCTGAGCGAAGCAAAGCATCCTTCAACTTGTATTCGCCCTTCTTCTTGACTTCTTCAAAATCCTCAACACTCTTAATGTGCAGACGCTTCATAATCTTATCCTCGGACAGGCGATCCACGTAGATGGCAGTCAACAGGCTGTGATACTTGCTGCCAACCATCATATCGTCAATAACCATCTTGCACTTGTCCTGCGGCTGGGAAAGCAGGGTCAGGCGGGTATTGCCCACTGTGTGGGAGCGCACGTCAGGAATCTCATGCTCCTCAATCAGGCGCTCCATGACAGCGTTCTTAGCCACACGCTTCAGCCACGCGAAGAAGGTGCAGCGCTTCTCGTATGTGGCGAGGGGGGCCCAACTACCATTGGCCCACAATGTCAGATAGACAATGGTGCTGAAAGTGTCAGGAGCCATGACGACGTTGTAGTCCTTCAGCAGGTCATACAACATCTTGGAGCGCATGCTGTCGATGATGCACTTCTCCTTCTTGCCGCCATAGAAGAAGCGCTGACAGTACTTGGGATCGTTCTTCAGGTTGTTGATGATTTCATCACTCTCTGCCCCGATGTTGTTCAGGCGTTCGGGGTCAATGCCTTTGTTGTTGCTTTTTGTCTTCATAATCGTCTACAGTTTGTGGCACGAAAAATGCCGAATTTCACATCTGTTTTCGATGCAAATTTCGGCATTTTTTAGGCAAACGCCACAGACCTGTATAGACGATATAGTTAAAGTTCTATTTTGCAGTATATCAAAAACTTATAATCATTGATTTGCATTTTTTAACACGATTTTTATATAGTGTCCTTCCACTTGTTGATAACCTCAATAAGTTCCTTTGGCAGGAATATGTCTTTCTTTGACACATACAGATGTTCGTCAGCATTTTCTATATAATAAGGAGAAGGCAGTACCCCCAACTTCTTGCAAGACATGCTAACTGAATTTTTTATGTCACCCAAACAATCGCTCAAGCGCCTCTCCCGCGAGTTTCCTTCGGCATCACGCCCCTTTACGATTTTCTTAAAACGTTCCTCACCATCACAGAATCGGTATACCTCCCAAGAAAGGCTCACAAAAAGATCTTTATACCGGTCAAAGTCTAACGTGTTCACATCATCAGCGAGAACCTTCTCTATTATATATAAAAGATGTATAAGGAACGCATCACTATTGGTAAACTCTACAAGTTCTGATTTCTTCCCCTTATTGACATATAGTCTATATCTGCCTTTTGTTCTGCTGTCAGACTTGATTTCTCCCTCATAGCGCACCTCTAACCACGCATCAGCTTCCTCCCCTGTCCGCTTCGTATTAAGCATCTGGAAGAATTTTCCCTGCTGCTTTTTGTTCAGAGAATAGACAAACCTTTTCATGTCCTCAGCATCCATACTTTGTATAAGCAGTGTAATCTGGGCATCCAAGTTCTCGTCTCGACGAGCTTTCACGAAGTTCTCCTCGACATTCTCCATCATTTTCAACTTGTCTTGATGGGTTATCTTTCCTTCAATTCCAATCTTGCTTTTCAATACAGACTTTGACATCGCCATGCCAAATGTTGGGTGCACCATATTAGATGTACTTCCTGTCACGTATCTCTTCAAGAAAGCATCATTCTTTAGGCACTCTCTGAGAAACTCCTGCATCTCCTCGGGCTCTTCCTGGGCGAATACCTTCATCTGTTCCGCAACACTGAACTTACTAACCCGCTCAGAGGTGTATATCATCAAAGGAATATGCGTGAACAGGTCTTGCACTTCTGAACGCACAATCAAATACTGCTTATCTGACCTACTTGGCGTTGACAACGGCATGACAATGTTAGACATATCATCCTTGATTGCCTGCATAAGCTTAGGATGATTATCAAACTTTAAGCCACTGCTAAGTGACTCAAGCCTATAATCATTCAACAACTGGCTTGACCCCATCTTCTCCATCAGCATCTCAAACACCTTATTGGCTTCAGAGACGATGGCATCTTCGTTTGGAGACATAATATATAGATGACAGTCTTGTAACTGTTCAACTTCATACGTTTCCTTTACCAGTCTTCCAACGGCAGGAACGTCTATTGGGCTATTATCCATTACTCTCATGTCTCGTCCTCTTTCTTTTTGTCATCTTTATGTTTCAACCAATATTGCTTCAGCAGGTTCGTGTCTGGCAGGGACTCATAGTCGATAGGTCGTTCAACAGGCTTCTCTTCGTCCTTCATCATGTCTTCCAACGAGATGGCCTCCCAAGATTCTTGCAGTTCCTGATAGTGTGAATAAACAAACGCTGGCAGTCCTGTCAGAATATCCTTAATGCCACTATATCTCTTCTGCCGCAGCAGCTGTTCTACATAGTCTCTTCCATAGACTACAATCTTCTCCCTCAATTTCCCGTCAGGATGGGTCAGACTTGCCTTCTGCGTTGAAACGACATACTTGTACTTTCCCGTTGCTACGTCGCCATTCAATACGGAGAATCCTCCCACCAGCAGGTCTGCGGCCAGCTCTTGTATCCACAACTCGTTCTCGAACAGCAGAAAACGGGTCTTGTACAGGTACTGATGGCTTAACTCGTGAAGAAATGCCAGCTTCAGCGCTTCCCTGTTATTGATGCCTGACTTCTCCATCTTTCGCCAATTATAGTACAGTTCACACTCTGCAGCATTCTCGCTGGTCACCACCTCGGCTATCGTCTCTGCCCTTTCCTTTATAACAGGCACTGGCAGTTCAAAGAAGTCAGCCACCTGCTTGATAGTTCCTTTTATATCAACCTCCTTAATATCATAGTCCTTATCCAAGAACAGCGCATCAATGATACCTGCCTTATGCCGTCTGACGAATTTCACCCAAAACATGGGATCTCTCGCCATTGCCTCCTGATTGGGATTCTCGGAACCCTTCACTTCGTTAATTAGATCTATTACGTTCATAACACCAAGGTATAGACAGCTCGACGGCTTCTAACACTTTTCTTTCAGAATCTGAAATGTTTTCTTTGTTCCTTCTGAATATCAGGCAATACCTGGAGCCTGTACTTGTCAAACTCCGTTATCAGATTCTGTATGGTCAGAGGGACTCCTTGCTGCTGCATCTCTTTGACATGGTACTGCCCATACCTGATAAACAGTGCCCTCAATATCCCTTCTGGATGAGTCGTACTTCCAGAAGTCAAAGCTAGACCCACCGTTATCTTCGACACATCCATGTTCCATAGTCCGGCTCTGACTCCCATAAAATAGTCACAACATAGTTCTTGTTCCCATGCGCCATTGTTTGGTCCATAGAACTGAGTTCTCTGTAAAACTCTATGAGCGCACTCATGCGTCATTACCAGGCTAAAGGCATCTTTGGAGTCCACTTTCATGTCAATGAGCTGCTGCATATTGAAGCACAGCACATCGTCATAATAGCTTCCTCGATTCCAATTCACGAACATCGTCTGTCCCCCAGGAGTATTCGTGAGGTCTTGAATCATCCGTGGCTGCGGAATATTGAAAAAGTCACATGCCGACTTGATGGCATCCCTGATGTCGTCTTGCGTCAGTCCAAAACGACTGAATCTCTTGCTTAATGCGAGAAATTCATCCATCGTTGGCCGTTTGTTAAACGCCTTGAATAGCGGACTATTAAAGAAGTCTGATCCGTTCATCTTATAAACCTCTTCTCCATCGTTCATCATCCTTCTTCATCTCATCAAGCTTCTTTTCCGTCCGCTCAATGAAATCGTCAGTCTTCTTCAGAACATCGTTCACTCGCTTCTCTTTAGCACGCTGTTCCTTGCTCTTGAATAAGAAATCAAAAAGTCCCATAAGCCAAAATATATATTGTCCTTCGTGTAGTATGTCTTGAGAATGGTATGCTAAGCCAATCCCAGCTTTCCTTTTTCGATAGTTATTTTTACTTCTATTTTTGCTAACGTATCTTTCCATCTGTTGAAGATCCTATTTAGAGAACCCATTTGCTCATTGGAATAGTCTGCAATTTCATTAAGGGTCTTTTGGTATAGGTTATTCACCATGTATGACCAAATAAGAACTGATGAGTTGTTTTTGTCATTCTCATTTTTTAATTCTTCGCGACACTTGTCAATCATGTCCTGAAATGCCTTTACAGACCTCCTGTTTGGCATATTCAAATTTAGGAGAGTATTTATAGCCACTTCTGGAGCTTCTTTTATGAATTCGATTGGCGGCAACTGCGCTTCCAAATTCTTTACATCCTCTTCAATAGAGTCAATAACGCTATCATATTTCCCAGCAGAATACCATATTGACTTGCGTAGTTCCACAGTTTTTGACTTCATCTCCATCAATTCATTTACTACAAATTGGTATAAAACAAGAGCGATCTGACATACTATTTGATCCGTATCAGTAATAGGAATAGTTTCAAGTAAAGGAGAATTGTGGAATTCGCCACGTTTAGTTTCTGCATAAGACTGGATATTACGAGCAGTTGAATGACTTTCGCTTTCCGTTTCAGATTGCATCTGGGAGTATTTGTTTTCATATTCTGCAATAGCATTTTTTAGTGGCTGAGTCTTGATACTATTGGTTACCGCTCTGCCACCTATTGCACCTCCGATTCCTCCAATAATACCACCGACAATGGCACCAATTGGGCCAAAGAACCCACCTATGGCAGCACCAGTTTGTGCTCCGACGATTGCACCTCCCCCTGCACCAGCTGCATCTAACGCAATGTTTTTAAGTGATGTGATATAGTCAGTTTTGTCGTCTGATAAAAGTTGGAATTCTCTAAAGGATGATAACGCTATTGTTATTACAGGAACATGACCAGTAATATCCACGTCTGTCACGCTCGACAAACTTCCAACATCTACATTCGTTGCTGCTGAACGAACCATTTCGCTACTAATATCATGTAAAGAATTCACTATATTATGTGTAGCATCATGTACTCCAAATGCCTCCATAGCACCTGATTTTATAGGAGTAAGACATGCTCCCAGAATGTCATGGTGAGCCATGGCATTTTTCATAGAGATCATAGCCATATCACTTAAATGCGATGACCCTTCAACAAACTTATGGAGAAATTCCGCAGTACCAAAAGATGACACCCCGTCCTTTAAAGAAGAAAGAGCCTCTCCAAAAACAGCCTGTCCAATATTATGAGGAATTATCTGAGCCAAAGATTGTAATGATTCTCCTAATTGCGAAGACGGCAAAAGAGACAATATCATCTGTTCGGTTCCAACTGTAGCAGCATTATGTTCTTCAAAAAAACGGGACAACTTACTTAATGTACTTTGGACATTATCGTATGAGCTGACGCTTTCGGGTGTTGGTATGTCCAAAGCTTCGATGTTCTCCCTCACCTCTTTCAAATTACATTTTAACATAGCTATCCTGTCAATCTCAAGTTGAAGGTTGCCAAAATCTATGCTACTAACAGGATTCTGCGTGAAGTCTCTAATGCTATCGTCAAATTTCCTTTTAGCCGAATAACACCCTATGCCCACTCCAATGGCAACGATTAGTACAACAACAAAAAACACCATAATTGCGACTTATTTGTACGTTAAGCTATGTTCTTCTAAATCATATTTGTCTCTCAGTATCGTTAGAACATCCATTGTTTGAGCTGCAATCAGTAAACGGTATGCACACAACGTACCTTTGGCTCCAAGAGTGACGAAAACCACGCCCCCGACACCACCACAAACGGCAAGGACAGCTGGTAAGCCAACCAATATACCCAATGCCATTGCTGGTGCCCCTGCCCAAAAGAAGGCAGATGCTACTAAGGCTGCAGCAACAGATTTCCATACCACTTCCGATGGATACTTAATTTTGCTAACTCCACTTACGAGGTCAGCGGATAGTTCAATGCGCGAGTCTCCTCGCATGATGGCCTTAGCCAATTCTTTCTCGTTCCTTATCATAGCCACCTTTAGTTAAAAATTGAAAAAATCTGTTTTCCCCTTTAACCACATTTCTATATCATCCTTTTCGAAATCGCTAAGCATTCTTTCTAACCTTCAGATAAATCTGCTAAGTGCGCTCAAGAACTCTTATATCTCTCATGTCTTATAATCGTTTCATGATTCCATTAAAGGAAAGGGATGTGGAGAATAAAACTGAACATCCCTTTACCTTCCAGCATTTACAGTTTCCCATTTTGCCTTCCCAAATTAAAAGATTGAAGTCACAAAATCCCAAATGTCAGAAGCTTTATCTGCCACTTCAGATGTCACATTGGATGCAATGTCATCAAGATCAGACATATCGAGATGGCCGTCACCATCACCATAGACTTTATCAATCAACTTGGGAGCTTTTGCAATCTCTCCTGGATAGACATGGCCATCCGTCACTGCTCGCTTAACGAGGTTGTGAAGATACATTGTTACTGGATCAAACATAATTGTAAAGATTAAATAAAATAGTACTTATAAATCCTATGGTAAAAGAATATGTATTTTAACATCAATTACCATGTTGGACATGTATCAATAACTTCAGTCCAAGAGACATCCGAATAAGCATCTCCTACGAAATCCTTTATCGGCTCAGTTATAGGAGACATTAGCTCTCCCACAACATAGCTTTTTGCAGCACCTAAAAGGCCGTCACCAATAAGAACGGGATTGCATGTGGCGACACCAACAACTGCTTCTCCCAAATGATAAATTACTCCAAGTCCTACCATAATAATAATGTGTTAATCTTTACTCAAACGACGGTCAACCGTGTGTCTGCCCTATCGCTATCGTTTCTGATGGTGCAAAGGTAGGGCGTATTTTCGTTTCCCGCAAATTTACGCTACAGTATGTTAAGGAAATGAAACACGTTCAATATGCTACTTAGTTTTACACCTACGCAAATTGAAAAAAAATCAAGTGTTAGCAATTTGTCACAAGAACAAACTGTAAACGCTCAAACTTGTTAGTGAATCAACTGTAAAATACAATAATTGTACTGAGAAACCAAGGTGATCTTGTCATTTTTGTCATCTCAATATGAGCACGATTAGTGAAAAATCGAACAACACACATCTTCAAACTTCATTTTGCAGTCTCTCTGCCAGACTTTTTCAATCTCTTCCCTTAATAACTTCTCCTTTTTATTAAACTTTATATAAACTATATCTTTACACGGGAATTCCACTGTTACTTTATCTCCAGATATTTTTACATGATAATCGGAGGGTATATTCTCTAATTTACTTCTGACACGCAAAAGATCATTAGTAAGTTTGCCATTTCCATCATACAACTCTTTTTTTTGATGCCCCTTTATGAGATTATATATGGAATTGAACACTTTCTCCACATCCATTAACGAATCTGATTTCTTCCTTATTTTTTGTCCTAAAGGAACTCCCTCTCCATATGTGGCAAACAAAATGACAAGTATATATAAACACATCTGCTTGTTCCCCAATGGAACGCATTCTGTTCTCCGACCTTCAAAGATAAAAGAAACTTGTTCTTTCTTATTGCCGTTGTTTTTTGAAAAATCAAATAATATTTTTGTCAGTTTCTCTGTATTTAAGACATGAGACATAACAAAATTCAAGAATGTTCTATCAAAGCCATGGAGTCTAAACGGCCTTCCATGTAGCTTTCTCTCGGGAATATGAAGATCTAAGGTGTATTCCTGATATTTGTTTAAAGCTTTCCTAAGTGTCTCACCTACCGAGTCCTTAATTGGAATAAGTATAAAATTGGATTTTTTCTGAGGTCTATTTGACTTGTCTTCAGTGACAACAGATGTACCTACCTTCAACATAAATGAAGGTTTCAAATTATTATACAGTCTTGCTTCTTGGGAGAAAATGTCTTTTGCAAATTCTTTGGTCGTAATTTTATCAATGTTATCCACAATCTTCTGAGCATCTTGATCTTCATACCGATGGAATGGGCTAACATAGCGCATCAGTGATTTCAATTTTCGTTGTTCACGTTTATGTTTGAGATAACCACATACTTTTGGTATGTAAACCAAATGCATACCATGTAATTCCAGCTGGGCTTTATATTTTTCATAATGTTCTGACATCTCAGTGTAAATAGAAGTGTTTTCTGCAGAATTTTCCATATAGATTATTTCAGACCTTGCAAATCGATAGTCACTTTTCTTTATAGAAAACGCCGTTGCGTCCTCATAAATCACATACTCAATAGCAAGCAGCAACCACGCTTCGCCTAAAGAGCTATGCCCTTCTATTGTTGAGTATTTTTGGTTCTTGGGTTGACTTTTCCCAACTCCTGCAATAAGTTTTAATTCACCTACGAGGTCATCAACGTCCTTCTTTTCTTTCCATCCTTTTAGCGTATTAAGTGCATCACAGAAAGTCGTCTTATTCACTTCAATTGCTCTACTAGGTTCATTTAAACCATATTTCTCATTAAGCAACCCTTCCATTATGTCAAGTTCTCGGTCACTCACATATCCATCAGCACCAATAATGTCAAATATCAATCTGGCTGCTGCAATGCAAAACTCTTTATTCTTCATATTATCAAAATTGATTTTTTACAAATATCTATATAGCCTCAGGCATCTCGTCCTTCTCTATAGACCAATAACATATAACGATCGCCTTCCGCATAGCATATCATGGGAGGCAACTGCCAAGAATCAGGTATATAATCACTGTATACAGAGAAATCGCCCATCCCAACAAACTCCTTCATCCATGCCCTCGCTGTTTTCATCGTATCACAGACCAGATAATTTGTGCATCTGACTGTCTCTTCTTCTCTATTTTCTTTGTCTTCGCGAGTAATATCATAATACTTCTTTATAATATAAGGTGAAGATTTTGCTTTTAGCATTCTACAATAATTTTCAAGTTCTTCCACGTCTGCAATGACCTAACCATAGAAAGACTTTAACACTGCTCCTTTAACGGCTTCACTCTTTGCTAAGAAGAGTGCGCCTTTAAACGCCATAATGACAGATGCTGAAATTACAGGCATAACTAAATTCTAACAATTTTAAAGTATTTTTCAAATCTTAGATATTCAATTATTGCGGAACTAAAGTCCGTATTTCTGGTCTAAATCCTTTTTAAAGTTCCCTGCTATTTTTATTATTCTCGCTCTCCTCTTCTTCTGTTGGTGTATAATAGTTCTCATCGTCTGGCATTAAAAAAAAGAAATCCTCCCCGCAATCATTACATTCAAATTCATATACAATTAGTTTGCCATTTTTCAATCTTGTATCTATGAGTCCACTCCGAAAAGTGTTTATAAAGATTGTACCTACCAAAATGTCAAATTACATACTACTTTCAGTAGAGTATGGGCTGCACAAGATGTCACTCTGCGCGAAATCAAGTAGGTTTTTGAGCAAATCGTCACACCTATTTTGCTCCTCTTCCAAAATAAGGGGCTTTCGGAGTGGACTCATCTATTAATCGTTTTGCCATAGTCTCTGCAATTGGGCTGCAATTGAGGCGAACCTGTACCAGCCAGTTCGCCAGAACGGCGTTCTTTCCACGCGGCCATAACACCTAATAGCGATTCGGACTGGCACAGGGCTTGCCCCTACACTGGTAGAAGGCCGATTCACATTGGGCAAGCGAAACTTGCGGAAGTTGATTTAAAAAATACCCAAACCACTGAGTACACTAAATATTCTATAACCAACTTTTGCCCCATATATTAACTCTGGTAAGTCTTCTTTAGCTGCAAGTTGAACAGATTTCCATAGACTAAAACCTGAACTTGAATTGATTTCCTTATAAATTGAGATTTGAAGATCTCTTAAATAAACGGCAGTATCAACTATTATTGAATCTAACATTAACTCAGACTTTAATTCTTTTGCTTTTTGAACAAAATCAAAGTCTATCGATTTTACTAGAAACCATCTGTTTTCAATGATAGCATATGCCCCTCTATCCAGTATTCCTTCCATCCCATCTTTAAATGCCTGAACAAAACTAGGACATTGTTTTTCGTACTCATCAACAAATGCTTTTGGAAT
>Ga0310696_10011604_pt1 | contig 10051 bp, 9 predicted proteins | sample AusTroGonzalo_MG_4_FD_203885 | JGI IMG/M metagenome (GOLD analysis project Ga0310696, IMG submission 203885) | Bovine rumen microbial communities from tropical cattle in Woodstock, Queensland, Australia - Gonzalo_02 (v2) (version 2) | ecosystem: Host-associated > Mammals > Digestive system >... | reverse complement strand
AGACATGGTTTCTATTTGAGCAGCGCCGCCGCGAAGAGGACGTCCTCGGGCACTGTTATCTTGATGTTGGGTCTCGAGCTTTCCAGTATCTTGACCTGGCCGCCGTCGAGCTCCACCGCCTGGCAGTCGTCGGTAACGGTCTTCCTGCCGAGTGCGGCGTAGGCGTGCTTGATGGTCTTCATCTGGAAGGCCTGCGGCGTCTGCACCGTCCACAGCTTTTCGCGGTCAACCGTCTCGGCGACGGCGACGCCGCGCTCTACGCGCTTCACGGTGTCGGTCACGCGGCGGCCGAGCGTCACGGCAGGGGCCTTGCGCACCGCGTCGGCGATCTCGGCGATCGTCTCGCTCGTGATGCACGGCCTCGCGCCGTCGTGGATGATTACATACTTCGTGTCGCCGTCGCAGGCGTCAAGACCTGCCTTGACCGACTCCTGGCGCTTCGCGCCGCCGGGAACGACGGTCTGGAGCTTCGAGATGCCGAACATCTTCGCGACGCTCTTCGAGGCGGTGACCTGATCCTTGCGGACCACGAGGATTATCCTGTCTATCGCGGCGCACCTCTCGAACGCGAGAAGCGACCACGCCAATACAGGCTTGTTCACGAGGGAGAGGAACGTCTTGTCGACGCCCTGCCCCATTCTCTCGGATTTCCCCGCAGCCAAAACTATCGCCGTCGTCATATCTCGTTCCTCCCGCAGCATTTCTTGTATTTCTTTCCGGACCCGCATGGGCAAGGATCGTTGCGCCCCACCGTCTGCGACTTGACAACCTGTACAGGGCGCTGAGGCGCCGCCGCGCCCGGGCCGCCTGCGGGCGCGCCGCGCGAAGCGAGCTGCGACATCATCGCCGCGAACGCGTCGCCTACTGTCGGCTCGCCGCCATTTTGCCGCGGCGCCTCCTGCGGGGCTCTTCCCGCCCTCGGGTCGCCATCGACCGAAATCGCGTCCTCGTTCGTCACCGCCGCCCTGCGCGAAGCCTCGATCTCGGCGAGGATTCTCCGCATGTTCCTGGCGGTGGTGCTCCTGAATTCGCCCGAGACGACTTTCGTCTTGATGGACGTCATCAGCGTCTCGAACATCCCGAACGCTTCCTTCTTGTATTCGACGAGAGGATCGCGCTGGGCGTAGGCCCTGAGGCTCACGCCGTGGCGCAGGTCGTCCATCGCCCTCAGGTAATCCTGCCATTCGCGGTCGATCACGTTCAGGAAAACGCCGCGCTCCATGAAGGGAAGAGTCTCCTGGTCTTCCGCCGCGCACTTGGCCTCGTACGCCGCTTCGACCTTGCCGTACACGAGGTCGCCCGCGAGAACCGCGTTGCCCATGACGGACTTTATCTCTTCCTCCGAAACCGAAACGGGGAACGTCACCCCGAGCCAGTTCATGAAATCCTCGAGGCTTCCGTCCTTCTCGCTGAAGAGGTACCTCTCGCACTGGGTGCGGACGAGGTCGTTGATGACGTCGAGAATCACGCCGTGGACGTCCTCCTGCGAACCTCTGAGAATGCGGCCCCTCAGCTCATAGACGATGGAGCGCTGCTTGTTCATCACGTCGTCGTATTCGAGAGTGCGCTTTCTCACGGCGTAATGCTGCTGCTCGACGCGACGCTGCGCCGTTTCGACGGAGCGGTTCAGCCAGCGGTGCTCCATCACTTCGCCTTCCTTGAGGCCGAGCCTCTGCATGAGGCCGGAGAGCCTCTGCGATCCGAAAAGGCGCATCAGCTGGTCCTCGAACGAAATGAAGAACTGGGAGCTGCCGGGGTCGCCCTGGCGCGAGCAGCGGCCGCGCAGCTGGCGGTCGATGCGCCGCGACTCGTGGCGCTCCGAGCCGATGACGTGGAGGCCGCCGAGCTCCTTGACGCCGGGCCCGAGCTTGATGTCGGTGCCGCGGCCCGCCATGTTCGTCGCGATCGTCACCGCGCCAGGCATTCCGGCGAGCGCGACGATCTCGGCTTCGCGGGCGTGGTTCTTGGCGTTCAGCACCTCGTGGGGGATTCGCGCCATCTTGAGCATCCGCGAAAGTATCTCTGAAGTATCGACCGTCACCGTGCCGAGAAGAATCGGCTGGCCCTTCTCGTGGCGGCGCGCGACGTCGGCGACTATCGCCTTGAACTTCTCGCGCTGGGTGCGGTATATCTGGTCGTTGCCGTCCGTCCTGTTGACGGGGCGGTTTGTCGGGATGGAGACGACGCCGAGCTTGTAGATGTCCTTGAACTCGCGAGCCTCCGTCTCGGCGGTGCCCGTCATGCCGGCGAGCTTCTTGTAGAGGCGGAAGTAGTTCTGGATCGTGATCGTGGCGAGCGTCTGGCTCTCCTTCTCGATCTCGACGTCTTCCTTCGCCTCGACAGCCTGGTGGAGACCGTCGGACCAGCGGCGCCCGGGAAGGACGCGGCCCGTGAACTCGTCGACGATATAGACGTGGTTGTCCTGGACGACGTAATCGACGTCCTTCTCGTAAAGGCAGTATGCCCTGAGGAGCTGATCGACCACGTGAACGCGGTCGCTCTGCTCGACGAACGCGCTCTGCACGTCGCGGCGCTTCTCGATGCGCTCCTGCTCGGAGAGGGAGGCGTCGCCGTCGATCGCGCTCATCTGCGCGGCGAGGTCGGGGAGGACGAACATCGCGGGGTTCTGGGGGCATATCTTCTCGCAGCCCTTGTCCGTCAGCGCGACCTCGCGAGTCCTCTCGTCGATCGTGAAATACATTTCGCCCTTCAGCTCGCGGGCGTGTTCCTTGCGCATCTCCGAAAGCATCTGCAGCTCGCCGTCCTCGTGGACCTTGCGGATGTCGGGATTCTCGAGCATGTGCAGGAACTGCTTGTGCTTCGGCATCGAATGGTACACCTGGTAGAGGCGGTCGCGGAGAAGCTCCATGTCGCCGTCCTCGAACGCCTTCTTCGCGTCGCGCACGAAGTCGTTGCACTGGGCGGTCTGGACGCGCACGATCGCATCCACGAGCGGCTTGATCTCGCGGTAGATGTGGCTCGTCGACATCGTGGCGGGGCCGGAGATGATGAGCGGCGTCCGCGCCTCGTCGATGAGGATCGAGTCCACTTCGTCGACAATCGCGAAATGGTGGCCGTTCTGCACGACCTGCTGAGGCTCCTGCGCCATGCCGTTGTCGCGCAGGTAGTCGAAACCGAACTCCGAATTCGTGCCGTACGTTATGTCGCAGGCGTACTGCGCGCGGCGCTCCTCGGAATCCATTGAATTCTGGATGCAGCCGACGGTGAGGCCGAGGTACTTGTAGAGATGGCCCATCCACGACGCGTCGCGGCGGGCGAGATAGTCGTTAACCGTAACGAGCTGGACGTTCTTGCCCGCGAGCGCGTTCAAGTAGAGCGGGAGCGTCGCGACGAGCGTCTTGCCCTCGCCCGTCTGCATCTCGGCGATCTTGCCCTGGTGGAGGACGATGCCGCCAATGAGCTGCACGTCGAAAGGCACCATGTTCCACGTAAGAACGTGACCGCATACCTCGGAGGTCGTGCCCACAAGGTGGCGGCACGCGTTCTTGACGAGGGCGAACGCCTCCGGCAGAATCGCGTCAAGCGATTCTCCGGCGGCAACGCGCTGCTTGAGAGCTTCGGTCCTCAAAGGAAAGTCGCCGTCGGACAGATTCTCGGCCTGCAAACGCTTTTCTATCTCGTTGATTTGGCGCACGATCGGCCAGAGTCTCTTGAGTTCTCTGTCGTTCTTCGTGCCAATCAGCATCTTTAGTATATTCATATGATATATTATATCATATTTCGCCGTTTTTTAACATCTATTTCTCTGCTACTTTCGCGACTGGACCGAAGGTCATCCTATGCTCCGGACAAGGACCGAGCCGTTCGAGCGCGGCGATGTGATCCTTCGTCGGGTAGCCCTTGTGCGCCGCAAACCCATAGCCGGGAAAACGCTTTTCCATCTCTTCGCATTCGGCGTCCCTCGCCGTCTTCGCGAGAATTGATGCTGCGGCGATGAGAACGGATTTCGAGTCGCCCTTCACGACATTCCGCGATGGATACGGAAGCCCCTTCACGGGAAGCCCGTCCACGAGGATGGAAATCTCTTCGCCGCCGCCGAGGGCGGCGCCCGCCTTCTCTGCGGCGCGCCGCATCGCGAGGTGCGTCGCGCGGAGGATGTTCAGTTCGTCTATCTCCGCCGCGCTCGCGCTCGCGACGGCCCACGTGCAGCCAGGAGTCGCCTTTATCGTCTCCGCGAGACGTGCGCGTTTCGCGGGGGAAAGCTTCTTCGAATCGTCCACGCCCTTCCACGCCCCGACGAGAAGCGTGTCGGCCAAAGGCAGGGGAACGCTCACCGCCGCCGCGAACACGCCGCCCGCGAGCGGACCGCGGCCGGCCTCGTCTATGCCGATGACGCAGCCTCCCGAAAGTCGTTCAAGTTCTGTTGTGACAGCCATTTCAACGTGATATTATACCACAAATGCGGCAGGAATTCAGGAGCCGGATCGCTGGGCGAAATGCCAAACGGCAAAAAACACGGTTGCGGTATTGTGAATAATATGGTAAAATATCCGGCGTTCTTTTCGGGCGATTAGCTCAGTTGGTTAGAGCACTACCTTCACACGGTAGGGGTCACTGGTCCGAGTCCAGTATCGCCCACCATACTTCCCTCATTTTCATGCCGGCTTCACGCCTTCGACCATCCAGTGCGGCATCGGCGGCGGAACGCGGCGAGTCTCTTGCGGCTCGAAGCCCGCTTCGGAGAGCCAGCGTTTCAGCTCCGCGTCGGAAAACACCCATCCATTGTCCGTGGTGAGCGCCATGTTGAGCGCGAAAAGAGCGGAGAACTTCGGCGAGGTGCGCGTCTCGTCAGTCATCATGTCGAGTATCGCAATGCGTCCGCCCGGCTTCAGCGCCCTGTACGCGCGGGCGAGTATTCCCGCTATCGACGCAGGCTCCTCCTGGTGGAGCGCCCCGAAAATCGTGACCAGGTCGTATGATTCCGCCTCGTATTCGTCGGAGCGATAGTTCCCTTCGCGGCATTCGATCCTGTCCGCGAGCCCCGCCTCGGCCACATACCGCTTCGCCGCCGCGCTTATCGCGGGGAGATCGACCGTGACGACTCTTGCCGAGGGATTTGCGCGGCACACGAGTATCGCGTACGCGGCCGGTCCTCCCGCGAGATCGAGGACGCGCCCTTCGATGCGCCCAAGCATCGGCACGACGCTCCGCCCAATCCCCATCGCGCGGCCGAACATCGCGTCTGCAAACGCCTTCGTCCGCGCCTCGTCTTCGCCAAGATGCGTCTCGGGCCGCTCCACGGGGCGCGAGGAAAGCGCAAATTCCTTTAGCTTCCCCCACGCGGGATAGACGTCGCGGTTGTACCGTATGGCCTTTGTCAAATCCGCCGCGCCGCCGGGAACGAGCGCGAGCTTCCCTGCAGGCGTGTTCTCGTACCGGCCCTCGCCTTTCTTGACGAGAAGCCCCTCTGCGGCGCAAGCGTCCGCAAGTAGCCTCATGCCGCGGGTGGACGCGTCGAACGTTCCCTTCTCCACGGCCTCGAAAACGCCGCAGTCTATCGCTGCGAAGAGAACGGCGCTTCCATAGTATGCGCTCGCGAGATCTACGATTTCCCCAATGTTTTTCATTGCCATACCTCCGTTTCCCACGCGGCTCCGTCCGTCTGCGAAAGGCATTCGCACGGAATCTGCGGCTTCCCCGCCTCTTCGAGCGCGCGGCGGAACTCTTCCTCCGCAAGGTGCGGCGAATTGCATTCGCGCGAGATGTGGCCGAGGAAAACTTTCTTTAGGCGCGGCGAGGCGAATTTCCCGACGATCGACGCGGCCTCGGAATTGGAAAGGTGTCCGCTCGGCCCTCTTATGCGGCGCTTTAGCTTCCTCGTCCTCCGACTCGTGGCGAGCAGGGTCTCGTCATGGTTGAACTCGAGCGTCGCGAGATCGGCAAGGGCGAGATTCTCGCCGATGGAATCGAGCGGCTGCCCGACGTCCGTCGCGTGGAAATAGGCGAAGCCGTGCGACTCGACGACATAGCCCGAGCAGTCGGGCGTGTCGTGCGGAACGGGAAACGCCCTCACGGTGAACGGCCCCGCCTCGAAGGGCTGGCCTTTCTCGAACACGAAGAAGTCTTCTTCCGAAAGCCGCATTCTCGCGGCGACTGCCTCCGCCGTCAAATCGCTCGCGTAGAACTTCGCCCACGGAAGAATCTTGCGAAGTCCCTTGACGCCCCGGACATGGTCGTCGTGCGAATGCGTCAGCACCACCGCGAACACCGTGCGCGGATCGACGCCGCAGGCCCTGCAGCGCTTGATCATCTCGCGGCAGGAGAAGCCGCAGTCGATCATGAGCGTGAAGCCGTCGAGCGTGAGGCAGTACGAATTGCCCCCGCTTCCGCTTCCAAGGGAGGCGAAGCGAAGTTTCATTTCGCGCCCTCGCGCCCGAATGCGCGGTGCGCAATGTCGCGGCGGAAGAACATTCCCTCGAAAGATATCCCGGAGAGGGCCGCATACGCGGCGTCGACCGCCTCGCGGAGCGTGGCCCCGAGGCCTGTCGCCGAAAGGACGCGTCCGCCAGAGGTCTCGATGCCGCCGTCGGCGGAGACTTTCGTGCCGCAGTGGAACACTATCGCGTTGCCCTTCTCCGCGCCAAGTCCGGATATCTTCTTGCCCTTCTCGTATTTCCCGGGGTAGCCTGCCGAAGACGCGATGACTGTCGCGGACATGACGTCTTTGACGACGATGTCGCTTTCCGAGAGGCGTCCAGTCGCGGCGTTGAAAAGCGCTTTCGCGAAATCTCCGCCGAGCCTCGGGAGAACCGCCTCGGTCTCGGGGTCGCCGAAACGCGCATTGAACTCTACGACATTGACGCGCGAGCCGCTCGAAGCGATGCGCCCGCCCTCGGGCGTAACCATGAGCCCCGCGTAGAGAATGCCGCGATAGACGATGCCCCGGCGGGCGAGTTCGCGGACCACGGGAACGACGATCCTTTCCTTGATCTCGGGAAGCATCGCGTCGGTTACGACGGGCGCGGGCGAATACGCGCCCATGCCGCCCGTGTTCGGGCCCTTGTCGCCGTCGAATATCCGCTTGTGGTCCTGCGACCCCGGAAGAAGCACAACCGTCTCGCCGTCTGTCATCGCGAGAATGGAGCACTCTTCGCCGTCGAGGAATTCTTCGATGAGGACTTCCGCACCGGCGGAGCCGAACTTGTTCATGACGAGCATGTCGTCGATTGCGGCCTCGGCCTGCTCCTTCGTCTCGGCGACGACAACGCCCTTTCCCGCGGCGAGCCCGTCTGCCTTGACGACCACGGGAAGCCCGAAGCGCGGCAGCGCCTCCTTCGCCTTCGCCGCGTCAGTGAACGTCTCCGCCCTGCCCGTCGGGACGTTCGCGGCTTTCATCACTTCCTTGGCGAAACGCTTGGAGCCTTCCATCCTGGCGCCTGCCGCGACAGGGCCGAACGCGGGAATGCCCTTCTCGGCGAGCGCATCGACCACGCCCGCGACGAGCGGAGCCTCTGGCCCCACGACGACGAGATCAGGCTTTTCCTTCACGGCCCATTCCACTATTCCAGCGACATCCTCCGCCCCCACGGGAATGTTCGTCGCGATGGATGCTGTTCCCGCGTTCCCGGGAGCCGCGAAGAGTTCATGCTTTTCCGCGTCCTTCGAAAGCCGCCAGAGAATCGCGTGTTCCCTGCCGCCGCCGCCTACAACAAGTATTTTCATTCCTTATCCTTTCGAGTGAGAGCGTCGAATCAATTCTGCGGAATCATCAGCTTCTGCCCGATTCTGAGATTGTCGTTCTTGAGAGAGTTGGCCTCCTTGATCTTGGGGATCGTGGTGCCGAACGCCTGCGCGATAAGGTAGAGCGAGTCGCCAGAGACTACGGTGTACTCCTTGAACTTGCCAGTCTTCTGGCGGGGCTTCGCCTGCTGTTCCTTCGCCTCGGCCTTCTGCACTTCGGCGATCTTGCCCGCGAGCTCATTGACGATCTCCTTTCTCATCGCCGCCATCTCGCGGCGGAGCGCCGCGATGTCCGCCTTGAGGGAATCGATCTCCGCCTTGAGCGCGGCGGTTTCGCCCTTCCCGCCCTCAATGCGCGAAATGCGCGACGAGATTTCGTCGTAGTTGTTCTGCAGGACGTCGAGCTGGCTCGTTATGCGCTGGACCTCCGCAAAGGCCTGGCGCTTGAGGAACTGTTCCTTCCCGGATGCCGTCTCTTGCGCATAGGACGGCAGGAACAGAAGAGCGGCGACGGCGCAACCCGCAAAACGCAACGATACTGTATTTTGTTTCATGTTGTTTCTCCTTGTGTCAAATGAAATAGAACGCGAGCCAGAAGACGAAGAGGACGCCCATTGCCGAGAGGAACCTGTTTTGCCTCGCGTCGGCCTCCTCCTGTTCGACCGTCCGGCCGAACATGCGCATGCCGCCGCCGGAAATGTAGTGGAAGAGCTTCCATCCGAATTTCTTGCCCGTCGTAGTCTCGCCCTTTGCGTCGAGATTGACGTCAAGCCGCCACGGAGTCGGTGAACTCGTGTAGCCGTGGGCGGGTCCCACCATAGAGGTGTGGATGCGCTTCATCGTCAGGGGAGCACGATTTTCTGTCCGGCGCGGACGCGTCCGTCGGTGGATATGATGGCCTTGTTCGCATCGCGGATCTCGCTCCATGCGGACATCTTGCCGTAGAACCTGACGGCTATCCTGTAGAGAGTGTCGCCCTCCTGGACGACATACGTCTCGGGACGCTCGATCTTGGGTTTCGACTCTTCCGGCTTGTCGTTTTTCTCCGCTCCGCGCAACGACTCGACCAAAGTCTTCTTCTTCGCATTGCCTTTCCCGTCTTCCGAGGCGACAGCGACATCCTTTCCGTCGACAATAGGCGCAAGGCGCTGCGCCTCCTCTTCCTCCGCGAGTCTCAGCACTTCGGCCGGCAACGTGACCCTGTCGTCGCCTTTTTCGCCAGAACGGGCATCGGCCGCGTCAAGCGACGAAACCATGGCATGGATATCTTTTTCGTTCTGCACGGTGGATTCCGGCTCGTTGCCGACGAGGGCGATCATCTTCCTCAGACGCGCGTTCTCCTCCTGGAGCGTCTTCGCGCGCGACTCTGCCTTGTCGGCCCTTTCTTTCGCCGCGCCGACCTCGCGCCTTGATTCGTCGAGAGCCTTGCGGGCTTTATCGAGCGCGGCGGATTCCGACTCGCCGCCCCCCTTGAGGGCTTTCGTCAATTCTTCAAGGCACATGGCTTCGCGCTTCTTCGCGAGAGAAGCCTTGTCGCTGTTCGGCTCGAGAGCCTCGTATTCCCTGAAGGCGCATATCGCACCAATGTAGTCCTTCCCCTCCTGCTGGAGAAGGCAAGCGAGCTGGAATCTCGCGGACGCGTTCGCGGGGTTCGCCTTGACAGCGGCAATGAAACCCTTTTTCGCATCATCGAGACGCCCGGCGGAATAATCCGCCATCGCGTTCTGGTAATGGCTCTCCGAGCGCTCGCGCTTGTAGTTCGCCATGCGCTCGCGGCTGCACCCCGCGAAAAGAAGAGTCGCGGCGAGCGCCGCCAGAAAAGTCTTATTCATCATCTTCTTCATCCTCCTCGTCTTCATCTTCTTCATCCTCGTCGTCGAATTCGTCTTCGATTTCTTCGGGATCCTCTTCAAGTTCGTCGATCGGCTCCTCTTCCAGATCGTCGACCGGTTCCTCGTGGGACTCATCTTTTTCCTCGACAGGTTCCTCTTTTTCCCCAGCGGGCGTCTCCGCCTGCGGCTTCTCGCCGTCAAGCGGCAGCTCGGGCTCGCTGTTGTCGCGCTTCTTGTATGTCGCGGCCTTGAGCCTCGGGTTGGAACGCTGGAGCGTCGGATCGAGCTCGTTCAGCTGCTGAAGCGATTCGAGACCGAAATGCTCAAGGAATACCGGCGTCGTGCCGTAGAGGAAAGGATGCCCGGGAAGCTCCGACTTGCCGACAAGCCTTATGAGCTGCAGGTCGAGAAGCGTCTTGATGTTCGCCGACACGTCCACGCCGCGTATCTCCTCGATCTCGCTCTTCGTGACCGGCTGGCGGTAAGCGATTATCGCGAGCGTCTCGAGGCTCGCGCGC
>Ga0310696_10011602_pt1 | contig 10052 bp, 7 predicted proteins | sample AusTroGonzalo_MG_4_FD_203885 | JGI IMG/M metagenome (GOLD analysis project Ga0310696, IMG submission 203885) | Bovine rumen microbial communities from tropical cattle in Woodstock, Queensland, Australia - Gonzalo_02 (v2) (version 2) | ecosystem: Host-associated > Mammals > Digestive system >... | reverse complement strand
GCTTGTAGAGCTCAAGATAAGCGTCGAGCATGGTGGTCTTTTTTCCGGGGTCCCAGAAGACGTCCAGGTCCGGCTCGTTCCACACCTCGAAGCGCCACGTTTTCACCTCGGCCTCTCCGTAGCGTTCGGTCCAGTGCCGCACCGTCGCGCGGATGAGGTCGGCCCAGCGCTCGTGCTTCTTCGGCGGAGTCACGTTGGCTTTCCACCAGAAGATCGTGGTCTTGCCGGAGGCGAGCTTTTCGGGCATGAAGCTGAGCTCGACAAACGGCTTGACGCCGATGGAGAGCAGGAAATCGAACACGTCGTCGATGTACATGAAGTTGTACACCGGATTGCCGGCCTTGTCTTCGCTGTACACGCGCATTTCGTCGTGGAAGAGCCCGTGGGCCCGCAGGAACCGGAATCCGAGCTCCTTTTTGCATTTTGCGAGCTGTTTGCGCCAGGTCTCGCGCAGGCCTTCGCCGATACGCCCGGCGCCCACGCAGTCGCGCCACACGTCGGATCGTTCGCCCTTCACGGTCCTGAAATCCGCCCGGATGACGCGTTCCGGCGCAGTCTCGCCCGGATAGACTTCGGGCGCGGCCTTCTTCGCAGCGGCTTTTGCGGACTTTTTCGCAGCGGCCTTCGCCGGAGCGACGACTTTCTTTTCTGCGGAAGCGGATCTCTTCGCGGCGGGCGCGGCCTTCTTCGCGGGGGAAGCGGGTTTCGCGGACTTGGCGGCGGGCTTCTTGTTCGGACTCATAAGGGGTGTTTCTCCTGTGGGATCGCCCCGGGACCGAAACGGCTCCGAAGCTTTGTTTGAGGATGCTGGCAGATGTATTCCGTTAAAATAAAATAGCACGTTCCTCCTGATTTCCCATATACTTTTTGCAAGAATCCATGTTTTCTTTGAACAAAATCGCCGTCAGCCGCGGAAAAGCACGTCCGGGGAAAGAAAAAAGGCACAGGCCGGAAGACCTGTGCCGGGAATGCTCGGATTGAAGGAAACGCGAAGAGGCGCTCAGAATCCTTCGAGCAGGGATTTGCTGCCGGAGGAATTCCGTTCGCCGGCCTTCTCCGCAGCCTCCTTTGCGCCGAGGGATTCCGGTCCGCGGATGCCGCCGTCGTCAAGCGGTTCGTCGAGCAGGGAGCCCTTCGGATCGCGCATATCCTCCAGGAACTGGATGTCGCGGATCTCCTCGTAGTCGACGTCCTTGCGGGCCTCTCGGCCGCCCACGACCTTCACGATGCCGGTATCCGGGTCAAGCACGAGGCGCGGCGCCCTGTCGGTTTTCATCAGGATCTGGCGGTTTTCCAGATTGCCGTCGGTGTTGTACTGGTAGAAGGCGTAGACCTTCGTGCTGGCCGGCAGCAGGACATTGAGGCGGGAGAGGAAATCGATCTCGCATTTCGGGCGGAGATCGGCACCGAGGTCGAACCCGATGTGCCGAAGCATATAGAGATTGTCCTTGTCTTCAAGCGTGAGGCAGTAGATGTTGGACTTGCCCGTGAAATAGCTCAGGATGCGATATTCGCGGGTACGGATCATTCGGTGCGTTTCCTCCCTGGTGCCGTCCTCGTTGATCTTTTCCGCGGGTTCGTCATCAAGCAGCGGCATGCCGACCGTCCGCGACCAGATCAGAGTGCCGCGCACCACGTTGAAATGCGCCTCTTTGGACTGATAGGCGGACGGCATCTGCGGATGCCGCAGCACGGCTTTCACGGTATAGCGCCCGGTGTGGCGCAGATCGTAGTGCTTGCTGAGGTTGAACAGGTAGGACTTTTCGCCGCCGGGAGGCAGGATCACACCGGTCATATCGGGAAGCGGAGCGTCTTTCATGGCGCCGACGAAACTCGGCTCGTTGCGGTCGGAACGCCGGATCTCGAACTGAAGCGACCCCTTGAGGCCGAGCGCTTCGCCGAACGCCAGCGGGTGCGCGGAAAGGTTGCGCATCGCAACGCGGACGAAGACGGATTCGTACTGGATGTAATTGACCTGGACGGGCTTCACGACGATCGCGACCTGCGCCCGGGCGCATACCGGGATCAAAAGCAAGGCGAATACAGCCGCGAAGACATGGCGCATTTTGATGAACATAGTTCAGCTCCTTTTCATTTGGAGAAGTTTGCAGGACGCTCCGGCGACCGCTTCGGGATCGACCAGACCGTGACATTTCAAATCTTTACAGTAACGCAAAAAACACCGAATGCAAGCGGTTTCCGGAACAAACACGCATTTTTTTTCGCAGTAGGGACCGGTCAGGACCGGATCCGTCGGGCCGAACACGGCGGCCACAGGCACCCCAAGTGCCGCCGCGATGTGCATCGGGCCGCTGTCGTTGCAGACCATCAGGGACGACATCCGGACGACTTCCATCAGGTCGCCCACGCCGGTCTTTCCGCAGACGGAGGCGACAGGCAGGCCGGCGGCCGCGGCTTTCGTCAGGATGACTTCGGCGTCCGGCATCTCGTCCTTCGTGCCGACGAGCAGGAATTTCAGGTCCGGCATGCGGCGGGCGAGCGAAGCGATCACAGCCAGGAAAAACTCCGCGGGCCATTTTTTGGTCGCCCAGCGCGCTCCGGGAGCGACGACAGCAAAACGTTCCGGCGCACCCCCTCCGAACGCCGCCGACACGATCTCGCGCGCACGGGGAGCAAACGATTCGTTCACCGGCAGGTCCAGACTGAAATCCAGGTCGTCGCGGCCGAGGAAATCGCTCATCATCGCATTGTTCACCTCCACGGCGTGCGCGGACTTCTCCCTGCCCTTCAGGCGGCGCGTGTAGAACCGGGCGGCGGGGCGTTCCCTCGGGCACGCCGGTCCCGCCCGCAGGGCGCATCCTGTGCCGCGGCCGATGAAGGCGCTTCGCATCAGCCCCTGAAGGTCGATCACAGCGTCGTATGGTTCGCGGCGGAGTTCGGAGCGCAGGCGGCGGAATTCCGACAGGAAATGCAACGGACTGCGGAATCTGCGGTCACGGAAGAGGATGACGCGGCGGACACACGGAAGAAACGCGGGCAGATCGGCAAACGCAGGCTTCACGACCCAGTCGACAACGGCATCCGGCTGCGCTTTTGCCAGCGCGGAAACGGCAGGCATCGCGTGCAGGATATCCCCCAGGCTGCTCGGTTTTACAATCAGATAACGCATGGCAGCGCCTGACCGCGACGGGCGGACGGCATCCTCCTGTCCGGCGGTTACAGGCCGTGTTCAAGCCGCGTGGCCAGGCATTCCGGCAACCCGGCGGCCCGGATCTTCTCCTGCGTCCCGGCGATGTCGTATGGCAGACGGTAGCGCGTGACCACCCTCTGTTCATCGTCGTAAACGGCGAACGAGGCGCGGGGGTCGCGGTTGCGCGGCTGGCCCACGCTGCCGACGTTGATCAGATACTTGCAGCCGGGCTGGACGGGCAGCGTGATCTCGTCGGCCTCGTCGGAACGGAACATCAGTCCTTCCTCATCGGGTTTGGAGGCCCAGAGTTTCAGCTCGTCGACAGGAAGTTCCCCGGGCCGGGCGAGCGTTTTCTTGCAGTAGGCGATCGGCACGTGGGAATGTCCGCAGAAGCAGATCTGCGTGTACTGGTAGGAGAAATTGTCCATCGCCTGATGGATGTCGAAAATGTAACCCCATTCCGACGGACTGTCCAGCGAGGCGTGGACCGCGGTGAACGGCGTCCCGCGGACCTGCATCTTGTACGGCATGGCCGCAAGGAAGGCGTGTTCCTCTTCGCTAAGCGTGTTCTGCGTCCAGAGGACCGCGCTTTTCGCATGGGGATTGAACCCGGCCATGACGGTGTCGCCGTTGGACGCGTATTCGTCGTGGTTGCCCTTGACGAACGCGGCAACTGGCAGGGACCGCATGATATCGAGGCATTCGTGCGGATTGGCATTGTATCCGACGATGTCGCCGAGGGAGAGATAGGTGTCGACCGCGAGCTCGCGGCAGCGGGCAAGCACGGTCTCCAGCGCTTCGAGGTTGGCGTGGATGTCGCTCAGGATCGCATATTTCATCGCGTGTCTGATTCCGGGTTGTTGCGTGGATGGGAGAAATTCGCTTAATGAATATAACGCATCCGGCGGCGATTTTAAAGAGCAAAAGAGAGAAAAAACCGATTTTTTCTTCATTTATTCCGCATTCCCGCACTTTTCGACTTGAAAAATCGGCATTTATGCCTTATTTTTTAGCAGCATTCATTTTTCTCCCTACCAAACGAGGTTTAAACGTGCTTGACAGCGATTATGTATTGGAACTGCTCCAGGAAAACGGTTTCGTGACCAAAGAGCAGGTCGATGAAGGATGGAAGAAAGTCGCCGATTCCGACGGCGAACTGGATATCCTCGACGCCCTGAAGTCCTTGCGATACGTCGACGAACAGGAAATCATCAACATGCTCGCCCAGCAATACGGGCTGGAGACCATCGACCTTTCCGCGTTCGTCATCCCGGACGAAGTCATTCAGGAACTCCCCGCGGAAACGGCAATGCAGTACAAGGTCGTCCCCGTGATGCTTCACGACGACATCCTCACCGTCGCCATGTCCGACCCGACCGACATGGAGACCATCGACTCTCTGCGCTATGTGCTGAAACGCGACGTGGAAGCGGTCATCGCCCCGGCGAAACAGATCCAGAAGATCCTCGAAACCAGCTACGGCGGACTTGACGGGACCGTAAACTCCTACGTCGGCAGCGTCGACACCTCCAACCTCGAAGTCGTCCAGAAGGACGAAGACGAAAACGCAAAGGAAGCCGCGAAGGCCGCCAACAGCGAAGACGACGCCCCCATCATCAAGCTCGTCTCCCTCCTCATCTACAACGCCTTCAAGCTCCGCGCATCCGATATCCACCTCGAGCCGATGGAGAAGAAATTCCGCATCCGCTACCGTATCGACGGCGCTCTCCGCGAAATGGAAAGTCCGCCGAAATACCTCCAGACAAACATCATCAGCCGCATCAAGATCATGTCCAGAATGGACATCTCCGAAAAGCGAGTGCCCCAGGACGGACGCATCCAGATCCAGGTCTCCGGCGTCGACCTTGACCTCCGTGTTTCCACCATCCCCACCACGCACGGCGAATCCATCGTCATGCGTATCCTCGACAAATCCAGTATCCAGCTCGACATCCCGAAGCTCGGCTTCTATACCGACGACCAGGAGAAGATCGACCGCATCATCTCCATGCCGGACGGCATCTTCCTTGTCACCGGCCCGACCGGTTCCGGCAAGACCACCAGCCTGTATGCCTTCCTGAACACCATCAACAAGCCGAACCGCAAGATCATCACCGTGGAGGACCCTGTCGAATACCAGCTCAGCGGCATCAACCAGGTCCAGGTGAACCCGATCGTCCAGATGACCTTCTCCAATGCTCTGCGAGCCATGCTCCGTCAGGCGCCCAACATCATCATGGTCGGTGAAATCCGCGACTTGGAAACCGCCGACATCGCCATCAACGCCTCCCTCACAGGCCACCTGGTCTTCAGTACGCTCCACACCAACGACGCCCCGAGCTCCGTCACACGACTCATCGATATGGGCGTGAAACCCTTCCTCGTGGCATCCTCGGTCCGGGCCATCATGGCACAGCGACTCGTCCGCCGCGTCTGCAAAAACTGCTCCGAACCCTACAAGCCGACCCCCGACGAAATCCGTCTGCTCCACCTCGACAAGGACTACCTCGATTCCGCAAACCTCGTCCACGGACGCGGCTGCCCCGCCTGCGGCGGCACCGGGTACAAGGGACGTATGGGAATTTACGAAATCTTCCTCATCACAGAGGATATGCAGTACCTCATCTACAACAAGGAAAGCTCCGACAAGCTCCGCGCCGCGGCGCGTCAGAGCGGAATGAGGACTCTCCGCGAAGACGGCCTCCGCAAGGCCGCTGCCGGCACAACCACAGTCTCCGAAGTCCTCGCGGTCACCGTCGGCGACGAAGAATGACGCAATCAAACACACGGACCACATATCATGCTTGACTCTGAAAATCAAACACTGAAGGACATCCTCCTGAACGCGAACGCATGTTCCGAACAGAACATGAAGGAAGCCGAAGAGGAATACGAACGCACGGGCAAGCCGCTCCAGCAGATCCTGGTCGACTTCCAGATCCTGTCCGAAAATGAAATCCTCAACTACATCGCGGAAAGCCTCGGCACCACCGTCGTCGACCTCTCCATGATGGAGGTGCCGAAGGAGGTCATCGACCTCATCGACGCGGACAATGTCCGCATGCTCGGCGTCGTCCCAATCGACGCGGACGACACCACGGTGACGCTCGCGGTCCGTAATCCGCTGAACTACCAGATCGCCGACGAAATGCGCTTCATCCTGGGCAAGGACGTGATGATCGTCCTCGCCGAGGAAAAGCAGATCGACAAATTCATCGACAAATACTACCCCGTCGACATCAACAGCGTCAACGACCTTCTGTCCGAAATGGACGCCACCGAGGGCTCCGACTACGCGTATGCGAATGCCGAGGAAGACGCGAACAAGGCCCCGATCATCAAGTTCGTGGACGCCGTCCTTTACCAGGCCATCCGCGACAAGGCGTCCGACATCCATTTCGAGCCGTTCGAGCACGAATTCAAGATCCGCTACCGCATCGACGGCGCGCTGTACGAGATGTCGCCGCCGCCCCGCAGCCTCGCAATCCCCGTCATCAGCCGCGTGAAAATCCTCTCCGGCCTGAACATTTCCGAGCGCCGCAAACCGCAGGACGGCCGTATTCAGCTCAAAATCGCCGGCCGCCCCATCGATCTCCGTGTGTCCACGCTCCCCACCTCCCACGGCGAATCCGTGGTGCTCCGCGTGCTCGACCGCTCCGTCGTCAACCTTGACCTCGACGTCCTCGGCATCAACGAAGACACTCTCAAGAGGATTCGCGAGATCATCGCCATGCCGAACGGCATTTTCATCATCACCGGGCCGACCGGTTCCGGCAAGACGACCACGCTGTATTCCGCGCTGAAGGAGATCAACAAGGTCGAGGACAAGATCCTCACGGCGGAAGACCCCGTCGAATACGACCTCGAAGGCATCGTCCAGCTGCCCATCAACGACGCCATCGGCATGACGTTCGCCCGTGCGCTCCGTGCCTTCCTCCGTCAGGACCCCGATATCATCATGCTCGGTGAAACGCGCGATATCGAGACCGCGGAAATGGCAGTTCAGGCATCCCTCACGGGACACCTGGTCTTCACCACGCTCCACACCAACGACGCCGCCGGCGCCGTGACCCGTCTGATCGATATGGGCGTCCAGCCCTTCCTCATCACAGCCTCGCTCATCGCCATTCTCGGCCAGCGGCTTCTCCGCCGCATCTGCCCGCATTGCCGCACCTCGTTCGTCCCGACCGACGACGACCTGAAGCTCCTCGGGCTCCAGCGGAAGGACATCGGCGACAACAAGTTCTACTACGGGAAAGGCTGTCCGACCTGCAACAACACCGGGTACAAGGGACGCAAAGCCATCACCGAGCTCCTCTGCATGAGCAGCAAGATCTCGTCCCTGATCCTGGCCTCCGCCCCCGCCGTCGTCATCCGCGACAAGGCGCGCGAACTCGGCATGACGACCATGCGCGAAGACGGCGTCCGCGCCATCCTGAACGGCGAGACCACGATGGAAGAAGTTCTCAAATACACCTAACACAGCATAAAGGGCCCTCAACATGGTTGAAATGGATGAATTACTGGATCTCGTCGTTACCGAAGGATGCAGCGACCTGCACCTCGAAGTCGGCGTCGCACCCGTGATCCGCCTCCACGGTGAAATGACCCAGCTCGACCTCCCGGTGCTTACGCCGGAGGATACGGAAGCACTGGTCAAATCGATCGCTTCTCCCCGCCATCTCCAGCAACTCGCCGAGGACGGCGGTTCCGACTTCGGTTTCGCTTTCGGCGACCGCGCGCGTTTCCGCGTCAGCGCGTTCAAGCAGAAAGGCTGCATCGGCGCCGTGCTGCGCCAGATCCCGAACAACATGATGCCGCTCGACAAGATCGGCCTCCCCCCGAGCATCAAGGACCTGCTCTACCGTCCCCGCGGCATGATCCTCGTGACCGGCCCGACCGGTTCCGGCAAGTCCACCACGCTCGCCTCCATGATCAACGTCATCAACGAGGAACGCGCAGTCCACATCATCACCGTCGAGGACCCCATCGAATTCTACCACCACCACAAGAAGAGCGTGGTCATCCAGCGTGAAGTCGGCGCCGACGTCCCGAGCTTCTCCGAAGCGCTCCGCCGCGCCCTCCGTCAGGACCCCGACATCATCCTCGTCGGCGAATTGCGCGACCTGGTCACCATCGAAGCCGCCGTCACCGCCGCGGAAACCGGTCACCTGGTCTTCGGCACCCTTCATACCACCGGCGCGGCCCCCACGGTCGACCGTATCGTCGACGCCTTCCCGACCAACCAGCAGCCGCAGATCCGCACGCAGCTGGCCGCCGGTCTCGTCGCCGTTATCTCCCAGGTGCTTCTCCCCCGCATCGACAAGCCCGGACGCGTCGCCGCGTTCGAGATCATGATTACCACACCATCCATCCAGGCGCTCATCCGCGACGGCAAGACCTTCCGTATCACCTCCGACATCCAGACCGGCGCGAAGTACGGCATGAACACCCTCGACTCCCACCTCGTCGAACTCTACCGCAAGGGCATGGTCTCCTACGGTGAAGTCATCACGAAGGCCCAGGACCCCGAAGGCATCGTCCAGACGCTCGCCGGGACCGCCGTCTGATTCTCAAGTTCACGTTTTACCTTTACACATAATCTGGAGTTCTCAAAATGCCGATCTTCCAATACACCGCGATGGACGCATCCGGTAAGGAACAGAAGGGACAGCACGAAGCTGCAAGCGAAGAAGCCGTCGCCTCTTTCCTGAAAGAACAGGGGATGTTCCCCACCTCCATCAAGCCGCTCTCCAAGGCGGACAAGGGCAAGAAGGAAAAGGCCAAAGGCGCGAAGGCAGCCAAGGGCCTGAGCATCAGCCTCGGCCCGACGGTCATCAAGGGCAAGGACCTGACCATCTTCACGCGACAGCTCGCCATCCTGCTTGACGCCGGCCTCCCGCTGATCCGCTCCCTCAAGACTCTCGAACGCCAGGCGAAAAATCCGGCCGTGAAAAGCGTCATCGGCAAGGTCGCCACCTCCGTCGAAGGCGGCTCCACCTTCTCCGAAGCCCTCGCCCAGCACCCGAAGTCGTTCGACAAACTCTACCTGAACATGATCCGCGCAGGCGAGGCAGCCGGCAAACTCGAACTGATCCTGACGCGTCTGGCCGGTTTCCGCGAAAAGGCCGCCAAGATCGCCGGCAAGGTCAAGTCCGCCATGGTCTACCCGGTCATCGTGCTTTCCATCGCCATCGGCATTACAGTCTTCCTCATGCTCTTCATCGTCCCGAAGTTCGAGGTCATGTTCACGGAAATGCTCGACGGCGCACAGCTCCCCGTCATCACGCGGTTCGTCATGGGCATCAGCCGATGGTGCCAGGACAACATCATCATCGTCGTCGTCCTCATCATCGTCTTCATCATCGCCTTCAGACTTGCCCTCCGGACGGAAAAGGGAAGGTTCTATTTCGACAAGGGCATCTACACCGCGCCCATCATCGGTCTGCTCATCTCCCGCAACGCCATCGCGAAGTTCGCCCGTACGCTCGGCACCCTCATGGGCTCCGGCGTCCCCGTCCTGAACGCGCTGCAGATCGTCCGCGACACCTCCGGCAACGAACTCGTCTCGAAAGCCATCCAGCAGGTCCACGACGCCGTGAAGGAAGGCGAACCCATGGCGCCCCCGCTTCAGTCCACCAAGATCTTCCCCGACATGGTCATCAGTATGATCGAAGTCGGCGAGGAAACAGGCAAGCTCCCCGATATGCTCGAAAAGATCGCCGACACCTACGACGAGGAAGTCGATAACGCAGTCAGCGCCCTGACATCCATGATCGAACCTCTCATGATCGTCTTCCTGGCCGTCATCGTCGGCGGTATCGTCATCGCCATGTTCAGCCCCCTGATCTCCATCATCCAGAACCTCGGCGGCGGTTGATCCGCCTCCTTTCAGGTCCCG
>Ga0310696_10011600_pt1 | contig 10053 bp, 18 predicted proteins | sample AusTroGonzalo_MG_4_FD_203885 | JGI IMG/M metagenome (GOLD analysis project Ga0310696, IMG submission 203885) | Bovine rumen microbial communities from tropical cattle in Woodstock, Queensland, Australia - Gonzalo_02 (v2) (version 2) | ecosystem: Host-associated > Mammals > Digestive system >... | reverse complement strand
ACGAACTTTTCAAGCGGCAGGTTATCAGCACACCATTCGCAAGTACCGCAAGAAACAGGCTCATACTCGCCCTGAAGTAAACTCCATACGCTATGTATCTTCTGCTTGATTTCTGCCCCCTTATCGGCAATCAGTTTGTCGGGTATCTGAATGACCGCTACCCTCGGATGAGGTACGTTGCCGGATTTTTCCTTCGTGATGACCGCCAGATAGAACGGCAGGTGTTTGCCAAAGTTCTGCTCAACGGCTGTCTGATAAAAGTACGCCTGTTCCACATATCCGAAGTATTCCGCAAAGTTCAATCTTTGTCCTAAATCCTTCGCATAGTACGTTTCTGTGATTGAGGCCGCCGTCTTTACATCAGTGATCCGATTGCCGTCATAACTATCAAGCTTTACCCGGATAGGTATGCCCTCGATCTCGGCTTGCAGGATTTTCTGTGTCTCGCCTTCGACATATTGCATAAACAACGGCTCTTTTATTGCACGTTTAATCATTATGTCTGCTTGTTTAAAAGCCGCTAAACGCTCTAAATCTTCTGCGTTACCGCTTTTATCAAATTTCTTTATGGAAGCCTTTGTGAAAATGTAGTCCATATTGTCAAGGCAAAACTGTGACAGTGAGTTATCAAAGTACGCATCTACATAGCCGCCTATAAGTAATGGTTCGGTTTTCGGCTGTTCGTATTCACCTTTTGCAATCGCCAACGCGCGACACTCACACCCTTTTCTTCCGGCTGTTCCGACTACATTCTTATAGGTAGAACAGTCAAGCCATTTAAGGTTTGCTTCAGCCGAAAAATATGTCTGTTCGTTCAGGACAAAATCACTCATCCTTTGCCTCCTCTGTAACCTCTACCGCCTCGACATCTGCGTAAACATCAACCGCTTTTTCAAGTTCATCCGGGACATTATCGATATAATCAACCGTTCCATCCTCGCGGATAACCGCCTGATCTCCGACATAGGCTCTTTCCATTTCGACCGACATAATCCCCCATTTACTGATAAGCTGTCTTAATAAGGTTTTTCGAGCCATCGAATCAAAGTCCGTACTCCATAAGCCGTAACCCTTGCGATATGTCGCAGAATACTTCTTTGCGTGTGCATCTATCTGCTCTTTTGTCCAATAAATACCCTTCTTGAAACCGTTGAGCATTTCAAAGTATGCGTAATATCCGATGATAGGAAGTTCCATGCGCTTACTTATATCCGTTTCCGGGGTAAACTCATAAGCATCTTCAATCGGGTTGTAAGCGGCAAGTTCGCCCTGCCTTATGTCCGTGACGTTGATTGCCTTGTACTGTCCTGATCTCATTGCCAACTGAAGCATCCCACGATATGAAAGCTGAAATGTTGCCTCTGTTCCTGTCTTGTTCTTAAACGGCACAAGATAAAACATTCCAATTTGCGGTGATTGCGGAAGGTTTAAGGAATGACCCAACAAAGCCGCCGACAGAATACTTGCATTAGTACATTCCGCTAATGAAGGATTAGTCTGTACCGCTGATACCACAGACGAGATAAAACGCTGTGCATCCTTCGCACCTACCACATTTTCTACATTTGCCTTAACCGCCTCTTGCGCCAAATATCCGGCTATGCCCTGTTTCTTTGTTGTTGCTACTTCGTTTGCCATAGTTCCTCCTTATAGTTATTTTTCATTTATTTTTCTGTCCTATTATTAAATGTTCTTTTTTCTCATTTGCTTTTTTTGCCCGTATAGCCGATAGCACAGCTTATATATGGAGGTTTACTGTATGTTTGTAACGTGATACCTGCCAAAGTCACTATTGCGGCTTGATCCGATACCGATACCGAAACCAGATAAATTAATGATGTTCACGATCTGCTCAAGTGAGTACACATTCTCAAGAAAACTGATTCTGAATTTTGCACTCCATCCGCTGAACCTATTCAGTTTTACAAGGACAGGCGCACCCTTCTTTGGTGACATGAGCATTTCGTCCAAGTGATATTCAGAAAACCTTATCGGGATGAGGTTAGCCTTTTCTCCGATAACATTTACAGTTGCCCTGAACTCCGTAGAGTATGTGCTGATCTTGTTTCGAGTAAGCGCCTCTCCGAAACTCTTTTTAAGTCCAAAAGCTGTTATGCAAGGAGCATTTTTCTTCGGGTTCAGACATTCCTTGAGGGTCTTTTCCGAGAACTCATCCGGCTTTCCGTTTATCCAATGAACCGCCGTGATGATCTCTTCCCATTCGTTAGGTTTTGTAAGGTCTTTTGCCTTATCCTTTCTCGCATCCGTCAACTGTCTTGTGGTAACATCATTCATCTTGTTTAATACAAGGTCTGTGTCACCTTCAATCGTGATTTCTACCGTTTTAGGTACGATAGGCTTAAACTCGATAACTTCAACTTCTTTCTTCATTACTGTTTCCCCTTTCTGTTTTTTAGTTTGTTTTGGTGTGTGTTTCCTTTCGTGACTTTCTTTTGGTACTGCCTCATTACAGACAGGAGTTTGACTTCATGCTTTTGTTAGGTTTAGTGTAGTGTTCTTTTCCTTCTCAATGTCTGCTTTAGTTTTGGCATAAAGCCAAAGTCCTATCTGTAATTTGCTTTCGTTTCCTTTAATCTGGTTTCGTTAAGTATGCTTTGGTTTTTGGTATTTTTTTAGCAAGCGTAGTGCTGACTTTATGTTTAGTTATGTTTAGTTCGGTTTCTTTTGGTTTTTTCACCTTTCCTTTGGTTCGCTCTTTCACACTTTTCTTAACCGTGGCATAAAGCCAACACTACGCTTGCTATAGGTATTTCTATCCTTCGAGAAATCTGTCGATCTCCTCAAAAATCGTTTCAAGTTCCGTCAAGGTCTTATACCGCTGCTTAAAGGCTTCAAGTTCATTCTTTGCCCTTTTAAGCAATTCCGTGTACTCGTCCGGGTTCTGAAGAAACATCCGAGTAGGTTCATATCTGGAACATTCTGTTGAAATCTGATACGAACGGATCTTCGGTATATCCTCTTCCTCATCCGGCGTGTATATAACGAAATGTCTGATAATGTCCCTTGCCTGAATAAGCCTATACTTTTCACCTGCTATGCCGTCATCCCACTCGAAACATTTATGAAGTTCTGTGCGCTTGTTTTTTGCTTTCTCAAGTACGCTTGCAGGAGTGACTTCTTTAAGAGTCTGACATTCGTTGTAACACTTTTGAGCATCAGCCTTATGTAGTCCTTCGACCGCCCATCTAATTCTTTCCATCAGTCCTCCTCCTTTATTGACGGGTCGATTATCAGCATTGTTATAGACGGTGTTCGTTTTACGTCTTCGCTGTTAACCATGTGAGTTAGTGCGACCCTTGCAAAAGCCGCCGCGTCCTCTGAAGTTTCAAAATCAAAGTACGCTTCTTGGTAAGATACCTTTAAAACAATTCTGTAAATCATGTGTGATTTCCTCCTTCCCTTAATACTTGCGTTTTTTATTTTCCTGCCGCATCTTCTCAATCTTGTGATGATACAATTCGAGCGACAGTCTTTTGTTTTCCCGGATTTTCTGTATCTCTTCAGAGCGTTTTTCTTTTGCCGCTTGGTATTTGTCGCAATGATCGTGACAAGCAGGATGACGTTCTTGACAATCAAGACACGTATTTATTGAACTTGCACCCGGAAAACTTCTAAACATTTTCTTCTCCGTAAGCTCGCTCTTCTGTGACTTCGCTCTCGAAATTTTCAAGCCATTCCAAAGCACAGCTACGGCAATACGATGATCCTTCTATGTCATAGATAAATTCTCCGGGATAAAGTGTTTCTCCACATTCAGAGCATTTGCATTTACTACCCATAACTTTGTAATCTATCCTCTCTACTGTTTTAAACCGATAACCACACGACAGACACTTTCGGTATCTTATGCGTGCAAATCTTGAGTTTTTTGCCTTTTCCGTTCCGTAAACTCGGTCATTACTCATCTTGCATCTTGGACAATTCATTATGTTTCCTCTTTAGCCGGAATGAGTTCCTCCGCTGTGTAAGCGTAATCAAGATATGTTCCGTTTATAGGTTCACGAAGTTTGTAGAACATTTCATCGTTCTTATAGAAGCGACTTTCGATCACATACTTCACATAAACCTCATCGCCTTTGTCATACTGCATTACTGTTTTCATTCCTTTTACCCCTCCTTAATAATTCTGCTCTGTCCTCATATAGCACTTGGTAAACAACTATTGGATTCTTATCTAGTGCCGCCGCAACGCATACGGCTAATTCCCTATCATCGTAGTTTTGTATAATGCGATACATTGCAGATAAATGCCGTTCTTCTTCTTTGGTATCATCAAATGAAATGTCAGCATCAAAAGTACGTTCTCTTGCTTGTCTGATCTTGTCTAAAAGTTCTCTATTAATAAATGGCTCGTTCATCTGATATACTCCTTAAGACAACACAAAAATCCGATTGATAAAAGAATTGTTGATATGATCGTGTCGCCCCTTCCCGTTATGCTTTCAGCTACCCCGGCAAGGGCAAGAAATGATAAGATAACTCCGACTTTGTAAGTGACCCCTAGTTTTTTCATCCTCTTATTCTCCCTTCAGATATTTGTCAAGCCGTTCACTGTTTATGTAGTACGTCCTGCGTCCGTTCCGGCTCTTCTTGTCATGTACGACTTCACCAAACGGACACCCCCGCTTAATCCATTCCCTTAATGCTTGTTCGGGAAGGTCGAGTCGCTTTGATGTTTCTCTGATTGTTAGTCGCACTTAATTTCCCTCTGTTTGTCCGTATTCCTCGGTGATTAGTCCATCGGTATCTTCGTCAACCGTTATGAAATTATCAATTAAATCCTCAATAAGATTGATCTTGTCAGCAAAATAAACGGTATGGCATATATCGCCGCTTCTACTTGCTAAATCCATTGAATCTTTAAGTTCGGCAAGTACATCTTCTAACGTCATTGACAAAACCGCTTTTCTTGATGTTGCCCGGTCAAATGAATTGCCACTCATGCCTGTATCTCCTTTTCTAAAAGCAATCTGAATGTTTCTCTGCCTTTTGGAGTGATAAGAGTCTGTATTCCGGCATGATCTGATGTTCGTGAAGTGTATTCCTTTACCTCAAACAGCTTATTGCTATTAGTTGTATAAGTCGCATATGGCTTTAACTTGCCGTTCTGATCTCGGTATATATATTTGCCTAGTAGGAATGAGATAAATCGCTTTTCTCCAATACCTAATTCTTTTGCCGTATCACGGAAATTCGTATTGAGTTTCCTATCAACCAAAGCATCAAAATAGTCGGCTTTCGGTTGCATTTCCTCAATTTGTCTGTCACGATCCGCTATGATATTCTGTGCGACTATCAGTGCGTTCGCTACAATCTGCTCCGGGGTCATGTTCTCTTGTCCTGCAAGATAGCCGCCATTCTTACGGATTGATGGGATGACCTCGCTTGTTATCCACTTCTTAAATTTCTTTGCGTCATCAAGTTTGCTAGAAAGAATAAGGCTATATAGTCCACTTTCATTAATCACATACATTTCACGGCTTTGACCTGAGTCGGTGAATCGCCTTGTCAGCTTATCTTCTGTATCAACGTGCCGCTTAATAGCGTCTGACGTATCAGAATATCCTAGTGCTGTTGCTATATCTTTCCCTACAAACCACGGCTCGTTGTCAATCTCAATCGTTCTGATCTGTCCAAACTCTTTATTGCTGAATATCTGTAATTCGTTCATATCATTGCCCTCTTCGGTATACATCTTGTCTACATTTTGAGGAAAATTTTTTCTTTATCTGAAGCTCTCGTTATTCCAAGTTCTTTACAAAGGATAATAACTTCATTGCTACGGAAGTCAGATTTGTTTGTGATCTTCAGCCGCAAGTTCTGAATTGAAATACCTAATTTGTCTGCTAAATACGTTCTTTTTAATCCAGAATTGTCAATAATGCTTTCTAGCAGTTGTGTGTCAACCATAAAATCGCCCTCCTTCCGTACAATATGTTGTAGCCATACTGTCTACAATCGGTACTATATCAAATTGTAGTCATGTTGTCAACACTAAAATTCATTTTTTTGTGGTAGATTATTAATTTTTGTGATATTATGTAAACATAAAGGGGGTTTCGCTATGACATTAGGGGATAGAATCAAGGCAGAACGTGAACGTCTTGGTTGGACACAAGAAGAATTAGCGCACAAGATAGGATATAAGAGCCGTTCGAGTGTTCAAAAAATAGAAACTTGCCGCACTCTTCCTATGAACAAAATAATGTCGGTAGCACGAGCGTTAAACGTGTCACCTTCATATCTTGTTGGTTGGGAAGAAGAAGAACGTATTTATGACGAAATACAAGACATTATCATAGCATATCAAAACGCTTCGGAAGATACCAGAAAAGCCGTATGCGCTATTCTTGGTGTAAAAAAAGATACCGTTTCAAACTTATCAAAGGTGGCAAATTAACACAAAGAAGGTGATTATCATACGTCGAGCGAACGGGTCTGGACACATAACTAAATTATCCGGCAATAGACGGAAACCATACGCTATCCGTAAAATAGTTGGATGGACTGAAAAAGGCACGCCTAAATATCAGTATGTTTCCTATCATAAAACAAAGCGTGAAGCTGAGAAAGCTCTTGATAAATATATAGAAGATCCTTATATGCTTGGCAAACATACTTTGCAAAGCGTCTATGATGAGTGGTACGCACTTCGAGAAAAGGATAAAGCAAATAATACTTTGATTAACTATAGGTCTTCTTGGCAACATTTAAAACCGCTTCACGATAAAAAGATAGCACAGCTTGATCGTTTTGAGATTCAGAGATTTTTTGATAGTTTGGAATTATCAGAATACGCCATGAAAAGGTCGCTTAATCTACTTAAATCCTTGTTTGAATATGGCGCTAAACATGGAATATTACCTATTGCCGCTCTTAATTATCATAAAGCCATTGATCTTAAACCAAAGAAGGAGACACGCGAAAACCCACATACTGTATTGACAAAAGAAGAACTTCAATATCTTTGGGATAATCAGGATAATGAAATGGTTAAAATTATCCTTGTATATGTTTATACGGGTCTTCGTTTTGCGGAACTACGGAAACTTCTGCCTAAGAATACGCACGAAGATTATATAGAAATAAAACAAGCCAAAACTGAAGCCGGAAACAGAATAGTACCATTATCCGACAAGGTGAAAAGTTTGTTACCGATTGCAGAAGTGCCGCCCCATTCTACATTTATAGTCTATTTTCAGAAGATATTACCCGGTCATACACCACATGATACCCGACATACCTTTATGTCTCTTATGGCAGAAGCGCAAGTTGATGACAGAATTGTTAAAGCCATCGTTGGACATAAGCCGACAAACATCACGGAACACTATACACATTTCTCATTAGAAACCTTACTTGAAGCAGTAAATAAGATATAATTTTTTTGATTCTACTCCTGTTTATTCCATTGGAGTGAAGGAGAGTGTAGGAGAGTGCGTATGAATATATGTAAGAGAATAATGAAATAACACCCGATCATAACACGTGATACGAAAGCGTATTTATGCGGTTTTGCGCGTGGTTGAAACCCCCGTCTTATTCCTTATAAGAATAAACAGATAGCGCATTTATGCGGCTTCTGCGCTTGTTGTGTAAGACAATACGTAGTGGATTAACTGAATGACCCTCATATATTATATCATATTTTACAATAGAAAGAGAGTGAGCCTTGACGGGGAGAGTGTCAAGGCTCGGTAAGGGGAATTACGTAACCGAAGATTGATAAGGGTTCTCCGGCGCAGTAGAAGTATAAAATATGAAAGAAATCACATTATGTTACTTAACAAAGTGATAGTAGGATGTCAATAAAAAAATGAGGGCGCAGAGTGTACGCCCTCATACCGATATTAAATTTTATTCATGCAATCCATGATTGCTTGCCGCTCGTTTTCATTCGTGGCTTCGTCCATAAGCATATTGAGCTTGTCCATCATCTTCTGCCGCGCGTTATCCCTACTGTATTCGTAGGAGCGCCCGTCGTACGATCTTCCTCTATACGAACTATCACGAAAGTTGTCGCGGCTAAATCTGCCGTAACGATCTCTGTCGTAACTCATATCGGGCATCATACGCATATCATCATAGCTTCTGTCGTAACTTCTGCCATAACTAGCGCCACCCTCTTCACGATCAATACATTTGTCTGTGTTTTTGAGAGTTGCCATGAGTTTGTATAAATGTTCTAAACTCTGTGCGTCAAGGTCGCCCTTCTTCTCGATCTCCGTTACTTCACGTTCAAGCATATCACGGAGATTTTCATACATCTGTAATTTGTGCATCTGTGTTCTCCTTTCTATGCTATTCTCTCAACCGAAATTGAAGCGTTGCGCCGTACAGTGATTGAAGGTGTCGGAGTTACCGCAGGATCATCCTCTGTGCCATCCACATATATAGCCGAAACGGTAGCACAACATCCACTAGGGATCGTTACTGTAACAGCCGTGTTGATGTGTCCGTATTCTTCGACAGCTTGTGGTGTGAAAATAGCTACGCTTTCAGGGATAACCGCGCCGTTTATGGTTAATGCCAAAGCGATAGCGGTTACGTCTCCACCTTCAGGAGCGGTAATGTTTCCTTGTACCGTCACTCTGTACCTTGCAAACTTATTCCGGGTATTGCCCTTGAGAGTAAGAACCCCCGGCGCAATCGGTACTACGCTTCCCGTATTGCAAGGGATAGAAACACTGTTGAACGGAATAGTATTGTTTAAAGCAACAAGATTATCCGCAGTTGTTACATACTCTGCCATTGCAAACACCCCCTATCAGTTGTAGAAGCCCTGACATCCGCATCCGCTGTTGTTGCCGCCGCAAGTGAATATCGGCTGACTTCCATAAACGGGCTGTGCCGGGATAGGGCAAGAACGAAGTTCTGATACAAGGTTGTTAAGGTTCTGTGCCTGTGAAGCTCTTAACTCGGCTGTCTGTTCAACCTGAGAAGCCTGTCCGCGGGCAAACTGAAGATCCGAGCGAAGATTTGAGATAGTATCGTTCTTTGCTTCAAGCTGTGCCTTGTAGTTGTCAAGTTCAAGCTGACAGAGTTTGTCAAGGATAGCCTGTGTGTTTGCTGTGTTTGCTGATCTCGTTGCACACTCTTCTGTAGCGATAGTGTACTTGAGGTCGGCTATGTTCTGTCTGTTTTCACAACAGCAGTTCTGAAGGGATGACTGAATACCAAACATCTGTTGCATATCTGCCATCTGTCTTGAGTTTGCCGCGATCTCTGACTGTGCAAAGCCATTAGCAACCGCCGCATTTACTCCGGCAAATCCGTTGCAAAGCTGTGTTGAGATACCCGTTACTCCATCACGAATAGACGTGATATTGTCATTAAGCATCTGATCCCGGAAGCCGTTGTTGATGTTCTGTGAGTTGTTCATCCACGGGTAGAGTCCTTCCATGCCCCAAGCGCCACCGCCGAAGCCGCCAAAGCCGCCCCAACCGCCACCTGCGAAGAGAAGCAGAAGTAATACCCACCATCCATCAGTTCCCATGCCACCAAAACCGCCGCCATTGTAAGCAGGGGCAACGGGCATATACATTGATGTGTTACCATTTTCTAAAGCCATATTCAATTTTCTCCTTCCTTTAGTTGTTTAAGGTTAGCGGCTATCCTCTCATCGGATAGTCGGTATATCAAGGCTATGCGCACTTGCCTTAATATCAAAATATTCTAATTCGACAATTTAACTCGCATATTTGCGGATTTATCTCGATAACCATAGTTAAATCGAGTTAAATAAGAGTTAAGTTGAACGAATTAAGTAAAATAGAAGCCACTTTTGTTTAATAACGGTTATCTGCCCCTATTCATAAACTTCTGAAATATTGGATGATTGCTCATTTTCATAGCATTGTTAACCTGATCCTGCGTAAGCATACCTCTATTGAGCATAAACTGTACGGCATCGTACCCGGTGTTTATGTTCTGCGGTAATGCTACATTGAACTTCTGCGAGAAGAACTGTGCCTTGTCAGGTGCTTTCAGCATTTCATCACAAAGGTTCATAAGGTCATTAATGTTTCCTGC
>Ga0310696_10011597_pt1 | contig 10053 bp, 9 predicted proteins | sample AusTroGonzalo_MG_4_FD_203885 | JGI IMG/M metagenome (GOLD analysis project Ga0310696, IMG submission 203885) | Bovine rumen microbial communities from tropical cattle in Woodstock, Queensland, Australia - Gonzalo_02 (v2) (version 2) | ecosystem: Host-associated > Mammals > Digestive system >... | reverse complement strand
GGCAACTGCTGTTCCTCCTTCCCTGTATCTACATCCTCCCCGCCCTGCTGGAGTCGGAGGACGGCGTATGGTACAGTTTCCCCATCTCCGACACCATCGCCGCCCTCATCACCGGTATCCTGGCCTGGAGCCTGCTGGTGAAGCTGGGTAAGCTGAAGGACGGAGACGATCCCTCCATCTTAGGCAGTCAAATCTAACATGAGCACCATCATCAACATCGGCCGTTCATTCGGCAGCGGCGGCGGCTTCATCGGCCAGGCCATCAGCAAAAAACTGGGCATCCCCTTCTTCGACAACGAACTCATCTCCAAGGTGGCCGAGGAAAGCGGCTACTCCAAGAACCTGTTCGCCGACGGGGAGGAAAAGCGCAGCCTGTTCTCCATGAGCAGCTTTTTCGCCACCAGCCGGCTGGGCGTCATCGACAGCGGCGCTTTCGTGAATGACAACGTCATGTTCAAGATCCAGAGCGACGTCATCCGCTCCATCGCCCAGAAGGGAGACGCCGTCATCATCGGCCGGTGTGCCGATTATATCCTGCGGGACCTCAAGTGCCTGAACGTGTTCATCTGCGCGCCGGAGGAATACCGTATCCAGCGCCTGATGCGGGAAGAAGGCCTGTCCGAGGATGAGGCCGAGAAACTGATGCGCCGCAAGGACCGCACCCGCGAAACCTACTATAATTATTATACTTTCGGCGACTGGGGCAAGGCTTCCAACTACAACCTGTGTGTGGACAGCTCCATCCTGGGCATTGACGGCACGGCCGACTACATCATTGACTTCGGCCGCCGCGCCGGCCTTATCAAGTGAGGCCGGCACACCTCATCATTCCCCTTGCAGCCATGCTGCTGGCCGGGTTCCTGCTGCGCGGGAAACCGGCCGCCGCTTATGTGCCCGAAACCGTTCCAGAAGAAGAGCCTATCGCCTGGAAGGCCGATTTGCGCGGGACGCTGGCCAATGAACTTTCCCAGCTGCCGCGCATGGACCACGCCATCGACAGTTTCATGCGTTTCTGGGGCCTGCAGGGTGCATCGCTGGCCATCGTGCGCAACGACTCCCTCCTCTACGCCCGCGGTTACGGCAAGGCCGACGACAACACGCCCATGACCCCCGACATCCGGCTGCGGCTGGCCTCCGTATCCAAGCTTCTTACGGCCGTGGGCATCATGCGCCTGCAGGAACAGGGAAAAGTGTTCCTGGAGACGCCGGTCTTCGGCCCCTTCGGCGTGCTGAAGGAATACGACCGATTCATCAAGGACGACAGCTATTACCAGATGACGGTGGAGCACCTGCTGCGCCATCAGGGCGGATTCACCACCCGCGGCGGAGACGTCATGTTCGGGACGGCGCGCTTCATGCAGCTGCATGGCCTCTCCGACCCTCCCATCACGGAATTCCTGGTACAGAAGGAACTGGGCAAGCGCCTGGCTTTTGAACCGGGCACCTCCCAGGAGTATTCCAACTTCGGTTACCTGCTGCTTTCGCTGGTGATAGAACACGTATCCGGCATGTCCTACGAGGAATTCATGCAGCAGGAAGTGTTCGGGCCCGCCCTCTGCCATCATTTTTCGCTGGGCGGCAACTACCTCAAGGACCGCCTTCCCTTCGAGACCCGCTATTACATGCATGCCGATGCCGAGCCCGGCCCTTCGTTCGACGGCAAGTACGCTTCCGTGGAAAAGTGCTACGGCGGCAACCACATCGAGGGTTTGTACGGAGCCGGCGGATGGATCGGCCCGGTGCCGGAACTGGCCCGCCTGGTGTGCGCCATCGACGGCCGCGGTCCCCTGCCCGACATCCTGGATCCTTTCTCCGTACGCCAGATGACCAACTATTTCGACCCGGACACCTTCGGCCTGGGCTGGGTGGATTGCACCCCCGAGGGCGAATGGACCCGCACGGGGTCGTTTTCCGGAACATCGGCCCTCATCAAAGTTTATCCCGACGGCGAGTGCTGGGTGATGGTTACCAACACATCGGCCTGGCGCGGCTCCCGCTTCACGCGAAACACCGCCGCCCTGTTCAAGAATCTGCGCGGCCGCTTTTCTGCACAACTTCCTGCCCGGGATTTGTTCCGGGAGTAATTAATTGTGTATCTTTGCCGTATGAAAGAGATTTATTTTGCCGGCGGCTGCTTTTGGGGCGTCGAGCACTTCTTCAAGGGAGTGGATGGCGTGGTGGAAGCCACGCCCGGCTATGCCAACGGAAACATCCAAGACCCCACTTACAAGCAGGTTTATACAGATACCACGGGCTTTGCCGAGACCGTGCGGGTGCGCTACAACCCCGCCCGGGTGAGTCTGGCGTTCCTTACGCGCATGTTCTTCACGGTTACAGATCCGCTGACCCTCAACCGCCAGGGGCACGACGAAGGCACCCGCTACCGCAGCGGGGTATTCTACACGGCCGATGAAGACAGAGCCACGGTGGCGGCCGTCTTTGACGAAGTATCGGCCAAACTGGGTGTTCCGCTGGTAACTGAGCTGGAGCCGCTGAAGAACTTTTACCCCGCCGAAGAATATCATCAGAACTATCTGGACAAGAATCCCGAAGGCTATTGCCATCTGCCCTTAAAAACCTTCGCCTACTTGCGTCTGTACCAGGATGCCAGGCTGTTTCTGGGAGACGAGACCGACACCGTGGCCCGTATGGCCAACCTGTGCGCCCTCATTGCCCAAAAGATGCACTTCTTCTGGACGGGCTTCTACCGGGTTGAAGGTGAGCAGCTGGTCCTGGGGCCGTTCCAGGGCACAGCGGCCTGCTTCCGTATCGGCTACGGAAAAGGCGTGTGCGGCACCGCCTGGAAGGAACGCCGCACGGTGGTTGTACCGGACGTGGAAGAATTCCCCGGCCATATTGCCTGCAGCAGCGAGTCCAAGTCGGAGATAGTAGTTCCCGTTCTTAAAAACGGAGAAGTGACCGCCGTGCTGGATATAGACGACGATCACCTCTCTACTTTCGATTCGGTAGACGCCGCCTGGCTGGAACTGCTGGCAGCGCTGGTTTAGGTTTACTCCATCAACTTCTTGTACCTGAAGCGTTTGGGAGCGGCATCGGCCCCCAGGCGCATCTTGCGGTTTTCCTCGTATTCCTGGTAATTACCCTCGAAGAACACCACCTTGCCCTCTCCTTCGAAGGCCAGGATGTGGGTGGCGATGCGGTCCAGGAACCAGCGGTCGTGGCTCACCACCACGGCGCAGCCCGCAAAGCCGTCCAGGCCCTCCTCCAGGGCGCGGATGGTGTTCACGTCCACGTCGTTGGTGGGTTCGTCCAGCAGGAGCACGTTGCCCTCGTCCTTCAGGGTAAGGGCCAGGTGCAGGCGGTTGCGCTCACCGCCGGAGAGCACGCCGCACAACTTCTCTTGGTCGGCCCCGGAGAAGTTGAAACGGGACACCCAGGCGCGGGCGTTGACGTCCTTGCCGCCCATGCGCACCCATTCCGAATTGCCCGCAATGGTCTCATACACCGTCTTTTCGGGGTCTATGCTGCGGTGCTGCTGGTCCACATAGGAAATCTTTACGGTCTCTCCAATCTCAATGCTGCCGGCGTCGGGCTGCTCGATGCCCATGATGAGGCGGAAGAGCGTGGTTTTACCGGCGCCGTTGGGGCCGATGACACCCACGATGCCTGCGGGCGGCAGTTCAAAAGTCAAATGCTCAAAGAGCAACTTATCCCCATAAGCTTTTGATACATCGTTGAATACGATGACCTTGTTGCCCAGATGCGGGCCATTGGGAATGTAGATTTCCAGGTTGGCTTCCTTTTGTTTAGTGTCGGCCGATGCCAGTTTTTCGTAGGCGCCCAGACGGGCCTTCTGCTTGGCCTGGCGGGCCTTGGGGGCCATGCGCACCCACTCCAGTTCCCGTTCCAGGGTTTTACGGCGCTTGCTCTCGGCCTTTTCCTCCTGGGCCAGGCGCTTGGTCTTCTGGTCCAGCCAACTGGAGTAGTTGCCCCTCCAGGGAATGCCTTCCCCGCGGTCCAGTTCCAGTATCCAGCCGGCCACGTTGTCCAGGAAGTAACGGTCGTGGGTGACGGCAATAACGGTGCCCTTGTACTGTTGCAGGTGGGCTTCCAGCCACTGGATGGATTCGGTGTCCAGGTGGTTGGTGGGCTCGTCCAGCAGCAGGACATCCGGCTCCTGCAGCAGCAGGCGGCACAGGGCCACACGGCGGCGCTCACCACCGGAAAGCTCCTTGATTTTCTGCTCGCTGGGCGGGCACTGCAGGGCATCCATGGCGCGCTCCAGCTTGGAGTCTATCTCCCAGCCGTTTACATGTTCAATTTTCTCTGTGAGTTCTCCCTGGCGCTCGATGAGACGGGCCATTTCGTCGTCGTCCATCGGCTCCATGAACTTCATGGAAATGTCGTTGTACTCCTGCAGGATATCCATCACTTCCTGGACACCTTCCTGCACCACTTCCAGCACGGTTTTCTCCGGGTCCATCTGCGGTTCCTGCTCCAGGTAACCTACGCTGTAGCCGGGCGCCCATACCACCTCTCCCCGGGTGGGCTTTTCCACCCCGGCGATAATCTTGAGGAGCGTGGACTTACCCGCGCCGTTCAAACCCAGGATGCCGATTTTGGCGCCGTAGTAGAAGCCCAGGTATATGTCTTTGAGAATGACTTTGTTATTGTGGGGAAGTATCTTGCTTACCCCGTTCATGGAGAAGATAATCTTTTCGTCGGCCATAGGATGTGCTTTTGGACAAAGATAATGAATTTCTTTTTGACTTGTATTTCTTGGTTTCTTTATTTACTTTTGCGTAGTATGAAACGATTCCTTTCTATCATCGCTCTCGGGCTCGCGATAGCATCCTGCTATCCCCGGCCTTCTACTTACCCCCAGATCAGCGGCCACAGGGGCGCCAATTTCATTGCTCCGGAAAATACCATGGCCTCGCTGGATTCCTGCATCCGTTATGGCATCGACGTCATGGAGACCGACGTAGTCATCAGCAAGGACAGCGTGTTCTACATACTGCACGACTCCCTCCTCAACCGCACCACCAACGGAAAAGGGCCCATCCGCAAATGGCTGTCCAAGGATCTGGACAAGTTGGATGCCGGCAGTTGGTTCGGCCCGCAGTGGAAAGGCCAGAAGCTGCCCCGTTTCTCGGACATCCTGGAAAAGGCGGCTGCCAGCAACGTGAATATCACCGTGGACTACCGGACGGGAGATTGGCAGGAACTGGTGAAACTCATCGACTCCTACGGAATGCTGGAAAGGACTTATTTCACCTTCAACACCATGGAGGAGACCCGCCGTTTCCGTGCCATGTTCCCGTATATCCATACGCTGCAGGCCTATGTGCGCAATCCCAAGGAGCTGGACAAAGTGCTGGACGACGTCCACCCGGACATCGCCGTTTTCTGGATAGACAAACTAACGCCGGAGCTGGTGCGCCGCTGCCATGACCGTGACGTCAAAGTACTCGCCCTCATTCTGGGCCTGGATGACAAAACGGCGGACAACCGTAAGGCCATCCGCCTGGGTGTGGACATCATCGCCACCGACAAACCCGAGTTGCTGGTAAAGTATCTTTGAAGTTTATGGATAAACTGTTCCTCATAGACGGCCACGCGCTGGTGTTCAAAATGTACTACGCCTTCCTGCGCAGGCCCATGATCAACTCCAAAGGGGCCGATATGTCCATCCTCTTCGGCTTCACCAAGTACCTGCTGGAGATGCTGGAGCGGGAAAAGCCCACGCATGTGGCGGTGGCCTTCGACCCGCCGGGCGGCACGTTCCGCAATGAAATGTACCCCGCATACAAGGGCACGCGTCCCCCTACTCCGCAGCTGGTGATCGACGCCCTGGAACCCCTTACGGAGCTGGTGCAGGCCATGAACATCCCCGTCCTTTGCATCCCCGGCTTCGAGGCCGACGATGTCCTGGGCAGCGCCGCCACGCAGTTTGCCTCCGGCAGCCTGGACGCCTACATGGTAACGCCGGACAAAGATTACGGGCAACTCATCGGCCCGCACGCCTTCCAGCTGAAGCCCGGAAAATCCGGGGCCGAGGCCGAATTGGTGTCCGCCGCCGCCCTCTGTGAGAAATGGGGCATCTCCGAACCCCGCCAGGTCATTGACATGCTGGCCATCTGCGGAGACACGGCCGACAATGTGCCCGGCGTAAAGGGCGTGGGAGAAGTGGGCGCTGCCAAACTCATCGCCCAGTACGGCACCGTGGAGAACATCTACGCCCATCTGGCCGAACTCACTCCCCGGCTGCAGGCCCAGTTTGAGGAAGCCCGGCCCCACATGGCCCTCTCCAAGGCCCTGGTCACCATCAAGACCGACATGCAGCTTCCGGTAACCCTGGAAGACATGCGCTATACCGGCATTTTCCAGCCGGCCCTGGCCGAACTGTTCGCTAATTACGAGTTCGCTTCCTTACAGCGGTATCTTTCCGGAAAGATCACAGAGATTCCCGGTCAAGCCGGGAATGACGCAAAGAACTCAACCGTCATGGCCGGCTCCGACCGGCCATCCCACCCGGAATTCACCTATAAAGAAGCGCCCACGACAGAAGTCCTTACTGCGGCTAAAAAGACAGGAAAAGTGGGTCTGGTAATGGCAGGCAGCCGGATTATCTTGGCGGCAGACGGCAAGGTAGCCTCTGTCATCCTGAGCGAAGCGAAGGATCTGCTGGAGGATGCGTCGGTGGCCAAATTCGGCGTAGACCTCAAGAAATCGGCCAACCTGCTCCGGGCCGAAGGAATCGGCCTGGAGGGGCAGTGGAACGACCTCCAGCTGATGCACTATGTGCTGAACCCCGAGCGGAGCCACGAGCTGGCGTCGCTGGCGCAGACGTATCTGGGCGTGTCGCTGGAAGTATCGGCCCCGGCCGCCACCGGATCCCTCTTTGACGAGGCGCCCGAGGAGGAAGACTCCCCGCGCCTGCTGCAGGCGGCGGTGATGATTCCGCTGGGAGAAAGGCTGAGGGAGGAACTGCCTCCGTTCTATGACCAGATGGAAGAGCCGCTGGCCAAGGTGCTGGCACAGATGGAACGGGACGGCGTGAAGGTGGACATGGAGCAGCTGAAGGTCTTTGCCGATGGCCTGAGAAAGGAGCTGGTGGAACGTGAGGCCCGCATCCGGGAAATGGCCCGGGAGCCGGAGCTGAACATCTCCTCTCCCAAACAGGTGGGAGACCTCCTCTTTGACAAATTGAAGCTGGATCCCAAGGCCAAGAAAAGCGGTTCCAAGACCCAGTACTCCACCGACGAAGCTACCTTGGTGGCCATCGCCGACCGCCATCCCATCGTGAACGAAATCCTGGAATTCAGGGCAGTAAAAAAACTGCTTTCTACCTACATAGAGCCGTTCCCCACTTATATTTCTCCCGTAGATGGGCGCGTGCATACCACGTTCAACCAGGCGCTTACGGCAACCGGGCGCCTGTCCAGTTCCAACCCCAACCTGCAGAACATCCCCGTACGCACGGAGCGTGGCAAGGAGATCCGCAAGGCCTTTGTGCCGGGAACGCCGGAAGGGCTCATCGTAAGTGCCGACTACTCCCAGATTGAACTGCGCATCATGGCGCACCTCAGTTGCGACACCCATCTGGTACAGGCTTTCCGGGACGGGGTGGACGTGCACGCCGCCACGGCCGCCAAAATCTTCGGTGTCCCGGTATCGGAGGTCACGCGGGAGCAGCGCGGAATGGCCAAAACCGCCAACTTCGGCATCATGTACGGCATCTCCTCCTTCGGCCTGGCGCAGCGGCTGCACCTTTCCCGCAGCGCCGCCAAGGAGCTGATTGACGGCTACTTCGCCTCCTTCCCCGCCATCCGTTCCTTTATCGACGACAGCATCGCTTTCGCCCGGGAGAACGGCTACGTGGAAACGCTCTTCGGGCGGCGCAGGTACCTGCCGGATATATCGGCCCGCAATGCCACCGTACGTGCCCTGGCCGAGCGGAACGCTGTGAATGCCCCCATCCAGGGGACATCGGCCGACATCATCAAACTGGCCATGATCGGCGTGGCGGCCCGCATGAAGGAAGCCGGTCTCCGCAGCAAGATGGTGCTGCAGATTCACGACGAACTGCTCTTCGACGCCCTTCCCGACGAAGTGCCGGCCTTGCAGGACCTGGTGAAGGACGTGATGGAAAATGTGATTACGCTCTCTGTTCCGCTCACGGTGGAATGCAGCGCCGGAATCAATTGGCTGGAAGCTCATTAGCCTATGGAACCTAAAGAATTGGACATCATCGAACGGGCCGTCGCAGGAGACCAGACCGCCTACCGCATGCTCTACCAGATTTACGAGAAGGCGGTCCGCGGGCGCGTGAGCGGCTATTTTCACTGGAAGGCCGACGTAGACGACGTAGTACTGGAAAGCTTCCAGAAGGCCTTCGCCGCCCTCCCGGCTTTCGACCGTTCGCGGGAGTTTCGGCCCTGGCTGCTGACCATCGCCACCCGCACGGCGCTGGACCACCTTTCCGTCATCCAGCGGGAAGACCAGAAGAAGGAAGGCATCCTGCACAAGGCATCGTCCGAGGCCACCGACGGAGCCGCGCCCCTCACCGACTTCACTCCGGAGGAAGAGATTATCAACGACGAAGTACACAGCCGCCTGATGGGCTTCATCGAGGAACTCCCCTCCCTGTATAAAGACGTGATGATCAAATACATGATAGAAGAACTGGAATACGAAGAGATTGCCAAAGAACTGGACCTGGAACTGAATACGGTGCGCACGCGCATCCGCCGGGGCAAGCAGCATCTGGCCCAAATGATGTTAAGGGGGGAGGTAGAATGAACTGGAAAGAGATACTGCTGGCCGATTTTGACCTGAACCCTGCACAGATGGCTGCTTTCGAAGCCCTGGATGCGTTGTACCGGGAGTGGAACGCCCAAATCAACGTGATATCCCGCAAGGACATCGACGGGCTCTACGACCACCATGTCCTGCACTCCCTGGCCATTGCCCGCTATCTGCAGACCGTGCCGGGACTCTATGAAGAGTTTTCTTCGGCCACCGTAATGGACCTGGGCACCGGCGGCGGCTTCCCCGGGATTCCGCTGGCCATCCTCTTCCCTTCGGCCCGCTTTGTCCTGTGCGATTCGGTGGGCAAGAAGACCATTGTGGCTCAGGCGGTTGCATCGGCCCTGGACCTGAAGAACGTGCAGGTGGTGAACGCCCGGGCCGAGACCCTGCCCCAGACCTTCGACTTCGTGGTTTCCCGTGCCGTTGCTTCCCTGGTGGACTTTTTCCCTTGGGTCAAAGGGAAATACCGTCGCGGCATCCTCTATCTGAAAGGAGGCGACGTGGTCCCGGAAATAGCCGAAGTAATGGCCCGGCACAAGCTTCCGCGCGGGTCGGTACACACCTGGCCCGTCTCTTCCTGGCTGCAGGACCCGTACTATGACGGTAAATTGGTGATTCATATTGAAAAATAATTTGGCGGTTTCGGCGGAAATTACTACCTTTGCAGTCCATTACGCGAAAAATATAAAAAAGAGATATCATGAAGAGAACATTTCAACCTTCCCGCCGCAAGCGTGTGAACAAACACGGCTTCCGCGCCCGCATGGCTTCTGCCAACGGCCGTCGCGTCCTTAGCGCCCGCCGTCGTCACGCCCGCAAGAAACTCACCGTGTCCGACGAAGACCGCTGGTAGTTTTTTGCTTCCGCACAAGGCTTAGCCCACGAGTACAAGGTAGTGCTCGTGGGTTTTTTCTTTGTGTATCAAGCACTTAAGTTTTTTTCTTGATACCCGGCGGTATCAAGAAATTTGCCAACAATATTGATAATCAGCCGTTTACGAAGGAGCGTCTTTTCGGCCCTTTTCAAAAGACCGTATCTTTGGGCATGGAAAACTTGGATTTGGGCATACTTTCGCTGTATTACCTGCTGGAAAGCGGCAGCCGCCTGGAAGAACCGGGGGTGCTGTATGGGATCAACTGCCAGGAGCAACAGACGCGGGAGCTGGTGGATTTCATCCGCCGGGCATCACAGGAACTGGAGAGGAGGGGCAGGGCCGATGCTTCCGTATGGAATTCATCGGCAAGCGGGACATACGGACAGCAGCCTTCCCGCGTGCGC
>Ga0310696_10011595_pt1 | contig 10055 bp, 9 predicted proteins | sample AusTroGonzalo_MG_4_FD_203885 | JGI IMG/M metagenome (GOLD analysis project Ga0310696, IMG submission 203885) | Bovine rumen microbial communities from tropical cattle in Woodstock, Queensland, Australia - Gonzalo_02 (v2) (version 2) | ecosystem: Host-associated > Mammals > Digestive system >... | reverse complement strand
TGATGAATGTATGTCGGTCGACGGCATTCACAATGTCATCACCGTTTTGGAGGAAATCGAGTACGGAAAGGTCACAACGCTTGATTTTGTCGAGCTTTCCGCCTGCACAAGCGGCTGTTCGGGCGGCGCGCTGAATATTGTAAATCCGTTTTTGGGCGCACGCCGTATCTCACAGCAGGCAAAAAAGACAGGGGTCGTTAAAACTCCGGAAAATTACGATTTGTCGCGGCTTAATTGGCAGAAAACCGTTTCGGAAAATCCGCCTTCGCCGCTTGATGACGATTTGGCGGTTGCGATGCAGAAGATGGAGGATATCGAAAAGCTTTTGAAAAAGCTTCCCAACCTCGACTGCGGCTCCTGCGGCGCACCGAATTGCAGAGCGCTTGCGGAGGATATCGTGCGCGGCTTCGGCAGCGAAAACGATTGCGTTTTCCTGATGCGCGAGCGCGTTTCGGTTTTGGCAAAGGAGCTTATCGACCTGAACGAAAGCCACAAAATAAAGGAATAATCGGCTGTCTCAATATGCACACACCGCAAAAAGCAATATTGAGACGACCCGAATAGGATTTGGTTATAAAATGCAAGTTTCTGATTTGATAAAAACTCTTGATTTAGCGGTTTTAACGCCCGGCTTTGAGGACAGAAGCGTTTCGGGCTGTTATATCGGCGACCTTTTGAGCTGGGTTATGGGCAGAGCGCAGACGGGCGATGCCTGGATCACCATAATGAACAATATAAATATTGTCGCAGTTGCCGCGCTTACCGATTGCGCCTGCATAATTTTATGCGAAGGCGTGACCGCCGCTCCCGAAATTATCTCGAAGGCGGAAAACGAAGGAATTATAATCCTTTCAAGCGAAAAAACGGCTTTTGAGCTTGCAAAAGCTATAGGCGGAGTGCTTTAAAATGCTCTATTACGATTTTCATATTCATTCCGCACTTTCGCCCTGCGGCGATGAGGATATGACGCCGAACAATATTGTAAATATGGCGAAGCTGTGCGGGCTTGACGCCATCGCCGTTTCCGACCACAACTCTGTCAAAAACGCAAAGGCGGCGATTGAAGCGGGAAAGCGCATCGGTCTTACCGTTTTGCCGGCTATGGAGGTCGAAACGGAGGAAAGCGTGCATATTCTGACGCTTTATCCCGATATGGAATCGGCGGAGGAAGCCGCAAAAGCGGTTTATAACGCATTACCCGATATAAAAAACCGCCCCGAAATCTTCGGCAGACAGCTTATAATGGATGCAGACGACAACATTACGGGCATTGAGGAAAGATTGCTGATCTCTCCGACATCACTTTCGGTAAATTCACTTTTTGATATGGTAAAGTCGGTCGGCGGGCTTTTTATTCCGGCGCATATCGACCGCCATTCCTACAGCATTCTGACCGCACTCGGCTTTATGCCGCAGGATTTAGATATTAAGATGGTGGAAATTTCAAAAAACACCACCGATTTAACGGCTTATCTTGAAAGCCGTCCGGAGCTTAAAAAATACCGGATTTTGCGCAATTCCGACGCGCACTATCTTGATCAGCTTTCGGAAAGGGACGCATTTTTGGACACAGATAACGCATTCAATCTTTTTAAGGGAGCGATTTCGTGAAGGAATTATCACTTCATATTCTCGATATAGCGGAAAATTCGGTAAAGGCAAAGGCGACAAAAATCGAAATTGACATTACCGAGGACACCGCAAAAAATCTGCTTACAATAGAAATAAAGGACAACGGCTGCGGAATGAGCGAGGAATTTTTGAAAAAGGTCAAGGATCCCTTTTCCACAACCCGCACAACCCGCAAGGTAGGCATGGGACTTTCCCTTTTCGAAGCCGCCGCACAGCAATGTGACGGAAAGCTTGAAATTTCATCAAAAGAGGGAGTAGGAACGGAGGTTTCGGTCACCTTCGCATTAAACCACATAGACCGCGCACCGCTTGGGGATATGGCGGGCACTATGCAAACTCTTATCGGCGGCTCGCCCGATATAGATTTTATCTACCGTCATAAAAAGGACGGACAGGAATTTTTGTTTGACACAGCGCAAATCCGCGAAACGCTTTCAGGCGTTCCGCTCGATACGCCCGAAGTTATACTTTGGATAGGCGATTTTATAAATGAAGGTATTAACGAACTCAATTAAGGGTTTGAAAATATATATTATGAAGTAAATCAATATTTTTTAGGAGGTAAACTTATGAAAAGCTTGGCAGAATTACAGGCAATCCGTGACCGCGCACTTAATCAGGTAAACCTGCGCAAAGAGCGTGCGGACGGCACTCGTATCGTTGTAGGTATGGCAACCTGCGGTATTGCAGCAGGTGCGCGCCCTGTTCTTAACGCATTCGTGCGTGAGGTGGAGGCAAGAAAGCTCACCGATGTTATGGTAACGCAAACAGGCTGTATCGGTATGTGCCGTTTGGAGCCTATCGTTGAGGTTTATGTGCCCGGTCAGGAAAAGGTGACCTATGTACACATGACAGAGGATAAGGTTTCGCGCATTATCGCAGAGCATATTATAAACAACCGCCCTGTTACGGAATACACCGTCGGCGCGGAAACAAAATAATCTGGGAGGGTAAGTAAAATGAATATTTACAGAGCTCACATTCTTGTTTGCGGCGGTACGGGTTGTACATCGTCCGGCTCGACGGCAATACAGGAAGAGTTTGAAAATCAGCTCAAGAAAAACAATCTCGAAAATGAGGTTAAGCTTGTTCAGACAGGCTGTTTCGGTCTTTGTGCTTTAGGCCCTGTCGTTGTTGTGTACCCCGAGGGTGCGTTTTACAGTCAGGTAAAGGTCGAGGATGTTGCTGAAATCGTGGAAGAACACATCTTAAAGGGCAGAATCGTTAAAAGACTTCTCTATTCGGAAACGGTTGCAGAGGATACCGTAAAATCGCTTAACGATACCGCTTTTTATGCAAAGCAAAAGCGTGTTGCGCTTCGTAACTGCGGTGTTATAAATCCCGAAAATATTGATGAATATATTGCGGTTGACGGTTATCAGGCTTTGGCAAAGGCTCTTACCGAAATGACGCGTGAAGAAGTTATCCAGGTAATCAAGGATTCCGGTCTGCGCGGCAGAGGCGGCGGCGGATTCCCGACAGGTATGAAGTGGGATTTCACCTACAAGGCACAGGGCGACCAGAAATATGTCTGCTGTAACGCCGACGAAGGCGACCCGGGCGCATTTATGGACCGTTCCGTTCTTGAGGGCGACCCGCACGCCGTAATCGAGGCTATGGCGATTGCCGGCTATGCCGTTGGCGCTGACCAGGGCTATATCTACATCCGTGCAGAGTACCCGATAGCCGTTGAAAGACTTAAAATAGCAATCGGCCAGGCAAGAGAATACGGTCTTTTGGGTAAGGACATTTTCGGAACAGGCTTTAACTTTGACCTTGATATTCGTCTTGGCGCAGGCGCATTCGTCTGCGGCGAAGAAACCGCACTTTTAACCTCTATCGAGGGTAAGCGCGGCGAGCCGAGACCTCGTCCGCCGTTCCCGGCTGTAAAGGGACTTTGGGGCAAGCCCACACTTTTAAATAATGTTGAAACCTACGCAAATATCGCACAAATCATATTAAAGGGCGCAGATTGGTTTGCGTCAATGGGTACAGAAAAATCCAAGGGCACAAAGGTGTTCGCATTGGGCGGCAAGATCAATAACACAGGTCTTGTTGAAATCCCGATGGGTACTACGCTTCGCGAGATCATCGAGGACATCGGCGGCGGCATCCCGAACGGCAAAAAGTTCAAGGCGGCTCAGACGGGCGGACCTTCCGGCGGATGTATTCCTGCATCCCTTATCGACACACCGATCGACTATGACTCGCTCATTTCTATCGGCTCAATGATGGGCTCGGGCGGACTTATCGTTATGGACGAGGACAACTGTATGGTCGACATCGCTAAATTCTTCCTTGAATTTACCGTTGACGAGTCCTGCGGAAAGTGTGCGCCTTGCCGTATCGGAACAAAGCGTCTTTTGGAGATCCTGACAAAGATCACAGACGGCAAAGGCACAATGGAAGACCTTGACAGGCTTGAAAATCTGTGTTATGCAATCAAGTCCTCCGCACTCTGCGGTCTCGGTCAGACTGCTCCTAACCCCGTACTTTCGACTCTCAGATATTTCAGAGACGAATATGAAGCTCATGTAAAGGATAAAAAGTGTCCTGCTCATGTATGTAAGGCGCTTGCTCAGTACAAGATAAATCCTGATAAGTGTAAAGGCTGCAGCCTTTGTGCAAGACAATGTCCTGTCGGCGCGATTTCCGGCGAAATCAAGTCCCCGTTTGTCATTGACCAGGCTAAATGTATCAAGTGCGGCGCTTGTCAGTCAACCTGTAAGTTTGGCGCAATAGATAAAGAATAGGAAAGGAATGATTGATATGGTAAATTTGAAAATTAACGGTCAGGATGTAAGCGTACCTGAGGGTACAACCATTCTTGAGGCGGCTCGTGAGGTTGGTATCAACATTCCTACCTTGTGTTATCTTAAAGATTTGAACCAGATCGGCGCTTGCCGTATGTGCCTTGTTGAAGTAAAGGGCGCAAGGGCTTTGCAGGCTGCCTGCGTTTACCCCGTTGCCGAAGGCATCGAAGTGTTCACAAACACCGAAAAGGTAAGAAATGCACGCCGTACAACGCTTGAGCTTATTCTTTCAAATCATGAAAGAAAGTGTCTGACCTGTATAAGAAACAGAAATTGTGAGCTTCAGGCTCTTGCCGACGAGCTCGGCATCGAGGATATCCCCTACGAGGGCGAAAATCCCAAATATGAAATCGATAATAGCTCCACATCGCTTGTCCGCGATAACAATAAGTGCATACTTTGCAGAAGATGTATCGCGGCTTGTGACAATCAGGAAATTTCGGTTATTTCGGCAGTAAACCGCGGCTTCAAGACCGAGGTTCGCGCAGCGTTTGAACAGCCGATGAAGGATGTTGCCTGCGTATTCTGCGGACAGTGTATCGTTGCTTGTCCCGTTGGCGCGCTTTATGAAAATTCACACATTCCGCGCGTTCGTGCAGCGCTTAATAATCCAGAAAAGCATGTTGTTGTTCAGACAGCGCCTGCCGTAAGAGCGGCTTTGGGCGAGGAATTCGGACTTCCGATGGGCACTCCCGTAACAGGCAAAATGGCTGCTGCGCTCCGCAGACTCGGCTTTGATAAGGTGTTCGATACCGATACGGCCGCTGACCTCACTATTATGGAAGAGGGAACAGAATTTATCGAAAGATTTACCAAGCAGGAAAAGCTCCCGCTTATCACCTCCTGTTCACCGGGTTGGGTTAAGTTCTGCGAGCACTACTATCCTGAATTTACCGATAATCTCTCGACCGCAAAATCGCCTATGGAGATGTTCGGCGCCGTTATAAAATCCTACTACGCCGAAAAGAGTGGCATTGATAAGAAGGACATTTACTCGGTTGCTGTTATGCCGTGTACCTCGAAAAAGTTTGAGATAAGCAGAAGCGAGCATTCGTCAAGCGGAACACAGGATATCGACGCATCCTTGACAACACGCGAGCTTGCAAGAATGATCAAGCAAGCGGGCATTGACTTTGCTTCACTTCCCGATGAAGAATTTGACCAGCCGTTTGGCATGGCAACGGGCGCGGGCGTTATCTTCGGCACAACGGGCGGCGTTATGGAAGCGGCTATCCGTACAGTTTACGAGATTTTAGAGGGCAAGCCCTTAGACAATCTGAATGTAACGGCAGTTCGTGGTCTTGACGGCGTTAAGGAAGCTACCTTAAAGATTGCAGGTAAGGATGTCCGCGTAGCAGTTGCTCACGGCACAAAGAACGCAAGAGCTATTCTTGAAAAGGTAAAAGCAGGCGAGCACTATGACTTTATCGAGATCATGGCGTGCCCCGGTGGATGTATCCACGGCGGCGGTCAGCCGATAGTTGATTCCAAGACAAAGGCGACGGTAAATGTCAAGGCACTTCGTGCAAAGGCGCTCTATTCTGAGGATGAGGCATCGACGCTCCGCAAATCGCATGAAAATCCGTATGTTCAGAAGCTGTATGAGGAATATTTTGAAAAGCCCTGCTCACATAAATCGCACGAGTATTTGCATACAACTTATACGAAGAGAGATAGATTCTAAAAAGAGGCTCAAAAGAGCCTCTTTTTAATATAATTGACTGTTGTCAAAAGTGCAAAACAATTCAATAAAAACGGATAACGCAAAATTTAAAAAAGAGGTTCACACCTCTTTTTTGCTTTCTATCCGTCTATCTTTGCGACATATCCGTCGCGGACGCCGCACTTTTTTATATGTATGCTTTTAGCGCCGAAAAATCCGGCAATTTCGCGCATAATTATTATTCCGACAACAATATTATCATACCTGCTCCGCAAAACGCGCCGCAAAATCTTCTCGTCAGCCTCTGCAATAAAGGTTATAACCCTGTCCAAATCGGAAACCTTGATGATATCGCAGTTTTCGCCCTCTAAAAACCGATAAAGCCTGAGAGCCGCCTTTGCCGTTCCGCCCATCATATAGATCTTTCCGGCCTTTTTTCCTTTATACATCGAAAGATTTGTGTGTATGTAGTCCTTTATTTGCTTTGCCTCCGCTTTTGAAACGGACGCTCCCGTTGAAAATTTGTTCTTTACACGCTTGCAGCCTATCGGTCTTGACGCAGACGCCGTAAGCCTGCCCTTTTCAAAAATAAGAATTTGTGCGCTTCCGCCGCCTAAATCAACGCCTATTCCGCTTTCCTGCGGCATAATTGACGCAAGAAGCCCGTAAAAATCGTATTCTGCCTCGCGCTTTCCCGAAAGAATGTCTATATCGATGCCCGTTTTATCAAAAACCCGCTTTTTTACCTGCTCTTTGTTACGCAGAATCCGTATGGCATAGGTGCCGAAGGCATAAATTTTTTCATTTTCACGGTTTTTGGAAAGCTCCGATATGGTATTACAAAGCTTTTCTATCCCTTTTTCCGACAAAATACCGTTTTTAGTGTCCGCTATTATTTCGGAATTTGCGCCGAAATTGGAAACAGACCTTCCCCTATCATATGTAACAAGCCGAATTGTGTTTGAGCCGATATCCAATACATTAACCATAACACATCTCCTCTCCTTGTTACTTTTTATGTCCCTAATTGTGATGGTGTCCGCAATCGCAATCGTGGTCGTGCTCATGGTCATGATCACAGCCACAGTCGCAGTCATCATCGTCATAATAACCTAAAAACTCCGAGAGTGTCGTTTTAATTATCTCGTTTTTCAAGAAATCCTTTATCTCAACAGTTCCGTCTTTTTGACAGCGTATCAGCGCGGAATGTCCGTTCTTATCGGCATAATCCGTCGCGGCATTTATGTCCCCGTTTTCGCAATAAAGCTCGACTATACAGCCGTTTACCCTAAGGGTATAGCAAACCTCGTATGCAACGCCGAGGGCCTCGCTTTCGGCAAAAACCAAAGTTTTGGAAACGGCTTTCGGCGCACCCTCCGTTTCGCTCCGCAAGGAAGAAAGCTTTTCAACATCTATCCTTGCTATAGTCCTCTTTTCCTCAAATGCTCCGCTTGCAAATACCGTGTCATCCGACGAAAGCACAAAACCGTTTTTTATGTCCCCATCCTGTTTTAAAATATTTTCAAAACCGAAAAGTATTAACTTTTCATATACATTTTTATCTGAAAGCTTTATTTCAAATTTTTCCAAACCGCAGGCAAATGCCGCTTCTGCGCACACCGCCACAGCTTGCGAACAGGATAGGCTGTCACCCTTTTCTATAATCGCCGCTTCCTTTTTGTCAAGAAGAAAATATCTGTCCCTGTCGCAAAAATCGTTTTCTTCGTCATATCCGAAAGAAGTTATTACGTTCCATAGGATACCTTCGGTATCCCGCAAAATCATATCTCTCATTTTGTGTCCCTATCCCTTTAATTTTTGTATCCTTATATCACTTGCCATAAAATGCAGTATTTCAAAGCTTTCCAAAAGTCTTGAATAAAGCCTGTCGGTGTATCTTTTCAAAATGCCGTCCGGCGTCAGATTTGTTGATATTATCATCTTTTTTGAAAGGGCCGTTCTCTTATTTATTATATCGAAAAAGAATTGTACCGAAACGGGATTTAAAACCTCCGTTCCCAAATCGTCGATAATCAATAGGTCGGCGTTTGTTATAAGGTCGTAAATTTCCTCAAAAGTGCCTTCCTTTCTGCCGAATTTGTAGTCCTCATAATCGGAGAAAAGGCTTGTTGCGCTCTCATAAATCACGCTTTTTCCGCTATCTAACATCCTTTTTGCTATGCAGGAGGACAAAAAGGTTTTTCCAAAGCCGCAACCGCCGTAAAACAGGAGATTTTTACTGTCCCCGTCATCGCAAAAAGCGACTGCTTTTTTGTAGATGTCCTGCATATTTTCCTTTTCGGTCATGCCGAGATTTTCGATATATTTATCGCCGTAATAGCCAAAGGAAAACTCCGAAAAATCATGAAGCAGGCTCTTCATATTCGACATTTCATAGTGCATATCTATGATTTTTTGCACTAAGCAGGGGCATTTTTCGTTATCTATAAACCCTGTGTCAAGGCATTTTTCGCACTTATATTTGACCTCGTCAAAATCCTCGGGAATAGAGTTATCCGCAAGGAATTTTTGTCTTTTTTTCTTTAAATCGGCAAGTTTTTTTTCAAAATCCTTGTTATATTCTTCGCTTTTTTCGGGATTGTCAAGAATATTTTTAAAATTTTTCATGCCAAGCGCGGTAATTTCCTGTTCTATTTTTGAAAGCTCGGGAAATTTTGCGTTTATTTCCTCAACCCGTCTGTCCCGCGCCATTCTCGATTTTATACGTTCTTCGTCATAGTCCGCAAAAATCTTTTTAAGCATTTCCTGTTCTCTATTCACGGCAATCCTCCACCTAAATAAAATATTTTATTTCGTCTTTTTTTTCAAGTATTTCGTCAAATCTTCTTATGTACTCATAGGGCTCTTTGAAGTTTGGAATACGCTCGATTCTGTCACCCTTGACTATTTTGGAAACTCCGCCTCCGCCAAGACCTATAATGGTCTGGACTTCCTCCATAATGTTTATGTTATACTGCGAAAAATATCCGCTTTTTGCATATCCTACATTTTCAAGGTTGCCCGAAATATTTTTCTGGCGGTACATATAGTAAGGCTCTCTGCCTGATTTTATGATTTTGTCCTGTGCGTAGGAAAGCATTTTGTCGGCAAGCTCTGCATCTGCCAGCGGAATTTTCTGAAAATTAAGTGCCGCAGCCCTTTTTACGCACATAGAATGTACCGTAATATTTTCGGGATCAAGCGCGATAATTCCGTCAATGCTTCCCTTGAACATTTCGAAGCTTTCGCCGGGAAGTCCCGCAATCAGGTCGGTGTTTATACATTTAAATCCCTCACCTTTTGCAAGCTCAAACGCTTTGTAAAAATCGGTGACGCTGTGCTTTCTTCCGATAATTTCAAGCGTTTTATCATTCAAGGTCTGCGGATTTATGCTTATCCTGCCCGCACCGCCCTCTTTTATTTTTAAAAGCTTTTCTGCGGTTATAGTGTCCGGTCTTCCTGCTTCAACGGTAAATTCCGTTAAATTGTCTATACTAATATTTTCTCTTATTTTTTCAAAAATTTTCTCAAGCTGACAGGCGGAAAGCGTTGTCGGAGTACCGCCGCCGATATAAATATTCTGTACCGAAAGTCCCAAATCCTTTAAGATTTTTCCCGTATATTCGATCTCTTTTAAGAGTAGTTCAACAAATTCGTCAATATACCGCCCGCTTAGCTTAACATCCGTCGAAACAAAGGAGCAGTAAAGGCATCTTGACGGGCAAAAGGGTATGCCTATATAGATGCTCACCGAGTTTTTTTCTACATTTTTTAAAACTTTTTCTTCGTTTTCGCTGACCTGAAGCGCGAGAGATATTTTTTCACCTTTAACATCAAAAATTTCTCTTAAAATTTTTGAAATCTCGTCTGCTGTTTTTCCTTCTTCCTTTAATTCACGAACATATTTTGCAGGTCTTATTCCGCTCAAAACGCCCCAAGGCAGCGCT
>Ga0310696_10011594_pt1 | contig 10055 bp, 5 predicted proteins | sample AusTroGonzalo_MG_4_FD_203885 | JGI IMG/M metagenome (GOLD analysis project Ga0310696, IMG submission 203885) | Bovine rumen microbial communities from tropical cattle in Woodstock, Queensland, Australia - Gonzalo_02 (v2) (version 2) | ecosystem: Host-associated > Mammals > Digestive system >... | reverse complement strand
AACGTGTTGAAAGACGCCTCAGCCACAGCCATCTACGGTAGCCGTGGTTCTAATGGTGTTATCATCATCACCACCAAGAAGGGTCGCTCGGGTATGGCTCCTCAGATTTCTTACGCAGGAAGCCTGACCATCAGTAAGAACAACAAGACACTGAAGGTGCTGAATGGCGACGAGTTCCGTTCTTACATTACCAATCTGTATGGCACTGACCACGACGCATACCGCGCACTGGGTACTGCCAATACCGACTGGCAGGATCTGATTTACAGAACCGCTGTCTCTCACGACCACAACGTGACACTGACTGGCGCTCTGAAACAGTTGCCTTATCGTTTCTCTCTGGGTTACACAAATCAGCAGGGTACTTTGAAGAGTTCTGATTACGAGCGTGTAACAGCTTCGTTCAACCTCAACCCCACTCTGCTTGACGATCACCTGAGAATCGACCTGAATGCCAAAGGTATGTATAACCGTACTTCTTATGCCAACACAGGCGCCGTAGGTGCTGCTATCAGCATGGATCCTTCTCAGGACCCCTACTCATTCACCTCTCAGTACAGCAAGGAAATGCTGGGTGCCTATGAGGCACAGACCTTGCAGAACTTCGGTGGTTATTATGAGTGGCTCGGTTCAGGTTCTTCACTGAATGATGACAATTGGCCTCTCACCAAGTTTAAGGATGCTACCAGCAACCCGCTTGCTTTATTGAACAATCAGACCGACGTGGCTCACAGCCGTTCATTTATCGGTAGTGCCGACTTCGACTATAAGATTCATGGTTTTGAGGATCTGCGCTTGCACCTTACATTAGGTCTTGATATCTCAAAGGGCCGTCAGCATACCAACCTCTTCCCCAGCTCTCCTGCTACCCCAGGTAGTATGTACTACGGTAAGGACGGTAATTGGGAGAAAGTGAAGCGTAACACGACACTGAGTGCCTATGCACAGTACTACAAAGACTTCAACAAGGACCATCACTTCGATATTATGGCCGGTTACGAGTGGCAGCGCTTCTGGAGTAGTGAAACTACTGACAAGCCTCGTTTCTATCCATCAACCAACAAAGAGAAGCCAGGCCAACAAGCTGACTACGAATATGCTGATGACAATAAGGTATTCAAGACCGAGCACTATCTGGTGTCATTCTTCGGCCGTCTGAACTACACGTTCATGGATCGCTATATGCTGACCGCTACACTGCGTGATGACGGTTCTTCACGTTTCAAGAAGCACTGGGCACTCTTCCCCTCTGTTGCTCTGGCGTGGAAAGCTAAGCAAGAGACTTTCTTGAAGGATGTTGAGGAAATCAGTGACCTGAAGCTCCGCCTCGGTTGGGGTAAGACTGGTCAGCAGGACGGTGTATCAGACTATGGCTGGATCCACACCTATTCTAAGAGTGTCGGCACCAACGGTCTGTATCCTATTGCTGGACTAGACGGTGTACTCTATCGTCCTGACAACTATACTGAGGATCTGAAGTGGGAGACCACCACAACTTATAACGTCGGTCTGGACCTCGGTTTCCTGGATCAGCGTCTGACCGCCAGCTTCGACTTCTACTATCGTAAGACTACCGATCTGCTGAACTATGCCAAGGCTCCGGCCATGTCGGGCTACAAGAACATGATGTGGCAGAATATCGGTTCATTGAAGAACACTGGTTTCGAAGCATCTATCAGTTGGAAGGCTGTTCAGACGAAAGATTGGTTCTGGCAGTTGGATTACAACTTCACTTACAACAAGAACGAGATCACTGACCTGGAGGGTGTATCAAGCAATGGTATGCCTGTAGAGACAGGTCCTAACGCCGGTGGTGGTACAGGTAACTATGTACAGGCTCACCAGGTAGGCTATGCAGCCAACTCCTTCTATGTATATCAGCAGGTTTATGATGAGAACGGTATGCCGATTGAGAACTGCGTTGTTGACCGTAATGGCGACGGCGTGATAACTCCCGATGACCGCTACCTCTATAAGAATCCGACACCTCCTGTAACCATGGGTCTCTCTTCTCGCGTAGAGTATAAGAAATTCGACCTCGGCATGTCATTCCGTGCCAACCTTGGCAACTACGTCTTCAACGATGTGCTGCGTGGTTCAAGTAACGTTGGTGAGACCGGTGGATGGGTACAGCAGGCTTACATGGCCAACCATCTGAGAGATGCGATGGATCGCAACTGGCAGACATGGGAGCTGACAGCCAACCAGTCGGACTACTATGTACAGAACGCTTCATTCCTGAAGTGTGACAACATCACACTGGGTTACTCCTTCGACAGCCTGTTCAAAGGCAACAGCTATAAGGGCATCGGTGGACGTGTATATGCAACTTGTTCTAACGTGTTCACAATCACGAAGTACAAGGGTATTGATCCTGAAATCGGTAATGGTGTCGATCAGAACATGTACCCACGTCCTATTTCGTTTATCTTCGGTCTGAACCTGAATTTCTAAATATAATAAGGAGAAAAAGTTATGAAATATATCATTAAGAATATTATTCCCGCAGCAGCACTTGCCCTTGCCTTAGGAGTAACATCCTGTACAAAGGACTTGGATGTGGAGCCTATTGATCCCAACCTCTCCACAGAGCTGAACCTTGACGGTCTCTATCTGAAGTGCTATGCAAACCTAGCCCTGCCCGGCAACGGCGGTGCTAACGGTGACTCCGATATCGACGGATACGATGGCGGTACGGCAGGATTTATCCGTCAGTTGTTCAATTCTAATGAGCTGCCAACTGATGAGTCAATTTGCTGCTGGGGTGACCCTGGTATCTCTGGTTTCAACTTCAACCAGTATGATGCTGCTCACCCGATGATGCACATGTACTACTATCGTCTGACAACAGGTATCAACTACTGCAACAGCTACCTGAACGAGGTAGGTGAAGGTGGCGATGCCCAGAAGAAGGCAGAGGTACGTTTCCTGCGTGCTTTGCAATACTACATGTTGATGGATGCCTATGGCAATATTCCTTTCGCATTGACATTGGAGAAGCCTCAGCAAATCACTCGCCAAGAGGCTTACAACTGGATTGAGCAGGAACTGCTTGAGGCAGAGCCAAATCTGATAGAAGCCAAAGCTATGAGATCATCCGACAGCGATTATGGCCGTGCAACCAAGGGTGCTTGCTGGATGCTGTTAGCACGTCTGTATCTGAATGCAGAGGTCTATACTGGCACAGCACAGTGGGCCAAGGCTGCTGAATACGCTAATAAGGTAATCAACGCCAACTATCAGCTGAACACTGCCGGTGCCAACCAGTGGAGTGCTTACCAGATGCTGTTTATGGCTGACAACGGTGAGAGTAATGCTGCCTACGAGGCTGTATTCCCTATCCTGCAGGATGGTTCTACAACAACCAGCTGGGGTGGTACCCTGTTCTGCATTGCCTCTACCTTTGACGGCAAGATGCACGCAAACAAGGAAGAACCGACTGCTACCAATAATACTGATCAGGCATGGGGTGGTAACCGCGCTCGTGCAGAACTGGTTCTGAAGTTCTTCCCGAATGGCAATGTACCAGAGGGGCAGTCATACGACTTGGCTAAAGCTGCTGGCGACGACCGCGCTCTGTTCTGTTCAGAAGGACACTCCCTGGAAGTTGAGAAACCTACAGACTTCACCAATGGTTTTGGTGTCGCTAAATGGACCAACTTCCGCAGCGACAATGGTTCTACGAAGAACGCTTCATTCCCTGATACCGACTTCTTCCTGTTCCGTCTTGCAGAAGCTTATCTGACCGTAGCTGAGGCTGACGCCCGTCAGAACGGTGGTTCTACCACTGCTACTGGTACCGAGCTGATCAACCGTCTGCGCCAACGTGCTAATACCACCACAAAGAACACTTACACACTCGATAACATTATCGATGAGTGGGCACGTGAGTTCTTCTATGAGGGTCGCCGTCGTGTGGATCTCATCCGCTTCGGTCTCTATGGTGGCAACAATAGCTACAAGTGGGAATGGAAAGGCGGTGCTAGGAATGGTACAACCTTCAGCGCTGATCTTAACATCTACGCTATCCCATCTAACGAGATCTCTACAAACACAAACCTGAAACAGAATCCGGGATACAAATAATTTATTAAAATATAAAGAGTTATGAAAAAAACTATAAAGTCCGCATTACTGCTGCTCTGCAGCATTTGCATCCTTTCGGCTTGTGCGGATGACCGCGACTCAAATCCGACCCTGCAGAAGCCATCCGACGGTTCGTTGGTGCTCAACATGCCTGGTATGTCTGAGAATGCCACCTATGACTTGGCAAACTCTGAGACGGTGAACTTCACTCTCAATAGTCTGCCCAACTACGGATTCCCTGCCTATACGACTTACACCATAGCCGCTTCGATGGATCCTAACATGAGCAATGCTGTTGACGTGCTGACGACTCCCTATTCGACAATAGAGGTTGACGCAGCCGCACTGGCTGCTGAGTTGACTACCATGGCAGTCGCCAAAGGCTATGATACAGAAGATTTCCCACTGAATATCCCTGTTTATTTCCAGGTTCGTGCTGCAGCTACGAAATACGCAGGTGGTGCCATCGATGGTACAGAGACCATTTCGAACATTGTGGCGCTGAACAACGTCCGTCTGGAATACTCACTGCCTCCTGTTAATCCGCCAGCTAACCTTTATGTGGTTGGTAACTTCAATGGTTGGAGTTGGGATACCTCTGTGACAATGGCTCCTACCTACGATGCTCCGAACCAGTTCTGGCACATCGTATGGATTGACGAGTCTGGTCTGAAGTTCAATGCCGAGAAGGCATGGGATGGTGGCGAAGTAGGTTTCGCTGGTCTCCGCACGATCTCTGGTTCTCGCGCCGGTGATATCGTTGACGGTGGTGGCAACATCGCTTCTTCTAAGCCAGGCTGGTACCTAATGGTTATCACAGCGGTAGTTTCTGGTCGTGACATCGTCTATGACGCTGTATTCGAGAATCCGAACGTCTATCTGATGGGTCCTGTCACACCTAACGGTGACTGGAAAGAACTCGAAGACGGTACAATGCTCGAGATCCCAGCTACACTTGACGGCCAGTTCATTTCACCCGCATTCGCCCGCAGCGTTCCTGGCGGTGATGGTGACGGCGTACGTGCATACGTGAAGATCGACGGATTCGACTGGTGGAAGACTGAGTTCATGGTATTCGGCAAGGATATTATCTATCGTGGTGCTGGCGGTGATCAGGATCGCGTGGCAGGTAATGCCGGTCAGAAGCTCTATCTGAACTTTGGTAATGATACTGGTGAGATTAAGTAACTAACCCCAAATTAAGTAAAGATATGAAAAAGATATTATCATATGTGTCAATCGCAATTACAGGTCTGCTTATGGCAGCCTGTAGCGATGACTACAAGGACTGGAAGGCTCAGCAGACATTCCCCCAAGAAGAGCCCATTATTATCCCTGGCTTTACAGCCAGCGGTATCCCCGTTGACTTGAACACATCTGAGGATTTAGTGAAAATCATTTCCTTTAACGGCAGTCTGCCTGAGGATACCATCGAGCATGTTCGTTTCGTGCCCATTATCAATGGTACAGAGCAGGCCGAGATCAAGGCTGTTGACGGTGTAAATCATTTTGCAAAGAGCGATCTGCAGAAATTGGTAACAGACGTTTACGGCATGCGTCCCGTAGCTCGTGAGATTGAGGCTCATGTCTATGGCGACATGATGATCAACGGACAGGGTGCCTATGTAGATGCAGGTAAGTGCACATTGACAATCACACCAGAAGTGCCTTTCATTGACGAGGCTTACTACGTCATTGGTACTGTTAACGGTTGGGATATCAATAACACCGACTATGAGCTCTCGAATGGCGGTGAGGATCCTTACGACAATCCTATCTTCACGATTCTGATTCCTGCAGAAAAGGTTACAGAGGACATCAACTTCAAGGTTGCACCGAAATCTTATCTCGGTGATTGGAGCGAGTGCCTCACTGCATCCGATCAGGAAGGAAAGTTTGCTCTACACAATGCTGGTGGCAACCTCGTCATTCCTATGGAGGAGAATGTGAAGTACTATCTGATCAGTTTCGACCTGATGAACCAGACTTGGACCGGTAAGGGTGTCAACTTCGGTGAGTTCTACTATCAGATTGGTAATGACACTGGATGGCAGACTTCTAATGCACTCCACGGCTCACCAAGCACTGGTAAGTATCAGGGCTACTACTTACTCGACGGCGAGTTTAAGTTCAAGCCTAATGCCGACAATTGGGATAATGACCTTGAGTATGTCAGCGGTACTACTACCAGTGGAACCTTGACAGATGCAGGTGGTCCTAACTGTCCGGATCCAGGTGCTGGCTTCTACCAGATTGATCTCGATGTTGCAGCCATGACTTATAAAGTGACTGAGGTTAAGACGATCAGTATCATTGGTACAGTCAAGGGTAGCTGGGACACCGATGTTGATATGACGTACAACAAGGAAACCGGAGCATGGGAAGTAACAGAAGATCTGGATGCCGGTGAGATGAAGTTCCGTATGAACCACGACTGGTCTGTCAGCTGGGGTGGCAATGGAAGCTCTAAGGCATATAATGATTTGACACAGAACAATGGTGCGAACTTAGAGCTTGCTGAATCAGGCAAGTATAAGGTTCAGCTCTTTATCCAGTACGAAGGCAAGAACAAGGTTGTCATCACAAAGCAATAAGCCGACAACCCTTCTTCTGAATATTTCAGGCGGGTCGCTTTTCACAACGACCCGCCTGTTTTCTTCAAACAGTCAAACCGATCGCACGCATCAACATTTAAACTAACAATCATTCATGAAGAAATATCTATTTTTGATTGGTATTGCAGTGGCAGTAGTTGCCTGCAAACCAGCCCAGGAGACCAAGCAGGCAACATTCGAGATGCCTGCAGTAGATGATATCGCCATGTATCAGGTGAACCCTCGTGTGTTTGCACCTGAGAAATCCCTGAACGCAGTGGCAGCCCGTATCGACTCCATCCGTAACCTGGGTGTGAACGTGATGTGGGTGATGCCGATCTACCCCATCGGTATCGAGAAAGGAAAGAACTCCCCCTATTGTATCAGCGACTATAAAGCCATTGCCCCCGAGTTTGGCACCATCGACGATTTCAAGCAGCTCGCCTTGACCTGTCATGAGCATGGAATGGGAATCATCCTCGACTGGGTAGCTAACCACACAGCATGGGATCATCCTTGGGTGAAGGAACATCCAGACTGGTACACATACGATGAGAAGGCCGACACAATTATCTGTCCGCAGCCATGGAACTGGGAAGATGTGGCCGACCTGAATTATGATAATAAGGACATGCGTGCAGCGATGATCGATGCCATGAAATTCTGGATTACAGAAGTAGGCATCGACGGTTTCCGCTGTGATGTGGCCGATGGTGTGCCTGCCGACTTCTGGAAGGATGCCATCGATGAGCTGCGAGCTGCAGCAGGCGACCGTAAGATCCTGATGCTTGCCGAGGGAAAGAACGCCGATAACTTCACCGTTGGCGGCTTTGACATGAACTATGGCTGGGACTACAAAGATGAGCTCGTGAAGGTGTGGAAGGGTGCACCTGCCTCTGACCTTATCAAAGCTGACAAGGCAGAATATGACAGTCTACCCGCAGGTAAGGTCAAGCTGCGTTTCACCACCAACCACGACCATTCTACCGAGGCGACGCCCTGCAAAGAGTTCACCAACGATCGTGGAGCGATGTCGGCTTATGTCGCCAGCATCTTCCCTCATGGCGGTGCGCTGATCTACAGTTCACAGGAAGTAGGCTATCCTGAGCCCATCAACTTCTTCCATTACGTGCCTGTGGATTGGACAGCCAAGCCCGAGATCTACAAGGAATACCAGACACTGATCAGGCTTTACAATGAGCATCCTGCATTACGCAAAGGCAAGATGACGGCTTATCCTGACAAGGATGTGCTTGTGTTTGAGAAGACTGATGCTGCTGAGCGTTTCCTGGTGCTCGCCAATGTCAGGAATGAACCCAAGACCGTCAAGGTGCCGGAGAACTGGATTGGTCATGGGACTGAGGATGAGGTTACCGGCCAGCACGTTAAACTGGATGCCGACTTCGAACTGTCTCCGTTCCAGTATCTGATCTTAGCGTATTAGCCTATGAGGAATCTGATCATAGGCCTAATGATGGCAGTCTGCACGACTGCTTCCGTCCAAGGCCAAAAGCTGTTGGGTGGTGATGCGTCAATGCTGCCGTCATACGTGGCACAGCACACGGTCTATAAGGACTTCAAGGGTAAGAAGATCAGTTTCCTACCCTTTGTTAAGCAATACGGCTGGAATGCCATCCGCGTGCGTCTCTTCGTGGATCCCAACAACGCCCCAAGCAGTCATAAAGACGAGGGTGTCTGTCAGGACCTGAACTATGTCATCAAGTTAGGACAGCAGGTTAAGAAGGCCGGCATGCAGCTGATGCTCGACTTCCACTATAGCGACACATGGGCTGACCCTGCGAAACAGTTCACACCCAAACGATGGGAAGACTGTACGCCCCAGACGATGACAGACAGTGTGTATGCCTATACCCGTGCTTCGCTGTTGGCCTTGAAGAAAGCTGGTGTGGTACCAGAGCTCATCCAGGTGGGTAATGAGATTACCAATGGTATGCTTTGGCCGACAGGCAAACTTGATCCATCAGGGAGTGAGGGTTTTGATACGCTGTGCCAGTTTCTGAAGGCTGGCAGCAAGGCCTGTCGCGAGGTCTGTCCTCAGTCGAAGATTATCATCCACACAGAGAAAGCTGGCGACTGGGACATCACTCGCAACTATTACCAGCAACTGCGTCGCCATCAGGTAGATTACGACATCATAGGCCTCAGCTACTACCCCATGTGGCACAAATCGATTCCCAACCTAGGGAAAACGCTTGACAATCTGGCATGGCTCTTCCCTGATAAGCCCGTGATGATTGTAGAGGCAGCTGCCTACTATTCGCACGACAACGACCACTGGGCTAAGCCTGACCAATATGCAGAGTTCTATCCCATCAGTGTGGAGGGACAGACACAGTTCACTCAGGAGCTTGTAGAGGAACTGAATAAGCACCACAATGTAACAGGCCTCTTCTGGTGGTATCCTGAGGAGAATGGATTTGAGAATACCGTCTTGAAAGGTTGGCTGAATCGTGGCTTATTTGACAACCATACAGGAATAGCCCTACCCGCCCTTAAAGAACTGTCCAAATTCAAATGAATGCGCAACCGTTTGCGCAATGTAATTTGCAGAAAAACAGCCGTTTGGAGAACAACCAAACGGCTTTTTACGTATTTTTGCATCAGAATTATATAATCAAGCTGATAGCATATGCAGAAACTTTACTCCACACTGGTTCTTTTGTTTGTTGCCATCACCACGATGGCTCAAGGATGGCCTGAGAATTACAAGGGCGTCATGTTGCAAGGCTTCTACTGGGATAGCTATGCTGACTCAAAATGGGCTGACCTGGAAGGCCAGGCCGACGAGTTATCACAGTATTTCAATCTGATCTGGGTGCCCCAAAGCGGCAAGACCTCGGACTATTATCATAGCAAGAGAAAGACCATGGGCTATGACCCCTGTTTCTGGCTGGACCATAACTCTTGCTGGGGAACAGAGAGTGAACTGAAGAAAATGATCAAGACCTTCAGCGACAAAGGTACGGGTATCATCGAGGATGTGGTGATCAACCACAAGAACGGTCTGAATACCTGGGTGGATTTCCCTGATGAGACCTCAGGCTCATATACTATCACATGGGACAACACCAACTTCTCGGGCATCTGCAAAACCGACGAGTGTAATAATAATGGCTACCCCACCACAGGTGCAAAGGATACTGGCGACAACTTCGACGGCTATCGCGACCTGGACCACACCAATGAGACGGTGCAGAAGAACGTGAAGACCTATCTCAACTTCCTACTGAATGAGTTAGGCTATGCTGGTTTCCGTTATGACATGGTGAAAGGCTATTCAGCCAAATATACAGGCGATTATAACAACACAGCCAATCCTACCTATAGCGTAGGCGAGTACTGGGATGGTGACAA
>Ga0310696_10011593_pt1 | contig 10055 bp, 5 predicted proteins | sample AusTroGonzalo_MG_4_FD_203885 | JGI IMG/M metagenome (GOLD analysis project Ga0310696, IMG submission 203885) | Bovine rumen microbial communities from tropical cattle in Woodstock, Queensland, Australia - Gonzalo_02 (v2) (version 2) | ecosystem: Host-associated > Mammals > Digestive system >... | reverse complement strand
CGACTTCGACAGCTATCAGGTAGGAGTGCAGCAAGGCGGGCTGAAAGGCTGCTACATGCTTTTGGACGAGGCCTCCGTCACCGGCACAGCCAACATCGTGATGGCTGCCGTGATGGCACAAGGCACCACCACCATCTTCAACGCCGCCTGCGAGCCTTACCTCGTGCAGCTCTGCACCATGCTCAACAGTATGGGTGCCGACATCAAGGGCGTAGGCTCCAACCTTTTGACCATCAACGGCGTGAGTCGCCTGCACGGCACGGAGCACACCCTGCTTGCCGACATGATTGAAGTGGGTAGTTTCATCGGAATGGCCGCAATGACGGGTAGCGAGATTACCATCAAAAACGCCGGCATCGCCCAGCTGGGCATCATCCCCGACGTGTTCCGCAAGCTCGGCATCCGGATGGAATACCGTGGCGACGACATCTACATTCCTGCCCAGGAGCATTATGAGGTGCAGACCTTCATGGACGGCAGCATCCTCACCGTGGCCGACGCCCCCTGGCCCGGCTTCACGCCCGACCTAATCAGTATCGTCCTCGTGGTGGCCACCCAAGCCAAGGGCACCGTGCTCATCCACCAGAAGATGTTTGAGAGCCGTCTGTTCTTCGTCGACAAGCTCATCGACATGGGGGCGCAGATCATCCTTTGTGACCCGCACCGAGCCAACATCATCGGCCTCGACCACCATCATGCCCTGCGCGGCATCCGCATGGCCTCGCCCGACATCCGCGCCGGCGTCGCCCTGCTCATCGCCGCCCTCTCAGCCCAAGGCGACAGCATCATCGACAACAGTGACCAAATCGAACGCGGCTACCAGTATATCGACAAACGGTTGAACGCCCTTGGGGCAGAAATCACCAGGCTGTAGAATAGGTTAAACGCCAATCCATCCGCTTCTCGTCATCATATCCCCTTTGCCTTCACTGCGAGGAACGAAGCAGTCCAGAGCTTTTGGGCTGATTTAGGGTGATTTTTGGGTTAGCGAAAAGTCAGACTTAGGTCAGACTTAGGTCAGACTTAGAAATTTGGATTTTTAGGATGTGATTTTGATCGATTTTCGGTACCAATCGAGTGTCAAGGTGTCAAAAACCGTAATGCACATCAGAAACACCGTTTTCAATTTTGACCATCTTGACATCTTGACACCGGGGTAACTCCCCCGAATGATGCATCGAGAAACGAACGCGCATACTTTCAGCGTTTATTCATGCTTATTCTACCCTCCCCTGCCATTTTGTCAATCCGGCCGCTTTGGCAAAGGTTTTGATGAATTGTGCGGCAAAATGAAAAAATAGTAAAATCAACACATATTATGGAGAACAACCAAAACGTTAACAATCAAGACGATGCCTTGAAAGACACCGTCAATCCCGACATGGAGAACAAGCAAGAAACCGTCAAGGAGCAGCCCAAACCCGAAGAAAAGCCCGCAGACAAGGCCGGAAACGATGACAAAGGTTCGGACAAAAAGTCAAAGCGTTTCAAGATCCGTCACGCCCAAGAAAAGGCATTGGAGGAAGAGAAAGCCAAGTATGCAGAGCTGAACGACAAATACCTGCGTCTCTTCTCGGAGTTCGACAACTTCCGCAAACGCACCGCCAAGGAGAAGCTTGACCTGACCGCCACGGCTTCGGAAAGCGTCATCAAAGATATCCTGCCCGTGCTCGACGACTTTGAGCGCGCGCTGCAAAACATGGAGAAAAACGGCAACGAGGCCGACCTGCAAGGCGTCACCCTAATCTTCAACAAGTTGAAAGACACCTTGAAAAAGAAAGGCTTGGAGGAGATTGAGGCGATGAACTCAGAGTTCAACACCGACGAGCACGAGGCTCTCACCCTTATCCCCGCCCCCTCGGAGGACAAGAAAGGCAAGGTGCTGGATGTCATCCAAAAAGGCTATAAACTGAACGGCAAAGTGATCCGCTTCGCAAGAGTTGTAGTCGGTAACTAAAAAGGAGAGAAAAACATGGCAGATAAAAAGAGAGATTACTACGAGGTGCTGGGCGTCAGCAAGACCTCCACACCCGACGAGATAAAGAGCGCCTACCGTAAGGCCGCATTGAAATGGCACCCCGACAAGTGGGTGAACGGCACCGATGCCGAGAAGAAGACCGCAGAAGAGAATTTCAAGGAAGCCTCGGAGGCCTACTCCGTCTTGAGCGACGAGAACAAGAAGGCGCGCTACGACCGCTATGGCTTTGCCGGAATGGACGGCAGCTCGGCCAGCGGCGGCGCAGGCTTCAGCGGCTTTGGCGACTTCGACCTGAACGACATCCTGAACAGTGTGTTCGGTCGCGGCTTCGACTTCGGCGGTTTTAGCGGAGGCTTCGGTTTTGGCGGAGGCGGCAGCAGTCGCGGCGGTGCCGTCAAGCAACGCGGCTCCAACATCCGCGTGAAGGTGAAGCTCAACCTGCAGGAAATCGCCCACGGTGTGAAGAAGAAAATCAAAGTGAGCAAATACGTGCCCTGCACCCATTGCCACGGCAGCGGCTCGGAAGACGGAGCCACCGAGACTTGTCCCACCTGCCACGGTCGCGGCCAGGTGGTGCAGACCGTCAACAGCTTCTTCGGGCAGATGCAGACCGCTTCGGTATGTCCCACCTGTGGCGGACGCGGCAGCGTCATCAAGAAGAAATGCACCCAATGCGGCGGTGAGGGCATCATGAAAGGCGACGAGATCATCGACATCGACATCCCAGCCGGTGTGGGCGAAGGCATGCAACTCACCGTGCGCGGCAAAGGCAACGCCGGTCCACAAAACGGCGTCAATGGCGACTTGCTCGTCCTCATCGAGGAAGAACCCCATCCCGACTTCGAGCGCGACGAGAGCACGCTGATCTATAACCTATTCATCACCATCCCCGATGCCATTATGGGTACTCAAGCCGAAGTGCCCACCGTCGACGGCAAAGTGCGTGTGAAGATCGCCCCCGGCACGCAGAGCGGCAAAGTCTTAAGGCTGAGAGGCAAAGGTCTGCCCATCCTCAACGGCTATGGCAGCGGCGATATGCTCGTCAACGTGAACGTATGGGTGCCGAAGAAAATCAACAAGAAAGAAGAAGAGCTTCTGCAACAACTCGCCCAGTCGGAGAACTTCAAGCCCAACCCCACTGCCGAAGAGAAGAGTTTCTTCAGTAAGATTAAGGATTACTTTAATTGATAACATGACAAAAATATCCGTCAACGAGGTCACCAAGAAATACGCCGACCATACCGCATTAGACCGTATGTGCATTGAGATTCCAGAGCAGTGCATATACGGCCTTTTAGGTCCTAACGGCGCGGGGAAGACCACCCTCATCCGCATCCTCAACCAGATCACCGCTCCCGACAGCGGCGAGGTGCTGATCAACGATGAGTGCCTAAGTCAGAAGCACATCGCCCGCATCGGCTACCTGCCTGAAGAGCGCGGCCTGTACAAGAAGATGAAAGTCGGCGAACAGGCCATCTACCTGGCTGAGCTGAAAGGCATCAAGAAAGCCGAAGCCAAGAAAAGGCTGATGGAATGGTTCGAGAAGTTCGAGATTGCCAGCTGGTGGGACAAGAAAGTGGAAGAACTCAGCAAAGGAATGCAGCAGAAGGTGCAGTTCATCACCACCGTCATCCACGAACCCGACATCCTCATCTTCGATGAGCCCTTCAGCGGCTTCGACCCCATCAACGCCAACCTCCTGAAAGAAGCTATACTCGGACTGCGCGACAAGGGTGCCACCGTGCTTCTCTCGACCCACAACATGGCCTCGGTAGAAGAGCTCTGCGATAGCATCACGCTGATAAACAACGGGAAAAGCATTCTTCAAGGCAAGGTCAGCGACATCAAGCGGCAACACGACACCCATCAACGTGAGATTGTGGTGCGCTGCGACGACACCCTCAAGGTGATGAACATCGCCGACACCTATAATAATATAAAGGTGGAGCCGACCGACCTCCCCGATGAGACCAGGCTGACCCTCTACAGCGCCTCGCCCAACGAACTCATCAACCAGCTGCTTCAGGTCGGACAGCTCGTCTCCTTCAAGGAAGTGCTGCCCTCCATGAACGACATCTTCATCCACGAAGTGCAATCCCAAAACCAAGCCTCATGAACAAGATCGGACTCATCATCAAGCGCGAATACATGACGCGCGTGCGCAAGCGCAGCTTCCTCATCCTTACCTTCCTGGGGCCCATCCTGATGGCGGCCATCTACATCATCCCCATCATGCTCGCCCTCAACTCTAACACCGACCACCTGCGCGTGGCCGTCGTCGACGAGAGCCATTGGTTTGAGGACCGCTTCACCAACACCAAGGACCACACCTTTGTCAACATGCCCGGACAACCCATCGACTCCGTCAAGGAAATGGTAAAGACCGGCGTATTCGACATGGCCGTATACGTGCCGCCCACACAACTCAACATCCCGTCAAACGCCATCGTGTTCAGCATCCGTCAGGTGCCGATGGAAATGGAGAACTACATCAGCGGAGTGATGAAAAAGGAAATCGAAGACCAAAAGCTGATGGCCAAAGGGGTTGACCCCGAAATCGTCAGCGCGGTGAAAACCGACGTCAACTTGCAAATCATGCGCATGGACGACAAAGGCAACGAGAAAGAGACCTTCACCAAGGTACAGTTTGCCCTCGGCATAGGACTGTCGATGCTGGTCTATATGTTCATCATCTTCTTTGGCGGACAGGTGATGCAAGGCGTTTCGGAAGAAAAGACCAACCGTATCATTGAGGTCATCATCAGCTCGGTGAAGCCCTTCCAGCTCATGATGGGCAAAATCATCGGAGTATCGCTGGTGGCCATTACCCAGTTCGTACTGTGGATTTTACTCACAGGCGCACTTTATCTGGGCTTCTCGGCCTTTTTGGGCCTCAGCAGTCCGGAAATCCTTTCGTCGGGCACCCTGATGACCCAGGAAATCACCTCCAACGACATCATGAACAACGAAGCCGTCCAGAATATCGTGCAGATTGCCCACTCTATCGACTTCGGCACCATCATCGGCTGCTTCCTCGTCTTCTTCATCCTGGGCTACCTGCTCTATGCCACCCTTTATGCCGCCATCGGGTCACTGGTCGACAACAACACCGACTCGCAGCAGTTCACGCTACCCGTCACCGTACCACTGATTGTCGCCATCATCACCTCGTTCTACATTGTCAACAACCCCGACAGTTCCTTGTCGGTCTGGCTCTCGATGATACCCTTCACCTCCCCCATCTCGATGATGGTGAGGATTCCATTTGGCGTGCCCATCTGGCAAATCGTGCTATCAGTGGTCATCTTGGCCGGTACCTTCGTCGTGATGACCTGGTTTGCTGCAAAAATCTATCGCACAGGCATCCTCATGTACGGAAAAAAACTCACTTACAAGGAAATTTTCAAGTGGTTGAAATATAAATAGAAATATTTCGTATTTTTGCAGGCTCGTAATTGAGTAAAAAGGGTAAAATTAGAAATCTAACAAATTAAAAGTCAAATAATTAAATCAGTTCTACAATGCAAAACAAAGGAGCAATCAGGGCGTTGGCCATCATCTTTGGGCTCATTTTCTTGTATCAGCTTTCCTTCACCGTAGTGACGAATGTCGTGGAAAGGAAAGCGGCAAAGTATGCCAAAGAGCAAGTCTACCCCAAAGACGCTAACGGACAAGACGTCGCCGTTTCAGATTCCATCCAAACCATCCTTGACGATTACGTGTCAAAATACAAGATGGAAGAAAACCTGGCCAAAGCCAGTTTGGCGGACACGATTGAGAAAGACTATTTAGACGCCAAGAGCAACGTTACCGTGTACAACTTAGGCTTTAAGAAGTACACCTACAAGGACGCAAAAGAAAGAGAAATCAACTTGGGTTTGGACCTGAGAGGCGGTATGAACGTCACATTGGAAGTCTCGGTCCAGGATATCGTCAGAGCCTTGTCGCACGACTCACAAGACCCCATTTTCCTTTCAGCTATGGATCTGGCCGCCAAACGTCAGCAAGAGAGCAAGGGCGATTTCGTTTCCCTGTTTGGCGAAGCCTATAAAGAAGAGGCTCAAAAGCAAGGAAATCCCGATGCCAGACTCGTCTCCCTGTTCCTTATGGAGTTCAAAGACAAACCCGGAATCAATATCAATTCCAGCAACGAAGATGTGTTGAAGGTTTTGAAGGAAGAAAGCGATGCTGCCATCGACCGTTCCTATCAGATTCTCAGAACCCGTATCGACCGCTTCGGTGTGGCACAGCCCAACATCCAAAAGCTTGAGAGTTCAGGCCGTATCCTCGTTGAACTGCCTGGTGTCAAAGACCCCGAACGTGTACGTAAACTCCTCCGCGGAGCCGCCCAACTTGAATTCTGGGAAACCTATGACGCTTCAAAGCTTCAGCAGGCGCTGGTCAACCTCGACGCCAAGCTGGCTTCCGAGCTGCAAAATAAGAAGAATCAGGAGCAAACGCCTGTCGTAGCCGAAGAAACTGAAGTCGCTGAGAACGCTGAAGAAGTGACTCCTGCCGAGGAAGGTGAAGAGGTTGCCGTCGCCGACAGCATCGAGAGCACCGACCTTGCCGCACAGCTTGCTGAAAACAAGAAAGAAGAGCAAGGGGAAGACACTCTCCTGGATGCCAACCATCCTCTGCTCACCAAGCTTCAGGTCACCGGTGGCACCTCGGCCCGCGTGGGTATCGCCTCCAAGGCTGACATGAAATATATCAACGAGAAGCTGAACGAGAACAAAGCCATGTTCCCCCGCGACCTCAAGTTTGCTTGGACTGTGAAGCCCGAGACTTTCACTCTGGAAAGCGGAGAAAACATTGAAATGTACGAACTTGTCGCTTTGAAGATGTCACGCGACAACAAGTGCGCCCTTGGCGGTGAAGTCATCACCGATGCCCGTCAGGACTACGGCCAGAACAACCAAGTGGAGGTCACCATCCAGATGAACTCGGAAGGTGCCAACAAGTGGAAGAACCTTACCCGTGACAATGTTGGCAAGCAGATTGCCATCGTGCTTGACGACCTCGTCTACAGTTACCCCGTTGTCAACGGTGAAATCCCGAACGGACGTTCGTCCATCTCTGGCGGTGGCATGACCGTCGAAGAGGCACAAGACCTTGCCAACATACTTAAGGCTGGTAAACTTCCGGCTCCCGCCCGTATCCTTGAAGAGCAAGTGGTCGGTCCCACCCTCGGTAAGGAATCCGTGCAGAAAGGTATGTGGTCAATGGTGTTCGCCTTTATCCTCGTGCTGGTCTACATGGTGTTCTTCTATAAGAAAGCCGGTTTTGTGGCTGATATCGCCCTTATCGTCAACGTGTTCTTCCTGTTTGGTGTGCTGGCTTGCCTCGGCTCGGTGCTGACCCTGCCTGGTATCGCTGGTATTGTGTTGACCTTGGGTATGGCTGTCGACTCGAACGTGATTATCTTCGAGCGTATCAAGGAAGAGGTGAAGGCTGGCAAGGGCATCAAGCTCGCCATCCAAGACGGTTACAGAAACGCCTACTCCGCCATTATCGACGGTAACGTCACCACCTTGATTACCGGTATCATCCTGATTGTTTTGGGTACAGGTCCTGTCCACAGCTTCGCTGTCACCCTCTGCATCGGTATCCTCACCTCCTTGGCCACGTCCATTTTCATCTCACGTTTGATTTTCGAACGCATGCTGAGCAAGGACAAGGAAATCAGCTTCTCGACCAAGTTAACTCGCAACTTCTTACAGGACAAGCACATTGACTTCATCGGAATGCGCAAGACCTCGTTCATCATCTGCATCGTCTTCTTGGTGATCAGCTTGGGTTCTCTCGGCATCCGTCGCTTGAACCTCGGTATTGACTTCACTGGTGGTCGTAACTACGTCGTCCAATTCGACGACCCGAGCATCAAGGATGTCGACGTCCGTAAGGCCTTGGATATCACAAACGTCACTATTGACAAGAACGCCATCCACGAAGCCCTTCAGATGAGCGCTGACCAAGATGTTGAAGACTGGTCAACACCTGAAGTGAAGACCTACGGTACCAACGGTCAGTTGAAGATTACAACCAAGTTCTTGATCGACAACGATAGCCAAGCTGTTGACAGCATTATCCAAGTCATTCTGTACGACAACTTGAAGGGTCTCTACAAGGATGAGTTGAGTATGTCGAAGTTCTCTTCTAAAGACGAAAGCGTCGGTATCTTGAGCACACAGAAAGTCGGTGCCACCATCGCCAGCGACGTCACCCGCAAGTCCATTTGGGCTATTATCGTGGCTTTGGCTCTGATGTTCATCTACATCGCCATCCGATTCAAGAAATGGCAGTATGGTGTGGCTTCCATCATGGCTTTGGCACAAGACACCATCATCGTGCTGGGTATGTACTCGTTGTTCTACAACATCCTGCCCTTCACCATGGAAGTCGACCAGAGCTTCATCGCTGCCGTACTGACCGTCATCGGTTACTCCATCAACGCTACGGTGGTTATCTTCGACCGTATTCGTGAGAATGTCAACCTGCACCCGAAGAATTCATGGAAAGAGAACATGGTCAACGCTGTCAACAGCACCTTGACCCGTTCGTTCAACACCTCTGGTTCCACCCTGGTCGTGTTGCTCGCCATCTTCATCTTCGGCGGCGACACCATCCGCGGCTTCATCTTCGCCCTGTTGGTTGGTGTGTTAGCCGGTACCTTCTCCTCTGTGTTCCTGTCATCGCCGTTCGCCTATGTGCTGATGAAAGGTCACAAGAAGGACAAACAAATCGAGACAGAAAACAACAAGAAAAAATGATAAACCATCATCATTAACCTTCTAAACTGCTTGCAAAAAATCCCGCTGTTTCCGGCGGGATTTTTTTGTTTTTCGTTTCGATTGACTATCTTTGCCTCGTGATAAACTGCAAAGAAAACAGCGTACAAACATCAATAGTATATAAATCAATAAATTACAACAATATGAAAAGAGTTTTGGTTTTACTCCTAACAATGGTTTTCGGCTATACGCTGATGGGTGGTCCTATTGACGAAACCACAGCGAAGCAGCTCGCCCAAAACTTTTGGAGAGAGAACAACATCATGGCTGTAAGGGATGGTAAAGTCTTCAAGAAACAAATGGAAAAAGCCCAATTTGTGAACGTGGCCCCACAGCATGGCTACAGCGAGTTTTTCATCTTCAACAACACAGCAGGCAAAGGCTACGTCATCATGGCAGCCGACAACTGTGTAACTCCCATCTTGGGCTACTCGTATGAGAACAACTTCGATGATGGCGAACTTCCGCCCAACTTCAAGGCATGGCTCGATAACTATGCACTGCAAATCAGGGAAGCGGCTTCGATGAAACTCAACGCCACCCAAGAAATCCGTACAGACTGGGAATGCTTGCACCAAGGCAGGACCCTACCCATCAAGTCGGAGAAAGACGTTGCACCCTTGGTAAAAACCAAATGGAACCAAAGTCCTTACTACAATGACTTATGCCCATACGATAACCATGCCGGTGCAAGAGCATTGACTGGCTGTGTGGCCACTGCAATGGCACAAGTCATGAAATACTGGTCGTATCCTGAGCACGGCTATGGCAACCACTCTTACGTCCCCTCATCGCACCCCGAATATGGCACACAACATGCCGATTTCAGTGCCGTCAACTACAATTGGTCAGCTATGCCCAACACCGTGTCAAGCTCCAACAACGCCGTAGCCACACTGATGTACCACTGCGGTGTCGGTGTTGAGATGATGTATGGCGTCAATTCCGAAGGTGGCAGCGCGGCCTACATCATCGACTATGGTAGTGGCAATCCCAGTGCCGAGATAGCACTAAAGACCTATTTCGACTACAAGAGCACCATGCGTGGCGTGAAGAAAAACGAATACTCAGACGCCCAATGGATCTCTCTTCTCAAGAACGAATTGGACAACGGGCGTCCCATGATGTATGGCGGCTTCAGCAACTCAGGAGGTCACGCCTTCGTATGCGATGGATACAATTCCCGTAACTACTTCCACTTCAACTGGGGTTGGGGTGGCTATTACGACGACTATTTCTACATCAACAGCCTGAATCCCGGTTCGCACACCTATTCCCAAAAC
>Ga0310696_10011592_pt1 | contig 10055 bp, 8 predicted proteins | sample AusTroGonzalo_MG_4_FD_203885 | JGI IMG/M metagenome (GOLD analysis project Ga0310696, IMG submission 203885) | Bovine rumen microbial communities from tropical cattle in Woodstock, Queensland, Australia - Gonzalo_02 (v2) (version 2) | ecosystem: Host-associated > Mammals > Digestive system >... | reverse complement strand
CCTTCCAAGCTGGGGGTCGCGGGTTTGAGTCCCGTTTTCCGCTCTCATGCTGCTTTAGCTCAGTGGTAGAGCGCATCCTTGGTAAGGATGAGGTCCCGAGTTCAACTCTCGGAAGCAGCTCTCGCGTTCGGCAAATTGTGCTAACCGATGGCGCTGGGCGCCATAAAGCGCACAATTGCCTCCGCTCTCCCCAAAACCAATTTGACAATTGCTTTTGGGGACCCCAAAAAAGGAGAACCAAAGAGGAGGCTCACGCGTGTACAATAAATAATAAGGTAGGTTGGGGTCAAAACTGACCTGCCTTTATTTGACGGAAAGAAAAATAATAACTTATTATTAACGTTAATAACAAAAAGTAATTACTATGGCAAAAGAAAAATTTGACCGTTCGAAACCGCACGTTAACATCGGTACTATCGGTCACGTTGACCACGGAAAAACGACTTTGACAGCCGCTATTACCTTGGTACTTTCTAAGAAAGGTCTGTCTGAGGTTAAGAGCTTCGACCAGATCGACAACGCTCCTGAGGAGAAAGAGCGTGGTATCACCATCAACACCGCTCACGTAGAGTATCAGACGGCTAACCGTCACTACGCTCACGTTGACTGCCCGGGTCACGCCGACTATGTAAAGAACATGGTAACGGGTGCTGCCCAGATGGACGGCGCTATCATCGTTGTTGCTGCTACTGACGGTCCGATGCCTCAGACCCGTGAGCACATCCTGTTGGCTCGCCAAGTGAACGTTCCGCGTTTGGTTGTATTTATGAACAAGTGCGACCTCGTGGACGATCCCGAGATGCTTGACTTGGTAGAAATGGAGATGCGTGAGCTTCTGAGCTTCTACGATTTCGACGGCGACAATACTCCTGTTATCCGCGGTTCTGCCCTCGGCGCACTGAACGGTGTACCTGAGTGGGAGGAGAAGGTTATGGAGTTGATGGACGCTTGCGACAACTGGATCCAACTGCCTGTTCGCGCCGTTGACAAACCGTTCCTGATGCCTGTTGAGGACGTATTCTCGATCACGGGTCGTGGTACTGTTGCAACTGGTCGTATCGAGACCGGCGTTGTTAAGGTTGGTGACGAAGTTCAGCTCATCGGTCTTGGTAGCGAAGGACGTAAGTCTGTTGTTACCGGTGTTGAGATGTTCCGTAAGTTGCTCGACCAAGGTGAGGCTGGCGATAACGTAGGTCTGCTGCTCCGTGGTATTGACAAGGACGAAGTTCGTCGTGGTATGGTACTCACCCACCCGGGCGTTGTTAAACCGTACAGCGAGTTCAAGGCTTCTGTTTATATCCTCAAGAAAGAGGAAGGTGGCCGTCACACTCCGTTCCACAACCACTATCGTCCTCAGTTCTACATCCGTACGATGGACGTTACCGGTGAGATCACTCTGCCGGAAGGAACTGAGATGGTAATGCCTGGTGACAACCTCGAGATTCAGGTTAAGCTGATCTATCCGGTAGCTTGCTCTGAGGGTCTGCGTTTCGCAATCCGTGAGGGTGGCCGTACCGTAGGTTCGGGTCAGATCACCAAACTTATCGACTAATATAGTCGAACCGGTGTGAGCCAATCTTGGCTCACGCCTTTACGGAAGTCCTCCAATGGTAGGAGAGCGGTCTCCAAAACCGTCAATGTGGGTTCGATTCCTGCCTTCCGTGCTGTTACAAAAATAGCTTCCAGTCTGACTACAACGGATGTTGTGGCCAGATTGTTGGCGCGAAATAGCGAAATATAAAAAATCTACTGATATGAGTCTGATTGATAATGTCAAAGAGTCGTACAACGAGATGGTTAACAAGGTAAGTTGGCCTTCGTACAAAGAGCTGACCCAGAGCGCAGCATTGGTGCTGGTAGCTTCCATTATCCTGGCACTGGTTGTCTGGGGCATGGATTGGATCTTTGAGGAGTTGATGACTTTGATTTACGGATTGTTCTAATCCCTTTAAGTTTAGAGTTGAGTGTTTAGAGTTTAGAGAAGTTCTAAAGTTCAAAGTTTTAAAGTTTAAAGAGATGGCAGAGAACAATTACAAATGGTATGTACTCCGCGCGATAGGCGGTAAGGAGAACAAGGTGAAAGAGTATATCGAAGGCGCCTTGGTCACCTCGAGTCTGTTTAAGGAGTATGTGTCGCAAGTGCTATTGCCGACCGAGAAGGTTGTGACAACGAAGAACGGCAAACGTACAGTCAAGGAGCGCAACAAACTGCCTGGCTATGTACTGGTGGAGTGCAACTTGACCGATGAGTGCTATCCGCTTCTGCGTAACATCCCGAACGTGCTCGGCTTCCTGAATGAGCCCGCTAAGATGCGTCCGACACCCGTATCGCAAGAGGAGATCAATGCAATCGTAGGCACTGTAGACGATGAGTCGATAGCTGCCGAGATGAGCGAGACCTACATCGCAGGCGAGAAGGTGAAGGTAACCGATGGTCCGTTCAACGGATTCAACGGCGTGATCAACGAGGTGATGCAAGACAAGCACAAACTCAAAGTCATTGTTACGATCTTTGACCGTCAGACCCCGTTGGAGCTTGGCTTCAACCAGGTAGAGATAGAGTAGAAGGCATTGTTACGGGCCGCTTGACTACTCGATAGTTTACATTATTAACCTGCAAGAGAACTCAAGAGCGTGCAGATTTGCCGAAGGCGAGTTCGCCCGTATTGCAAAAACTATTAAAAACAAACAACAATTATGGCTAAAGAAATTGCCGGATTTATCAAACTTCAGATCAAGGGTGGCGCAGCCAACCCTGCCCCTCCGGTAGGCCCTGCACTGGGTTCGAAGGGTGTGAACATCATGGAGTTTTGCAAACAATTCAATGCCAGAACTCAGGACAAGGCAGGCAAAGTGTTGCCTGTAGTAATCACAGTGTATGTTGACAAGTCGTTCGACTTCATCGTTAAGACTCCTCCTGTAGCTGTTCAGTTGCTTGAGGCAGCCAAGGTGAAGAGCGGTTCGGCTCAACCTAACCGTCAGAAAGTAGCATCGATCACGGAGGAACAATGCCGTCAGATCGCTCAGGACAAGATGGTTGACCTCAACTGTTTCACTGTAGAGAGTGCTGAGAAGATGGTACGCGGAACAGCGCGTAGTATGGGTATTACCGTTAAATAACAAAAAACTTCAATCATTATGGCAAAATTGACAAAGAATCAAAGACTTGCTGCTGAGAAGATTGAAGCAGGTAAAGTCTATACAATCGCGGAAGCAGCCGCATTAGTTAAAGAGATCACAACTACAAAGTTTGACGCATCGGTAGATATCGACGTTCGTTTGGGCGTTGACCCCCGTAAGGCAAACCAGATGGTACGTGGCGTTGTAAGCCTTCCTAACGGAACAGGTAAAGTCGTTCGCGTATTGGCACTGTGTACAGCCGACCAGGAGGCCGCTGCCAAAGAGGCAGGTGCAGACTATGTAGGCCTGGATGAGTACATCGAGAAAATCAAAGGTGGATGGACTGATGTAGACGTAATCATCACCCAACCGCAAGTGATGGGTAAGATCGGTGCCCTGGGACGTATCCTGGGTCCGCGTGGCTTGATGCCTAACCCCAAGAGCGGTACGGTAACGATGGATATCGCCAAGGCAGTTAAGGAAGTAAAGCAAGGTAAGATTGACTTCAAGGTTGACAAATTCGGTATTCTGCATACCAGCATCGGTAAGGTAAGCTTCACTGCTGAAGCTATCGCCGAGAACGCCCGCGAGTTTATCGACACCGTTATCAAGCTCAAACCTGCTGTAGCCAAAGGCGAGTACATCAAGAGCGTATATCTGTCCAGCACAATGAGTCAAGGTATCAAGGTTGATCCGAAATCGTTCTAACTAATTAACATTGAAAAGGTATGAAGAAAGAAGATAAAAACCTCGTTATCGCCTCATTGCAAGAGCAATTGGCTCAATTCCCTCACTTCTATATCACGAACATCGAGGGTCTGAATGCTGAGAAGACCAGCGCATTGCGTCGTCAATGCTTCAAGAGCGACATCAAGCTTGTAGTAGCCAAGAACACGCTGCTGCAGAAGGCTCTGGAGAACCAGGGTGTAGATGCCCAGATCTTCGAGGCACTGAAAGGCAACACCGCACTCATGCTTACCGCTACGGGTAATGCTCCTGCCAAACTGATCAAGGAGTTTACCAAGGGCGACAAGAGCGAGATGCCGAAGCCTTACCTGAAGGCCGCTTATGTTGAGGAGACCGTATATGTCGGTGCTCAGAACCTGGATTTTCTGGCTACTATCAAGTCGAAGAACGAACTTATCGCAGACCTCGTTGCTCTGTTGCAATCGCCTGCAAAGAACGTTATTTCCGCCCTGCAGAGTGGTGGCAACACTATTCATGGTGTGCTGCAAACACTCGGCGAGCGAGCTGAGTAAGCATCAGCAAGCAGCAGCACTTCGCGCCGAGTGGCGGAAGGCTGCGTAACAAATCAATTAACTTAAAAAAAATAACACATTAAATATTTACAACAATGGCAGATCTGAAAGCTTTTGCTGAACAATTGGTTAACCTTACGGTTAAGGAAGTTAACGAGCTCGCTCAAATTCTGAAGGACGAGTATGGTATTGAACCCGCTGCTGCTGCAGTAGCAGTTGCTGCTCCCGCCGCTGGCGGCGAGGCTCCCGCAGCTGAGGAGAAGACGTCGTTTGACGTAGTGCTGAAGAGCGCAGGTGCTCAGAAGCTCCAAGTCGTTAAGGCTGTTAAAGAGCAAACCGGTCTTGGTCTGAAAGAGGCTAAGGACATCGTTGACGCTGCTCCTGCAACCGTTAAGGAAGGTGTAGACAAAGCTACCGCTGAGGCTCTGAAGAAGGCTCTCGAAGAGGTAGGTGCTGAGGTAGAACTCAAGTAATACACCACCTAATCGCATTAGGTAGGTTTAGTCCCTCACGGGGGACTAAACCTTTTTCGCTAAAATAAGGAATATGTAAAATTCTGTTAAAAGTAGCGACAAACAATCTCGGATTGTTAAATTCAGTTAAATTATAACACCATCCAACAAATGGCATCAACCAACACACCAAAGAGAGTCAACTTCTCGCGCATGCAGCAACACATGCCGTATCCTGACTTTCTGGAAATACAATTGAAATCCTTCCACGACTTCGTTCAGATGGATTCGACCCCGGAGGAGCGTCGCAAGGAAGGACTGTATCGCGTATTTCAGGAGAACTTCCCGATTACCGATACGCGTAATAACTTTACGCTCGAATTTTTGGACTACTATGTTGATCCGCCGCGTTACACTGAACAGGAGTGTATCAAGCGCGGTTTGACGTACAGTGTTCCTTTGAAGGCTAAGTTGAGCCTGACGTGCAGTGACCCTGATCATGAGGATTTTGATGCAGTAGTACAAGACGTATTCCTGGGCACTATCCCTTACATGACGGAGAAAGGTACGTTTGTGATCAACGGTGCCGAGCGCGTTGTGGTAAGTCAGTTGCACCGTTCGCCGGGTGTATTCTTCGGTACTTCCGTTCACTCGAACGGTACGAAGCTCTACTCGGCACGTATCATCCCCTTCCGCGGATCGTGGATCGAGTTCGCAACGGATATCAACAACGTGATGTATGCCTACATCGACCGTAAGAAGAAACTGCCTGTAACTACTTTGCTTCGTGCCATCGGTTTCGAGAGCGACAAGGACATCTTGGATTGCTTCAACCTGGCTGAGGAGATCAAGGTTACTCCTTCCGCCAAGGAGGAGATGATCGGTCGCCGTCTGGCAGGTAATGTGATGAAGACCTGGACCGAGGACTTCGTGGACGAGGATACCGCCGAGGTCGTTACCATCGAGCGTAACGAGGTGGTTATCGATCGCGAGACTGAGATCGATGAGCAGATCTTCGACCGCATCATCGAGTCCGGCACGAAGACTGTGCTGCTGCACAAGGAAGGCAACCGCGAGAGTGATTACTCGATCCTGTTCAACACCCTGCAGCGTGACCCCGCCCGCTCCGAGAAGGAAGCTGTGCTCTACATCTACCGCCAGATCCGTAACGCTGAGCCTGCCGATGATGCAACGGCTCGCGAGACGATCATGAACCTGTTCTTCTCCGACAAGCGTTATGACCTGGGTGAGGTAGGTCGTTACCGTATCAACCACAAGCTGAACATGAACATCCCGATGGAGACGCGTGTGCTGACCAAGGAAGATATGATTGAGATCATCAAGTTTCTGGTTCAACTCATCAACTCCAACGCCGAGGTAGATGATATTGACCACCTGTCGAACCGTCGTGTTCGCACCGTAGGTGAGCAGATCTACAACCAGTTCGGCATCGGTTTGGCACGTATGGCACGTACCATCCGTGAGCGCATGAACGTTCGCGACACCGAGGTGTTCACCCCGACCGACCTGATCAACGCCAAGGCTATATCCAGCGTCATCAACTCGTACTTCGGTACGAACGCACTGAGCCAGTTCATGGATCAGCAGAACCCGCTGGCTGAGATCACCCACAAGCGCCGTATGTCGGCTCTTGGTCCCGGCGGTCTGAGCCGTGAGCGTGCAGGCTTCGAGGTACGTGACGTACACTATACACACTATGGTCGTCTGTGTCCTATCGAGACGCCGGAAGGACCGAACATCGGTCTGATCTCTTCGCTCTGTATCTATGCCAAGATCAACGATCTCGGATTCATCGAGACTCCGTATCGTAAGGCTAAGGACGGCGTGGTGGACCTCAATAACGACCACGTGGTATATCTGAGCGCCGAGGATGAGGAGGCGAACTTCGTAGCACAGGGTAATGCTCCGCTCGACGAGAACGGACATTTTATCCGCAAGAAGGTTAAGTCTCGTCACCTTGACGACTTCCCCGTAGTGCCGCCCGCACAGATCAACCTCATGGACGTTGCGCCGTGTCAGATCGCTTCTATTGCGGCTGCACTCATCCCGTTCCTGGAGCACGATGATGCTCACCGTGCGTTGATGGGTTCGAACATGATGCGCCAGGCAGTACCTCTGCTGCGCAACGAAGCACCTATCGTTGGTACGGGTATCGAGGAGCAACTGGCTGTTGACTCGCGTACGCAGATCGTGGCTGAAGGCGACGGCGTAGTGACCTACGTCGATGCCGATGTCATCAAGATCCACTACGACCGCTCGGAGGAAGAGGAGTTCATCAGCTTCGTTTCTTCGGAGAAGGAGTACAAACTGCCTAAGTTCGAGAAGACCAACCAGAATACTACTATCGACCTGCGTCCGGTAGTCCGCAAGGGTGACCATGTGACCAAAGGTCAGCTGCTCACCGAAGGTTATGCTACCGAAGGCGGCGAGCTCGCGCTGGGTAAGAACCTGATGGTTGCTTACATCCCCTGGAAAGGTTACAACTACGAGGATGCCATCGTGCTCAGCGAGCGCATGGTACGCGAAGATATGTTCACGTCCGTACACGTGGTTGAGCAGCTGCTCGACGTACGCGAGACGAAGCGTGGCCTCGAGGAGTTCACCGCCGACATACCTAACGTCAGCGACGACACCACGAAGGATCTGGACGAGAACGGTATCGTTCGTATCGGTGCTTCGATCAAGCCGGGTGACATCATCATCGGTAAGATCACGCCTAAGGGCGAGAGCGACCCCAGCCCCGAGGAGAAACTGTTGAAAGCTATCTTCGGCGACAAGGCCGGTGACGTGAAGGATGCTTCGCTGAAAGCATCGCCCTCACTCGACGGCGTGGTTATCGACAAGAAACTCTATACCCGTGCACAGAAAGACCGCAAGGCCAAACTCGCTGACCGTGAGATCCTGGCTAAGATGGATGCCAAGTTCGAGGCACAGGCCGAAGAACTCAAAACCATCCTGGTCGACAAACTGGCTCTGCTGCTCAAGAACGACAAGAGCACCGGTGTGCGCGACATCGTGGATACCGACCTTGTTCCGAAGGGACAAGCCTTCTCGCGCAGCTTGCTCGAGGGTATCGATTATGCTACCGTATTGCTGGAGAAATGGACATCCGATGAGCACAAGAACGACCTCGTGCGCCGCTGCGTGATGAACTACCTGAGCAAGTACAAGGAGATGGAAGCCGAGCTCAAACGCGAGCGCTTCAACCTCACTATCGGCGACGAACTGCCCACAGGTATCATCCAGCAGGCCAAGGTGTATATCGCCAAGCGTCGTAAGATCCGCGTGGGTGACAAGATGGCCGGTCGTCACGGTAACAAAGGTATCGTGTCCAAGATCGTGCGCGTAGAGGATATGCCGTTCCTGGCGGACGGTACACCGGTGGATATCGTTCTGAACCCGATGGGTGTGCCTTCACGTATGAACATCGGTCAGATCTTCGAGGCTGTGCTCGGTTGGGCAGGTCGTGAGCTGGGCGTTAAGTTTGCTACGCCTATCTTCGACGGTTGCTCGCTGCAGCAGCTCGACGAGTGGACCGACAAGGCCGGTCTGCCGCGTGCAGGCAAAACGCAGCTCTACGATGGCGAGACGGGCGAACCCTTCGACCAGATGGCTACCGTGGGTGTGACGTACTTCATGAAGCTCGGCCACATGGTCGACGACAAGATGCACGCACGTTCTATCGGCCCGTACAGCTTGATCACCCAGCAGCCGCTCGGCGGTAAAGCACAGTTCGGTGGTCAGCGTTTCGGTGAGATGGAGGTTTGGGCGCTCGAAGCACACGGCGCCGCACATACCCTGCAGGAGATCCTCACCGTCAAGTCCGACGATGTCATGGGTCGTGCACGCACCTACGAGGCTATCGTCAAGGGCGAGAACTTCCCCACACCGGGTATTCCTGAGTCACTCAACGTATTGCTGCACGAGTTGCAAGGTTTGGCTCTATCAATTACACTTGAATAAATAGGAGGGAATTATGGCTTTAAGACAAGAAAATAAGAAATCCGGCTTCACCAAGATCACCATTGGTCTGGCTTCGCCGGAAGAGATCATGAACATCTCCAGTGGTGAGGTGCTCAAGCCCGAGACCATCAACTACCGTACCTACAAGCCGGAACGCGATGGTCTGTTCTGCGAGCGTATATTCGGTCCTACCAAGGATTACGAGTGTAACTGCGGTAAGTACAAACGTATTCGTTACAAAGGTATCGTCTGCGAGCGTTGCGGCGTAGAGGTTACGGAGAAGAAAGTACGTCGTGAGCGCATGGGTCACATCAAGCTGTGTGTACCTGTAGCCCACATCTGGTACTTGCGTTCGCTGCCCTCGAAGATTGCTGCGCTGCTCGGCGTACCTACCAAGAAACTTGAGGCTGTCATCTATTACGAGAAGTACATCGTTGTACAGGCCGGTGCCATGGATGGCGTCGAGTTCAATAGCGATCATGATATTGTTGAAAATAATGTATTGCTCGAAGAGGATGAGTTGGCTACCATCATGAGCCGTTTGCCCGAAGGCAACCGCGACCTGGAAGATACCGATCCCGACAAGTTCATTGCCAAGATAGGTGCTGAGGCTATCTACGACATGCTGGCTAAGCTCGACCTCGACGTACTGGCTGACGAACTGCGTCACCGCGCCGATACCGACAGCTCCAACCAGCGTAAGCAGGAGGCACTCAAGCGCTTGCAGGTTGTTGAGGCTTTCCGCGCATCGCAAGGCCGCAACCGCCCCGAGTGGATGGTGCTCAAGGTTATTCCTGTCACCCCGCCGGAGTTGCGTCCGCTCGTGCCGCTGGATGGTGGACGTTTCGCTACATCCGACCTCAACGACCTCTATCGTCGCGTCATCATCCGTAACAACCGTCTGCGCCGACTCATGGAGATCAAAGCTCCTGAAGTCATTCTGCGCAACGAGAAACGTATGTTGCAAGAGGCTGTCGACAGCCTGTTCGACAACAGCCGTAAGACTACCGCCATCAAGAGTGAGGCTAACCGCCCGCTGAAATCCTTGAGCGACTCGCTGAAGGGTAAGCAGGGACGTTTCCGTCAGAACTTGCTGGGTAAACGTGTGGACTTCTCCGCCCGTTCGGTTATCGTGGTTGGTCCGGAGCTGAAGATGCACGAGTGCGGTCTGCCTAAGGAGATGGCTGCCGAGCTGTACAAGCCGTTTATCATCCGCAAGCTCATCGAGCGCGGTATAGTG
>Ga0310696_10011591_pt1 | contig 10056 bp, 4 predicted proteins | sample AusTroGonzalo_MG_4_FD_203885 | JGI IMG/M metagenome (GOLD analysis project Ga0310696, IMG submission 203885) | Bovine rumen microbial communities from tropical cattle in Woodstock, Queensland, Australia - Gonzalo_02 (v2) (version 2) | ecosystem: Host-associated > Mammals > Digestive system >... | reverse complement strand
CTGGACAGGAGCCTGTTGCTGCAATGGGTAACGACACGCCACTGGCAGTCATCTCAGACCGTCCACAGGTGCTGTTCAACTATTTCCGTCAGCAGTTTGCGCAGGTTACCAACCCTGCCATCGACCCAATTCGCGAGGAACTCGTAATGTCGTTGACAGAGTACATCGGTGCCGTAGGAACGAACATCCTGACCCCCGATGCATCTAACTGTAAGATGGTGCGCCTGCCACAACCAGTTTTGACCAACACACAACTTGATATATTATGTAACATCCGCTACAAGGGCTTCAACACCAAGAAGTTGCCTATCCTCTTTGAGATGGCAAAATGCGAGGAAGGTCTGCGTAAGGCGCTTGACGACCTGTGTCATCAGGCTGAAGCCAGTGTAGATGAAGGTGTGAACTACATTATTCTGAGCGACCGTGACTTGGACGAGACACACGCCGCCATCCCATCGCTGCTGGCTGTTTCAGCCGTTCACCACTACCTGATAAGCGTAGGTAAGCGTGTGCAGACAGCCCTGATTGTTGAGAGCGGTGAGATTCGCGAGGTAATGCACGCTGCCCTGCTGCTGGGTTATGGTGCCAGCGCCCTGTGCCCATACATGACATTCGCCGTACTGGATGATCTGGTGAAGAAGCACAAGATTCAGGAGGAGTATGCTACAGCTGAGAAAAACTACATCAAGGCTGTGGATAAGGGCTTGAAGAAGATTATGAGTAAGATGGGTATTTCTACCATCCGTTCTTATCGCGGTGCGAAGATTTTTGAGAGTATCGGACTGAGCGAAGACCTGCTGCGCCGCTACTTCGGTACCGAGGTAAGCACCATCGGAGGTGTAGGCCTGAAGGAAATTGCTCGCGATGCCATCCGTCTGCACGAGTTGGCTAAAGAGCAGACCATGCTCCAGAATCAGGGTCTTTTTGCTTGGCGTAAGGATGGTATCAAGCACGCTTGGAACCCTGAGACCATCGCAAAACTGCAGTTGGCTACCCGTCAGGGCAACTACGATAAGTTTAAGGATTGGGCAAAGATTGTTGATGAGAAGGAATCTCCTATTTTCATTCGCGACTTCTTCGGTTTCAAGAAAGCAGCCAAGCCCACACCTATTGATGAGGTGGAACCCGTTGAGAGCATCGTGAAGCATTTCGTTACTGGTGCTATGTCGTTTGGTGCTTTGAGTATCGAGGCCCACGAGGCTTTGGCACTAGCCATGAACAAACTGGGTGCACGCAGTAACACTGGTGAGGGTGGTGAGGATAACGCCCGCTATCATTCAGAGGTTGATGGCGTGAGCCTTTCAAGTAAAACGAAACAGATTGCATCAGGACGCTTTGGCGTGACAGCCGAATACTTGGTGAATGCTGAAGAGATACAGATTAAGGTGGCACAGGGTGCTAAGCCTGGTGAGGGCGGACAGCTGCCTGGCTTTAAAGTCAACGAGATTATTGCCAAGACGCGTAACGCTATTCCTGGCATCTCGCTGATTTCACCGCCACCTCATCACGATATCTATTCTATCGAGGACTTGGCACAGCTGATTTTCGACCTGAAGAATATTAATCCAACAGCAGCTGTGAGTGTGAAGCTCGTTGCAGAGAGTGGTGTAGGAACTATTGCTGCTGGTGTTGCCAAGGCTAAGGCTGACTTGATTGTAATCTCTGGTGCTGAGGGTGGTACTGGTGCTAGCCCTGCCAGTTCAATGCGATTTGCAGGTATCTCGCCTGAGATTGGTCTTGCAGAGACACAGCAGACGCTGGTCATTAACGGACTGCGTAATCAGGTTCGCCTGCAGACAGACGGTCAGTTGAAGACAGCTAAGGACGTGATTATCATGGCCATGCTGGGAGCCGATGAGTTCTCGTTTGGTACACTGCCTCTGATTGTGCTAGGCTGTGTCATGATGCGTAAGTGTAATACGAATACCTGCCCGATGGGTGTGGCTACACAGAACCCAGAGCTGCGCAAGCACTTCGAAGGTCGTGCAGAATATGTTGTTAACTTCTTCACCTTCCTGGCTGAGCAGGTACGTGAATACCTCAGTGAGATTGGTGTTCACAGTCTTAAGGAGATTATCGGACATACGGAACTCATCGAAGTTGACACAACTAATGCAACAGATAAGCAGAAGACTATCGATTTCGCCCGCTTGCTGCACAAGCCTGATACAGATAAAGCTCTGTACTGGGATCGTGGTGCCTTCACAAAGGTGAGCGGCGTAAAGGACGAAGAGATTATCAAGGCTGCAGAGAAGGCTATCAACGATGGCGAGGAGGTAACACTCGACTATGCTATTAAGAATACAGATCGTGCCGTAACCACTATGCTCTCTGGTGTCATTGCCAAGAAATATGGTGAGGCTGGTCTGCCTGATAATACAATTAATATCAAGTTCAAGGGCTCTGCCGGTCAGAGCTTCGGCGCCTTCGCTGTGAAGGGTGTGAACCTGAAGCTTGAGGGTGAGTGTAACGACTACTTTGGTAAGGGCCTTTCGGGTGGTCGCATCTCTATTCTGCCTCCTGCCCGTAGTGGTGAGGATTTCCACGCAGAAGAAAATATCATCGCTGGTAACACAGGCTTGTATGGTGCCACTTCTGGTGAGCTCTATATCAATGGTAAGGTGGGTGAGCGCTTTGGCGTGCGTAACTCAGGTGCTATCGCCGTGATTGAAGGCGCTGGCGACCACTGTTGTGAGTATATGACTGGCGGACGTGTGGTAGTGCTGGGTAAGACAGGTCGTAACTTCGCTGCAGGTATGTCCGGTGGTGTGGCTTATGTCTATGACCCGGAACATACTTTCGACTACTTCTGCAACATGGATATGGTAGAGCTCTCGCTGGTTGAGGATTCGGTGAGCCGTAAGGAACTGCTTGAACTGATTCGTCAGCACTACCTGCATACAGGTTCTGCTTTGGCAGGCCGTATGCTCGACGACTGGCAGCGCCACGTTCAGGACTTCATTCAGGTGGTACCCATCGAATACAAGCGCGTGCTGCAGGAAGAGCAGAACAAGAAATTGCAGGAGAAGATTGCAAACATCCAGCGCGACTATTAAAAAATAAAGAATTAAAGAATGGAAGAATTAGAGAGAATTTCAAATTTTCAATCTTTCAACTTTTAAATTTAAAAAAAATGGGAAATCCAAAAGCATTTTTAGAGATACACCGCCAGGAGGCGGGATACCGTCCGATACAAGATAGAATTCAAGACTTCAGCGAGGTGGAGCAGACGCTTAGCACCCGCGAACGTAAACTGCAGGCATCGCGCTGTATGGACTGTGGCGTACCCTTCTGCCACTGGGCCTGTCCGCTTGGCAACAAAGCGCCAGAGTGGAACGATGCGCTGTATAAAGGCGACTGGGAGCTGGCTTACAAGTTGCTGAACACCACCAACCCCTTCCCAGAGTTCACTGGTCGCATCTGTCCCGCACTCTGTGAGAAAGCCTGCGTATTGAACCGTTTCAACCACGAACCAACCACGAATCGCGAGGACGAGGCTGCTATTACCGAGATGGCTTTTCAGGAGGGATTCATCACACCTCGCACCGATATTGAGCGTAATGGTAAGAAGGTGGCTGTGATTGGTGCTGGTCCTGCCGGATTGGCTGCCGCTAACGACCTGAACCACATGGGATATACCGTCACTGTGTTCGAGAAGAATGAGGCTGCAGGCGGATTGCTACGCTACGGTATTCCTAACTTTAAACTGAACAAGGCCATTATTGATCGTCGTATCGCCCTGTTGGAACAGGAGGGTATCGAATTTCGTTACAATTCCGAAATTTCCGGAGAATCTGGAATATCTGGAATATCTGGAGATTACGACGCCGTTGTTATCTCGACTGGTACACCAACTGCCCGCGATCTGAAGGCTCCTGGTCGCGAACTCAAGGGTGTACATTTCGCCCTCGAGATGCTGTCGCAGCAGAATCGTGTGCTGGCAGGCATGGAGTTCTCTAAGGATGAACGCGTAACAGCCAAGGGCAAAGATGTGCTGGTAATCGGTGGTGGTGATACTGGTAGTGACTGTATCGGAACTGCCCATCGTCAGGGATGTAAGAGCGTGACTCAGATTGAGATTATGCCTAAACCCGTTGAAGGTCCTGAAGACCCACAGAACCCCTGGCCCAACTGGCCTCGTACTCTCAAAACCACTTCGAGTCACGAAGAAGGTTGTACTCGTCGTTGGAATATCAACACCTTGGAGTTCCTTGGTAAGGATGGCAAGCTGACTGGCGTAAAAGTTCAGGAGATTGACTGGAAGCCAAACCCAGAGGGTGGTCGCCCCATCATGGTAGAGAAGGGCAAGCCTGAAATCATCAAGGCCGAGCTGGTTCTGTTGGCTATGGGCTTCCTCAAGCCAGAGCATCCGGAGTACCCCAAGAACGTCTTCGTATGTGGCGACTCTGCCAATGGCGCCAGCCTCGTAGTTCGCGCTATGGCTTCAGGTCGTCAAATCGCCAAGAAGGTAGATACTTTCCTAAGCAAATAAAAGGGATACCCTAACCATACAAAAAGCCCCCTGAGCATTTCACTCAGAGGGCTTTTACGTTGTTGATGCTTACCTCCGCTGACCTCTCAGCGACCCTTTTTCGTGCCACCGAGGCTGTCCGTGCCCTCTTCGGACAGGCGTAACATAAGCAATCGCTTAACACTCAAAACAAGAAGGCACGCCAATCAGCGTGCCTTCTTTGTATTGAGGTTAGAATCGATTTACTTAATAAACCAACCGTCCGCTATTGCAATTAACTGTAATTGTCTTCACGGTCACCTTCTTGGCGTTTTTAATATAGATTTCCACAGTGAAAGACTTGCCATAAAAAGTCTCGCTGACTCCACGCTCCTGCGCTTTAATCGAAGCTTTCACATCCTCAGTAACTTCGTCAAGAGTAGCATCTTCCCACTCGTCATCACAGATGAGATTCTCCATAATATATTTCAGGGCTTCCTGTTCACTACTGTCCAGGTTGCCATAGTCGGTCACTTTATAATCCAAGGTGTAGATACCCTTCACGTTACCGTTATCTACAACTTCTTCATCGTCGTTACTGCAAGAGGTCATTACAGCTGCACCAGCGAACATGCACAGGCACAGGCTCATCAAATAGAAAAACTTTTTCATTGTTTTGTTTGTTAATGTAAATAAAAAATTATGTATAAATAATATTTCCAGTTCAGACTATGTCCTTTAATCGCGTGCAAATGTACTCCAAAATACCAAAACTTACAAGGTCTGAATCGCCGTGAGCGAAGATTTTGCATTAGCTGAGACTCTTTTTTGTATTAGCTGAGAGTCACCACGCCCCTAAATACAACTTTTTTTGGAAAACTCGCCTCGATTTCACTGAAAAAGTTGTAATTTCGCAGCAGAATTGTAAGAATAAGAACGATATGCCCGAACAGATAACTCCATTATCGATACTATATCTCCAGCTCCACGGCGCAGGAACAGCCGTGTGTGCCATGCTGTTCCTCTACCTACTGCTCTGCCGGGGCAAGGCCATCGCGCCCGACATCACGCCGCCCGCACGACTGCGCCGCTGGGCAGCGGCATTATTCGGCATCATGGCCCTGGTCCACATCTGGTGGATACTGTTCTACACATACTCGGACGACAGTCGCTCGGTGATTTACGGGCTGCTCGTCGCTCTCGACTGCATGGTGCTGCCCCCCGTTTTCATCGGCACACTGCTGAACATGCTGCAGGACCGCCGCCGACCGCTATGGCCCATTGTAGTCGTCATGACGCCCTGCGCGGTGCTCGCAGTGCTGCAGACAGCTTTGCCATCCATCGACCTCACGACCCCGAACGAGGTCTATGGGCTGATCCTCGCCGTGGCTGTCATAATATATATGGTAGTGGCCGTGCGGCAATATGGGCGGTGGTTGCGCGACAACTACGCCGACCTGGAACACAAGGAAGTGTGGGTCAGCTTTACGCTGCTCATCGGCCTCATGCTACTGCTCATGAGCTATGAATATACCGACAACTACGTGATGTCTACCATCGCCCACCTCACCGGCTTTCCGCTGGCGGGCCTCCTGCTGTGGCGCGTGGAGACATTACAGAGCTTGGAGCCAAAACCGACCAAGACACAACCCCTCCCTCCCCTCGTCAGTCGGAAAAAGGCCGGGGGAGAGGCATCACATATCGGCGAACTTCTGGCCAAATACTGCGTGGACACGCAGCTTTACCTGCAGAAAGACCTCACCTTGCAGCAACTTGCCCAAGCTGTCGGCACCAATCGCACCTATCTGGGCGCCTATTTCGCCAGTCAGGATACAAACTACTATGCATACATCCACGATCTTCGCATCCGTTACTTCGTAGCCCGCTACCGCGAGCTTGCCGCTGCAAATGAGCCCATCGTCGCCCAGCAACTGGCCCAGGAGAGCGGCTACCACAGCTACAGCACCTTCGCTACCGCCTTCAAGCAGCGCATGCACAAGAGTGTCGCCGCCTGGATGCGCGAAGGCCTATGTTCTCAACCGCTTTAACCACGGGCCAACTAACTTCCTAGGGAAATAACGTGTGTTATTAATATTGTTTCATTGTTTCAAGCACCAGTCGGATTTCATCATAGGTAATGTCTGGCGGACAAAGTTCCTTGATGGCTGTGGTGTTGGCATTGGAGTCGGCCATGTGGATGGCACGTAGGATGGTCTGTTGATGATCCTGGGGAATAAGGTCGTCAATTGTTATGTCGCCCGTGTGAATATAACGAACCAAGTGACCAAAGATAGTGCCTAATGTAAGGCCGCGCTCGCGGGCTATCAGTTCCGGAGTCTTGCCCTCTTGGTAAAGACGGAAACTGATAGCCCACGTTTTTTCTTTCTGTGGCTTTGGCTCTTTGGCTTTCTTCTCGCGCTTCTTTTTCTTTAGTGTCTGCTCGTCCATTGCGTCCAGTAGCGAGAGTTGTTTCTGCCTTAGATAGTCGGTAATGGTGAATGTGCGCTCAGAAAGTTGCTGTAGTAGGTAGCGGCGTGAGAGCCAGGCTTGTCGCAGGTCTCCGTAATTCTCCGTGAGACGCTTCATGGCTTGCTTGTTCTGCGATTTGATATCGGGCACCATAGAGAAAGGCTTGGACAGCACTTTGTCGAGTGCCTGCTCAAAATAGGCGGCACTACGCTTCACACGCTCCAGAAAAGCCTCCTCGCGCAAATCGGCGATGCTCATCTGCTGAATCATAGCCAGCCATTTGTCTGCAACGACGATGACCTGTTGCTTGTATTCCTCCAATGCCCGTTTGTGCAGTTCGGCAATATCGGTAAAGCTACGATAGAAGAATTCCGTAATGATTCTGCCCAGATACTCTTCGCGATAGAGAATGTCCTTGAAATCGAACAGCTCCATCAGCAGGTGGCGGTAGTACTCATCCTTCAGCGTGGGCAGTTGCTCTATGCTTCGCAGGGCTGCTTCCTCCTGATGAGTGATATAAGAGTCCACGCGCGTATCGTTGATAATGGCTTGTGGGGGAATGGGCGAGGCCAGTATCATCCCTTCCAGTGTCTTACAGCGACTCAAGGCCACATACACCTGACCTGGGGCAAACGACAGGTTAGCGTCGATAATGGCGTGCTCGAAGGTTAGTCCCTGACTCTTATGAATTGTTATAGCCCACGCCAGTCGAAGGGGCAGTTGTGAGAATTTTCCCAGTACTTCCGATTCTATTTCACGTGTCTGCTCGTTCAGCGTATAACGTGCATTCTCCCATACTAACGGTTCCACCTCTATGGCTTCTGCGTCGCCTGGACAATACACCGTTAAGCGATTTTCATCAGCATAGGTCACATGGCCTATACGTCCGTTGTAATAACGGTGTTCGCCAGAGGGGTCGTTCTTCACGAACATCACCTGTGCGCCCACCTTCAGTGTTAATGTTTCAGCCGTTGGGTAGGAGTATTCTGGGAAAGTGCCCTCAATCCTGGCCTGATAAGTATAAGGATGGTTGGGTAGCTTCCGTAGCTCCGACTCATTGTAATTATTTGCAATATGATTATGCGTTGTCAGTCGGATATATCCTTCTTCCGGCTTGGGGATAAACGTAGGCTGATAGCGTTTGTTCAGTAGCGTGAGGTCGTCAGTCGTAGGATGCCCCTCGCGTACATTATTTAGTAATGAAAGGAATGTGTCGTCCTGCTGGCGATACACGTGCTCCAGTTGGATAGTCACGTACTCAATCTCTGCCAGCGCTTTCGAGCCGAAGAAATAGGGCGTGTCGTAATACGGCTTCAGCATCCGTTCGTCCTCGGGCGTCACAACGGGTGTCAACTGTTGCAGGTCGCCTATCATCAGCAGTTGCACCCCACCAAAGGGCTTGTATCGGTCACGATAACGGCGCAGCACGCTGTCAATAGCATCCAGCAGGTCGCTACGTACCATTGATATCTCGTCAATAATCAGCAGGTCGATGGATGAGATAATCTTACGTTTCTCCTTGCCGAAATCAAACTTACTTTCAATCTTTGCACCTGGTACGAAGGGCGAGAACGGCAGTTGGAAGAACGAATGAATAGTCATGCCGCCAGCATTAATGGCAGCCACACCCGTTGGTGCTACCACGATGCTGCGCTTGCTGCTACGTTCTACCACTGTTTTTAGGAACGTGGTCTTTCCCGTTCCCGCCTTTCCTGTCAAAAAGATGCTGCGCCCCGTGTGTTCTACAAAGTCCCACGCGTTGCGCAATTCCATGTTTTGTTCCATTCTGCAAAGATATAAAATGTTTTCTAAATAATAGCCTGTTCTGTTGTTTTTTCGCAAATAATAGCTATCTTTGTAGGCAAATAGTAGAATCATGCTGACGGAGAAAACAATGGAGAAGTTGCGGATACTCGCAGAGTCGGCGAAGTACGATGTGTCGTGCTCGTCGAGCGGCACCGTGCGCAAAGGTAAACAGGGCATGGTGGGCAATACTGTGGGCGGTGTGGGTATCTGTCACTCGTTTGCTGACGACGGGCGTTGCATCTCTTTGTTAAAGGTTATGCTGACAAACTACTGCATGTACGACTGTGCCTACTGCATCAATCGGCGCACTAACGACATCCAGCGTGCCACGCTCTCTGTCTCAGAACTCGAGGAAATCACGATGGAGTTCTATCGCCGTAATTATATTGAGGGACTTTTTCTGAGTAGCGGTGTTGTTCGCAATCCTGACTACACGATGGAACGACTCACCGCCATCGTGCGCGACCTTCGTACCGTGCATCGCTTCAATGGCTACATCCACCTGAAAACTATCCCAGGCGCCTCGCAAGAGTTGCTCGCTGAGGCCGGGCGCTATGCCGACCGTATGAGTGTCAATATCGAAATCCCTAAGGAGGAATCGCTGAAGGCATTAGCGCCAGAAAAGGATCATAAGAGCATCTTCCTGCCCATGCAGCAGATTCAGCAGGGCGTATTGGAGAACAAGGAGGACAGAAAGAAATTCCATCATGCACCGCGTTTCGTGCCAGCAGGCCAATCTACTCAGATGATTGTGGGCGCCACGAAGGAATCAGACCTTGATATCCTGAAGATGTCGAACGCGATGTACCAACAACCTTCTATGCGTCGTGTGTATTACTCTGGCTACATCAGCGTCAATACCTACGACCCTCGTCTGCCTGTATTGAAGCAGCCACCTATGGTGCGCGAGAACCGCCTCTATCAGGCCGACTGGCTGATGCGCTTCTATCATTTTAATGTTGATGAGATAGTAGATGACGCGCACACGCATCTCGACCTCGACGTGGATCCGAAATTAGGCTGGGCGCTGCGCCATCCCGAGTTCTTCCCTGTCGACATCAACAGCGCCTGCTACGAGGACATCCTCCGCGTGCCGGGCATTGGCGTGAAGAGTGCCGTACTCATTGTCAACTCGCGTCGCTTCAACCGCATCACCAGCTATCACCTGAAGAAGATGGGTGTGGTGATGAAAAAGGCGAAGTATTTTATCACCTGCGGCGAACTCACCTCTTCCTTCTCGCAACCCATCATCGGCATCAACGAACTTCGTCCTGAACGCCTCCGCCCCTTGCTGCTCTCCAAAACACAACAGAAACGTGCTGCTGCTGAAC
>Ga0310696_10011590_pt1 | contig 10057 bp, 9 predicted proteins | sample AusTroGonzalo_MG_4_FD_203885 | JGI IMG/M metagenome (GOLD analysis project Ga0310696, IMG submission 203885) | Bovine rumen microbial communities from tropical cattle in Woodstock, Queensland, Australia - Gonzalo_02 (v2) (version 2) | ecosystem: Host-associated > Mammals > Digestive system >... | reverse complement strand
CCGCGGTTCGATAGCGGGGGGACCGTCCCGAAGGGATGGTGGGGTGAGCCCGAAGGGCGAACTCCCGAAGGGGGAATACCTTCCGCCGGAGGCGGGTCCAGGGGAGTCCGCGACGTTGAGATACCTGAACGGGGAAGATGAGATAGAAGTGCCGAAGGAAAGGCGGAAGGGAAACGGTAAAGTGCTGGAGCTGAAAGGCGCCTCCGGCAACAACCTCAAAAACCTCGACGTAGAGTTTCCTCTGGGCTGCATAATAGGCGTAGCCGGAGTCAGCGGCAGCGGCAAGAGCAGCCTCATCAACGAAACCCTCGTCCCCATACTCAAGAAAAAATTCTACCGCTCCACCGACAAACCCCTGCCCTACAAGGAGATATCCGGCATAAAGAACATCGACAAGATAATCGAAGTTGACCAGAGTCCCATCGGACGCACCCCGCGGAGCAACCCCGCCACCTTTACCGGAGTCTTCGACGACATCCGCTCCCTATTCGAGGATACTCCCGACGCCAAGGTCCGCGGATTCAAGGCCGGCCGCTTCTCCTTCAACGTTGCAGGAGGCCGCTGCGAAGAGTGCAAGGGTGCCGGAATCAAGCTGATCGAAATGAACTTCCTGCCCAGCGTGGCCGTGCCCTGCGAAGTCTGCGGAGGCAAGCGTTATAAGGAGGATACGCTGGCAGTGCACTATAAAGGGAAGAACATCAACGACGTGCTCGAAATGAGCATCGCCGAAGCATATGAGTTCTTCGCCAAGAACCCCCGCATCTCCCCCAAACTCAAAGCCTTGGTGGACGTAGGCCTCGGATATGTCAAGCTCGGACAGAGTTCCGTTTCGCTGTCGGGAGGGGAGAGCCAGCGCATGAAACTGGCGGCGGAACTGTTCCGGAAGAGTACCGGGAACACCCTATACGTTTTGGACGAACCCACCACCGGTCTGCATTTTGCCGACATCAAGACGCTCCTGGGCGTGCTGCAGCAACTTGCCGACCAAGGGAACACGATAATCATAATCGAACACAATCTGGATGTGCTGAAGAGCGTGGACTACCTCATCGACATGGGCCCTGAAGGCGGGCGCAGAGGTGGGCGTATCGTCGCCAAGGGCACTCCGGAACAGATTGCAGACGACCCTGCCTCGGTGACAGGGAAGTATCTCAAACCCATGCTTTGAACGAATCAAGATATATGAAGACTAAGAGCAAAAAGATCGACGCCGCCCGCCGCGAATATGCGGACTGGTGCTCTGCAGTGGGAATAGACACTATCGAGAAGCTTAACGCCGTGCTGGCCGACGGCCAGGCCATCAGGCTTATCAACCTGTGCGAGGCCAGGCAGGAACGCAAGTATGCCGAAATCGCCAACCAGATTTTCTGGCATAAGAAGAAGACCAAGATCGTGATGATGTCCGGCCCCTCTTCGAGCGGAAAGACCAGCAGCTCGCTGCGCATAGCCCAACAGTGCCAGGTGCTCGGGCTCAACCCTAAAGTGATAGAACTCGACAATTACTTCGTCGACCGCGAGCATACCCCCCGCGATGCCAAGGGTGAATACGACTTCGAAGCCCTCGGAGCCATGAACGTGGAATTGCTTAACGACAATCTCAACGACCTGCTTGCAGGCAAGGAGATAATCGTCCCCAAATTCGACTTCAAGAACGGTACGTCCATTTTCGACGAATCCCGACGCATGAAGCTGGAAGATAACGACATACTCTTCATGGAAGGCATCCACGCCCTCAATCCGAACCTGACGCCGAACGTGGACAGGGAGCGGATCTACAACATCTACATCTCGGCCCTTTCCGCCCTCCCCGGAGGTACCAAGGAACATGGTTCCACCACCGACAAGAGGCTCCTGCGAAGGATAGTGCGCGACAATCGCGTCCGCGGCATCAGCCCCGAAGAGAACATACTCCGCTGGCCCAGCGTACGCAGGGGAGAGAGGCGCAACATCTTCCCCTTCGAAGATAACGCGAGGGTGGTGTTCAACTCCTCTACCCTCTACGACCTTCCGCTGCTCAAATACTATGCGGAACCCCTGCTGTACGGTGTTACGGAGGCATCTCCCGCATATGCAAAGGCCCAGGCCCTGCTGAAGTTCATAGAGCCCGTCACGGCCCTCAAACCTGCCGAGATCGCGGCCATCCCTCCGACCTCCATCATGCGTGAGTTCATCGGCGGACAAACCCTCTGATCCATGAAACAGACCGAACAGAATTCCCTGTATCCTTCTCTCGACAGCATGACCACCGAGGAATTGCTGGAGGGGATGAACTCCGAGGACCGCAAGGTTCCCGAGGTGGTGGGAGCGTGCATCCCCCAGATATCCCGCTTCGTCGACGGGGTAGTGGAAAGGATGCGGCGCGGCGGGCGCGTCTTCTACATAGGAGCGGGTACCAGCGGCCGCCTGGGAATCGTGGATGCTTCCGAGATTCTGCCGACCTACGGCGTGGACGGGGCCTTCATCGGCATCATCGCCGGTGGGGACGGTGCCATCCGCCGGGCCGTGGAGGGTGCGGAGGATGATCCCCTGCAGGGATGGAAGGATGTGCTGAAGTTCGACCCCGTGCCAGACGACATCATAGTTGGAATCACCGCTTCCGGTACTGCTCCATATGTGCTCGGAGCCATCCGTAAGGCTAGGGAAACAGGAATGCTGACGGCCTGCATCACCTGCAACGAAGATGCTCCCGTGGCGGCAGAGGCCGAGTGCCCGATAGTTGCCGTCGTGGGGCCGGAATTTGTGACGGGCAGCACCCGCATGAAGGCCGGCACCGCCACCAAGCTCATCTTGAACATGATATCCACCTCGGTGATGATCCGCCTGGGACACGTGAAGGGGAGTCATATGGTGGACATGCAACTGACCAACAAGAAACTTGTGGATCGCGGGACTCGCATGATAATGGAAGAAACGGGCCTGACGGATTACGATAAGGCCCGCTCCCTGCTGCTTAAGTATGGCAGCGTGCGTGCGGCGGTGGAATCAGTCGAGATCTAGTTCTTCCCTCTCGTTGAAAGGCTCCAGGAAGGGGTTCTGCACCCTTTCGCGGGCTATGGTGCTTTCGGGCCCGTGGCCGGGATAGATGGTGGTTTCGCCAGGCAGGAAAATCAGTTTCTCCATAATCGAACGTATCTCGGAGTCGTAGTCCCCTCCGGGGAGGTCGGTGCGCCCGATGGTGCCGGCGAAGAGGGTGTCGCCGGTAAACATGATGTGTTCTTGCTCGTTGTAGAAGCATACGCTGTCGGGCGTGTGTCCGGGAGTCTTTATTATCTGGAACCGGCCGGCCAGGCCTGCCCCTGCTGCGGGAAGGACAGGTACGTCATATTTACCTAAAAATGAGTCCAGGCCAAGGATATGGTCGGGATGGCGGTGGGTAAGCAGTACGGCCGAAGGAACCAGACCTTCGGAACTTATATAATCGAACACGGCCCCCGCCTCGGAATCGGTAAAACCGGGGTCTATGATTATACACTCCGCGCCATCGGACACCACGTAGGCATTCTCCTGAAAGGCGTTGCAGACAAAGCGGCGGATTTTCATATGGGTCATGGTAAATTCTCTTTACAAATTTAAGAATAAAATGTTATTTTTGTAAGTTAAGACCAAATTGTGTACTGAATGCATATAGGCGTAGCAGGAAATATCGGCAGCGGCAAGACCACCCTCACCAGGATGCTGGCAGAGCATTACGGCTGGAAGCCGCAGTTCGAGTCGGTCACATACAATCCTTATCTGGAGGACTACTACAAGGACATCCCCAGGTGGTCGTACAACCTCGAGACCTACTTCCTGGCCCAACGCTTCAAGGATGTGCTCGAGATTGCGAAATCCTCCGAAGTGATAATCCAGGACCGCACCATTTCCGAAGGCGTGTACATCTTCGTGGCGAACAACTACGAGATGGGCAACCTATCCGAGCGCGACTACAACACCTACATGCAGCTCTTCGAACTGATGATGAGCACGGTCAAGCAACCCGACCTCCTCATCTACCTCAAATCCGGCATCGAGCACCTGGTGTCCAACATCCAGAAGCGCGGCCGCGACTACGAGCAGAGCATCAGCATCGAATATCTCGACGGCCTGAACCGCCACTATGAGGAATGGATATCCAAGTACACCGGGCCCCTGCTCGTGGTGGAGACGGATAACATCGATTTTAAGAATAATCCCGAGGATTTCGCGGCGATTACCGACCGTATCGACGCCCAGCTCTTCGGCCTGTTTTGAAACATAAAACACTAAAAGTATGCATATAGCTATCGCAGGTAATATCGGAAGCGGCAAGACCACTCTCACCAAGATGCTGGCCGCCCACTACGGTTGGATTCCCAAGTTCGAATCTGTGGACTTCAATCCCTACCTCGCCGACTTCTACGAGGATATGTCCCGTTGGTCGTTCAATCTGCAGATCTACTTCCTGAACAAGCGTTTCAAGGATGTGGTGGATATCTCGAAGACCGACGATGTCATCATCCAGGACCGCACAATCTATGAGGATGCGCGCATCTTCGCGCCCAATCTCCACGATATGGGCCTGATGAGTTCCCGCGACTTCGAAAACTATTCCGACCTCTTCGACCTGATGATGAGCCTGGTGGGATATCCGGACCTCCTCATCTACCTCAAGAGCAGCATTCCCAACCTGATCGCCCAGATCCAGAAGCGCGGCCGCGAGTACGAGCGCAGCATACGCATCGACTATCTGACAGGTCTTAACGAGAAATACGATAACTGGATCGCCGACTACAAAGGAAATCTCCTGGTAATCGATGCCGACAACATCAAGTTCGGCAACAAGCCCGAGGATTTCGAGAAGGTGACCGATATGATAGATGCCCAGATGTTCGGACTGTTCTCGGCACCCAAGGCTGAGTGATATGGCGGATAAGAGACCTACGATAATTGATTTCGTCGAAAAATATACGGCGAAGTATTCCTCAAAGACATTCCTCCGCGAAAAGGTCGGAGACGTCTGGACTGAGACCTCTTTCAAGAAAACCCGGGACGAAGGGCGCATCCTCGCCGCAGGTTTCATGGCCATGGGCCTCAAGAAAGGGGAGAAAGTGGCCTTGCTTTCCGAGGGCCGCAACCTTTGGATAATGACCGAACTCGGCATTCTCTACGCCGGTGGCGTGGACGTGCCTCTCTCTTATAAGCTGGAATCCGACTACGATCTCACCTTCCGCATCAATCATTCCGATTCGCAGTTCGTGGTGGCCTCCGTAGGCGAACTCCACAAAGTACGCAGGGTCATCGACAAATGCCCCGCAGTCAAGAAAGTGATAGTCCTGGACGACGTGGAACTCCAGAAGGGTGAAATCTTCATCGGAGAAGTCCGAGAGATGGGCCTCAAGTTCCTCAAGGACAATGCTGCCAAGCTCGAAGAGCGCATCGCTTCCGTCGGCCCCGACGACTATGCCAACATCAGCTACACCTCCGGCACTACTGCCGACCCCAAGGGTATACTGCTGACTCATCGCAACTATACCGCGAACGTGGAGCAGGGAGCATCCGTCATCAGCATCCACGAGGATGCGGTGATGCTTATCGTGCTTCCTCTGGACCACTGTTTCGCCCATGTGGCCGGGTTCTATACCATGATGATGTACGGCGGCAGCATCGCCACCGTGCCCGTAGGAAAGACCCAGCTTGCAACCCTGCGCAACATCCCCGGTGCAATCAGGGACACCCGTCCGCATATAATGCTTTCGGTGCCGGCCATTACGCGCAGTTTCAAGAAGAATATAGAGGGCGCCATCCGCGCCAAAGGTCCCAGGGTGGAGAAGCTTTTCAACTGGGCCGTCAAGCTTGCCATCGGCTATAACCGGGAGTACTATAATGCCGGCAAGCCCTGGATCAAGCATTTCTGGAAGAAGCCTCTGCTCAAGTTCTTCGACTACAAGCTCTTCCGCGCCGTGCGCGAGAGTGCTTTCGGCGGAAGGATGGAGTTCTTCGTGGGCGGCGGGGCCCTGTTGGACATCGAACTCCAGCGCTGGTTCTGCGCCATCGGGGTTCCTGTATTCCAGGGATACGGCCTCTCCGAGGCGACTCCCATCATCTGCGCGAATTCCGCCGGCCATGCCATCTTCGGCAGTTCCGGCCGCACCGTGCAGCCCATGGACATCAAGATCTGCGACGAGGATGGGAACGAGGTCCCCGATGGCGTTACCGGCGAGATAGTCATCCGCGGCGAGAATGTCATGGCAGGATACTGGAAGAACCCTGAATCCACCGCCGGCACCATCATCGACGGCTGGCTGCATACCGGGGACCGCGGATATCTCTACGCCCGCGACCGCCGCTATCTCTATGTGACCGGCCGCTTCAAGAGCCTGCTCATCAGCGCCGACGGCGAGAAGTATTCTCCCGAGGGTTATGAGGACAGCCTCACCGACGGCAGCAAGTACATCGACCAGGTAATCATCCACAATAATCAGAATCCCTATACCATCGTGCTGATCGTGCCCAACAAGGAGGCCTTGCGCCGAACGCTCAAGGAGAAGCATCCTTCGCTCGATCCCGAGTCCCGCGAAGGCAAGGAGGCGATGCTGCAGATGATACAGGCGGAATGCGATTCCTACAAGAAGGGCGGTTCCCACGAGGGGATGTTCCCCGAGAAGTGGCTGCCTGCCGCTATCGCCGTGCTGCCCGAGCCTTTCACCGAGCAGAACGGGATGGTGAATTCGACGTCCAAGATAGTCAGGGGCAAGGTGGAGAAGTTCTATGCCGACCGCATCGACTTCGCCTACACGCCCGAGGGTAAGACCCTGCTCAACGATAAAAACATAGAATCAATCTAAAACCAAGAATCAATATGGCAAACAAAAACAAAAACATGGTCGCCATCATCACGATGTGTTTCATCTTCGCGATGATTTCTTTCGTTACTAACATGGCGGCACCTTTCGGTCAGATTTGGGGCAATAATTATGAGTGGTCCAAGATGGCCGGTAACCTGATGAACTTCGCAGCATACCTTTTCATGGGTATCCCTGCAGGTAAGATGCTCATCAAATTCGGTTACAAGAAGACCACCCTTGCTGCACTTGCAGTCGGTTTCGTCGGAATCTGCATTCAGTATCTGTCCAGCTTCGGATTCCTCGGTGGAAGCGCAATCTTCGTCTATCTGCTCGGTGCATTCGTATGCGGCTTCTGCGTCTGCATGCTCAACACCGTGGTGAACCCTATGCTCAACATCCTCGGCGGTGGCGGCAACAAGGGTAACCAGTACATCCAGATCGGCGGTACCCTGAACTCCCTCACCGGAACCCTCACCCCTCTGCTGGTCGGCGCTCTCATCGGCACCGTTTCCGCCAGCACTTCCATGGCAGATGTCACCCCTCTGCTCTTCATCGCAATGGGTGTATTCGCCGTTGCATTCGCAATCATTTCCTTCGTAAAGATTCCCGAGCCCGCACAGGAGCGCAACACCGCCGTGTATGAGCACAGCGCATGGAACTTCCGCCACTTCGTGCTCGGCGCGGTAGCCATTTTCTTCTATGTTGGTATCGAGGTCGGTATCCCCGCCCAGATCATATTCTATCTCTCCGACGCAACCGAGAAGGGTGCCGGTATCCTCGTCAACGGAGCTGCCATCGGCGGCGCCGTGGCTGCAGTTTACTGGCTGCTCATGATGGTCGGCCGTCTCAGCAGTACCGTAATCTCCGGCAAGGTCAGCACCCGCGCCCAGATGATCATGGTGAGCGCAGTCGCAATCGTGCTGGTGCTGGTTGCCATCCTCATCCCCAAGACCGTTACCGTCAACATGCCCGGTTATAGTGCAGCCGATGGTTTCGCAATGTTCCAGGTTCCTCTGAGCTGCCTCTTCCTCGTTCTCTGCGGTCTTTGCACTTCCGTCATGTGGGGCGCAATCTTCAACCTCGCAGTCGAGGGCCTCGGCAAGTACACCGAAGCAGCTTCCGGTATCTTCATGATGCTGGTCGTCGGCGGTGGTATCATGCCTTTCATCCAGAACTGGATCGCCAAGGTGGCCGGTTATATGAACAGCTACTGGCTCGTTATAGCCATGCTTATCTTCCTGCTCTACTATGGTGTCGCAGGATGCAAGAATGTTAACAAAGATATCAAGGTAGACTAACGATATGAGTAAAGATTTCGTAGTAGGAATAGACATCGGCGGCCAGAGCAGCAAGCTCGGCGTGGTCGATGCACGTGGCGAGGTCCTCGCCCAGAGCGTCGTGGCTGCTAACAACAGCACCGATGCCGACGTTATTATCAAAGAATTGGCCGACGCAGTCATCAAGCTGGTCGCTCAGTCCGGCAAGCATGGGCAGATACGTGGTATCGGCGTAGGTGCCCCTAACGGTAACTATTACACCGGTAGCATCGCTTTCGCACCCAATCTTCCTTGGGCAGCTCACGGCGAAGTCAAGTTCGCCCAGAAGCTCTCCGAGGCTTGCGGAGGTATCCCCGTTTCCCTCACCAACGATGCCAACGCCGCTGCTGTGGGTGAAATGGCCTACGGTGTTGCAAAGGGCATGAAGAACTTCATCATGATCACCCTCGGAACCGGTGTCGGCTCCGGTATCGTGGTCAACGGTGAGGTGCTTTACGGTTCCGACGGTTTCGCAGGCGAGCTCGGCCACACCATCGCAGTTCGTCATAACGGACGCCTCTGCGGCTGCGGCCGTACCGGTTGCCTCGAGGCATATTGCTCCGCCATCGGAGTCGCCCGTACCGCACGCGAATGGCTCGACCTCAGCGACGAGCCTTCTCTCCTTCGCGAGGTCCAGAACATCACTTCCAAGGATGTCTATGAGGCAGCCAAGGAAGGAGATGCTGTGGCACTCAGGGTCTTCGAATTCACCGGACGCCTCCTCGGCGAGAAACTGGCCGACTTCATCCAGTTCTCCGCTCCCGAGGCCATCGTGCTTTTCGGCGGTCTTGCCCGCGCCAGGGACTTCATCTATGAGCCTACCTTCAAGTCGATGAACGACAATGTGCTTCCTTTGTGGAAGAACAAGGTCAAGCTCCTGTTCTCCCAGCTCAAGGAGAGCGATGCCGCCATCCTCGGCGCATCCGCCCTTGCATGGGAACTTTAGAGAAACAACTTTTAAATTTATAACAGACATGAGAAAGAGTTTTTTGTTCGCAGTCCTCGCAGCAGGACTCGCAGTCGTTGCCTGCTCTCCTAAGGCAGAGAAGGCAGCAGAAGTAGAAGAGGGCGAGCAGGCCGTAGAGAATGTGGCCGAGGTCGTCAAAACCGCCAAGGATTTCAAGCCTTCCAAGAAGCAGATCGACTCCGTATCCTACCTCGTAGGTATCAACTTCGGTTCCTTCATCAAGGGATATGATTTCGGTGAGCTCAACTATGCCCAGATCAAGAAGGGTATGAACGATTTCATCAAGGCTAAGGGCAACATGCGTGACCCTGAGTTCGGCAAGCAGTTCAAGATCAATCCTGAGGAGATGAACCGTCTCTTCGGCGATTTCCTCGAGAACAGGCGTTCCCTCAAGCTTCTTACCAACAAGGAAGCCGAGGAGAAGTTCCTTGCCAAGAACAAGACCAAGGAAGGTGTCGTCGAGCTCGAGAGCGGCCTCCAGTACAAGATTATCAAGGAAGGTGGCGTGAAGCCTACCAGCGACAAGGATACCGTTTGGGTACGTTATCAGGGCAAGACCCTCGATGGCAATGTATTCGACGAGGTTACTCCCGACCGTGATTCCATCCGTTTCACCCTCAACCGTGTCGTTGCAGGTTGGACCGAAGGTATCCAGCAGGTTGGCGAAGGCGGAACCATCGAACTCTATGTTCCTGCCAAGCTTGGTTACGGCGAGCGTGGAAACCAGGGTATCGAGCCCAACTCCCTGCTCATCTTCACCGTCGACCTCTGCAAGGTTGCTCCTTACGTAGAGAAAGAGGAAGAGAAGTAATCCGCGTGCGTCTTTTGCCGCACCGTTCCCTTTTCGAGGCTTGCCATCCCGGCAAGCCTTTTTTGCGCCCTTTCCCCGAAAGTATCCGTGGCGGCTAACTGGTTGATACACAGCGGCTAAGCACAAAGTCTCCCCCTTGAAAACGAGGGGGAGACTTTAT
>Ga0310696_10011589_pt1 | contig 10057 bp, 4 predicted proteins | sample AusTroGonzalo_MG_4_FD_203885 | JGI IMG/M metagenome (GOLD analysis project Ga0310696, IMG submission 203885) | Bovine rumen microbial communities from tropical cattle in Woodstock, Queensland, Australia - Gonzalo_02 (v2) (version 2) | ecosystem: Host-associated > Mammals > Digestive system >... | reverse complement strand
CAGCACATTGGCTATCCTGTAAAGACGGTTGTACAAGGCAAACAGCAAATCCTCACTATTACCCTTGACGTTCTCGTTAAATAACAGAAATCGTTCATTGCTAACACTTTTGTTGCAATGAACGATTTTTGCGTGCTATGGCTCGCGATAATGTTCGTTTATTCGCTCATTGACATGTCGTTTTTGACGATTTGACACATTTGGATTTAGTTGGAGAATTTTCTTACCTTTGCGGCCGAGCAATGTTTCAAGACCTGAAATATATGTTGCAAGGCTTGGAATATTTGTTTCAGGGCCTGAAACATCGTGTGTTGATTTCTGCATGGTTCGTGATGAGCCGCACTTTTTTCTTTTCTTTTTCCTTGTTCTTTCATTTTTATTTCGTATCTTTGCAGTCGAAAGGACTAAAAACGAAACAGATGAGACAGAGACGGACGTTGCTTTTAGGAGGCTTGCACACCTTATTATATATAATGGTGGCGGTTGGGCTGTTAACTTCCTGTACAGAGGAAAAAGCTTATAAGATCGGTGTGTCGCAATGCGGGCCAGGGCAGTGGCGAGAGAAGGTGAACCACGAGATGCTGGCCGCTCAGCACCTCTATGAGGAGGATGCCAAGGTAATTGTGTGTAATGCTGGTGACGACACGCAACAGCAGATACGGCAGATAGACAGCCTGGTCAATGCTGGCATCGATTTGCTGGTCGTGGCTCCCAACGAGGCAGAGCCGATAGCCGATGCTATCGCCAAGGTGCGGCAGAAGGGCATCCCCGTGATATTTTTTGACCGCAAGGCAACGACCGACGACTATACGGCCTTTATCGGTGGCAGCAATGTGGAGGCAGGCAGAATCATGGGTGACTTCACCATTCAGTTGGCAGGGAATCTGCATGTCACAGACAGGAAGCCCTTCGTGATGGAGATTACGGGAGCAATGAGCACTTCGCCAGCCCAAGAACGCCACGAGGGATTTGCCAGGGCGATGGCCGGACATGATGAACTGAACTATGTCTGGGAGGAGGCGGACTGGACATCGGATGAGGCTTGCAGAATCGCAGAGGAACAGATCAAGACAGGCGTGCTGCCCGACATCGTGTTCTGTCACAACGATGGTATGGCTACGGGTGTCTACAAGGCTGTGGTGGAGACCGGCGTGGAGGGAAAGATCAAGATTATGGGTATCGACGGTCTGCCAGGCGAGGGTATCGAATATGTGCAGTTCGGCCATCAGGTGGGTACCTATATCTATCCCACACATGGTGAGAAGATCGTGCGATTGGCTTTGGACATACTGACAGGCAAACCGTACGAGCGGGAGAACACCCTGCAAGGCATGATCGTGACAGCGGAGGATGTGAATATCGTGGATCTGAACTGCCGTGAACTGATGAAACAGAATCACGACCTGATTACCATTCAGGATAAGTTGGAGGATTCGCTTGTGCTATACGACACTCAGCACAAAATCCTCATAGCCAGTCTTATTTGCATAGCTGTACTTATTATTGCCGGTGTGTTGGGTTGGCGAGCCTGGTGGCAGACGAAGAAGGCCATCCGTCAGCGGCAGGCTTTGAACGAGGAAGAGACGCTGTTCTATACCGATCCCAGTTCACGTAAGTTGCATGAGATCTTCGTCAAGCCAGAGGATGACCTGCCGCCACCTCGCAGTCAGGACATGATCTTTGCCGAGCAACTGAATGAGGCCATCCGCAAGAATATGTCAAATCCTAACCTGAAGATGGACGATCTGGGCGATGAAATGGGCTTGAGTCGTGTACAACTTTATAGGAAGATCAAAGCTATCACGGGTCAGACACCGGTGGAACTGTTACGGCAGATGAGGTTGCAGAGAGCCTATGCGCTGCTGACATCAACGACAAAAACCGTGGGCGAGATAGCCTATGAGGTGGGTTTTGGCACCCCAGGTTATTTCTCAACATGTTTCAAAAAGCAGTTTGGTAAATATCCTACAGATCTGAGGGCAGAGTAATATCTGCCTTTTCTTTTATATAAAGGGAAGTCCACAAATCTGACTTTATCGTCGAAATTTGTTTCATGTAACATTTTTGCTCGTTCCTGAACGATATTTGCTATATTCACACGCATTATTATAGTACTTTTGCAGCAGAAAATTTAATTCACAAGAGTACTAACATTTTAAAAGATCAACAATGGAACAACTAAAGAAACTGTTTCTGAGTTTTGCACTTCTGCTTACAAGTACAATAATGTACGCGCAGAGTGAGATCAGTGGTACGGTGGTCGACGCTCATGGTGAGACGGTCATCGGTGCTACGGTGATGGAGAAGGGAACGTCGAACGGTACGATTACCGATTTCGACGGCAACTTCACGATCAAGGTGAACGAGGGTGCCATCCTCGTCGTTTCGTACATCGGTTATCAGACACAGGAAGTGCCTGCCACCAATGGCATGAAGGTGACACTGAAGGATGACGCCGAGGTACTGCAGGAAGTGGTGGTGACGGGTTATACTACCCAGCGCAAGGCTGACCTGACTGGTGCCATCTCAACGGTGAGCGTTGACGAAATGGCCAAGCAGAATGAGAACAACCCTATGAAGGCCCTGCAGGGTCGTGTGCCTGGCATGAACATCGCTGCCGACGGTAATCCTTCTGGTGCTGCAACGGTTCGCATCCGTGGTGTCGGAACCCTGAACGACAACGATCCGCTTTACATCATCGACGGTGTGCCCACCAAGGCCGGCATGCACGAACTGAACGGTAACGATATCGAGAGCATTCAGGTGTTGAAGGATGCCGCCTCGGCCTCTATCTACGGTTCGCGTGCTGCCAACGGTGTGATCATCATCACGACGAAGAAGGGTAAGGACGGCAAAGTGAAGGTGAACTTTGACGGTTCGATAGCTGCCTCTTTCTATACCAACAAGATTGAGACGATGAACGCCAAGGAGTGGGGAAGCGCCTACTGGCAGGCCAGCGTGAACGACGGCCTCAACCCCAATAACAATAATCTGGGCTATAATTACGATTGGACTTACGACAAGAACGGTATCCCCATGCTGAATCGTCTGACCATGGATATGTTCCTCGATGAGAATGGTACGGTGCGTGCAGGAGATACAGACTGGTTCAATGAGATTACCCGTACAGGTATCGTACAGCAGTACAATGTCTCCGTCAGCAATGGCTCGGAGAAGGGCAGCTCTTTCTTCTCCTTTGGCTATTACGACAACAAGGGCACGATCAAGGACACGTGGTTCAGCCGCCTCTCGGCCCGTGCCAACAGCGACTATAAGCTCATCGACGGTCTCGTGACGCTTGGCGAGAACTTCACCATCAACCGCACGAAGGGCGTGGATGCCCCTGGTGGTGTGCTGGAGCACGCCTTGGAATTCAACCCCAACTTCCCCATCTATGCTGAGAACGGCAAGTATGCCCAGGCCCTCGGTGCCTACTCTGAGCGTGAGAACCCGCTGAGTATGATCGACAATGCCAAGGACAACGAATATACCCAGTGGCGTATGTTTGGTGATGTCCACCTCAGCATCACCCCGTTCAAGAACTTCATGGTCCGCACCACCCTTGGTATGGACTATACCCAGAAGGAGCAGCGCTTCTTTACCTATCCCATTGCCAATGGTAAGGTGATGCGCACAGATTCGGCTGTCGAAGACAAGCAGGAGCACACGATGCGCTGGATGTGGAACGCCATCGCCACCTATAATCTGGAGATCGGAAAGCATCGTGGCGACGCCATGATCGGTACGGAGGTGAACCGTATGGACTACAAGTGGAACAGTGCCAAGCGTTATGAATATGCTATCCTGAACACCGACTATATGTGGCCCAGCGCAGGTGCTGGCAAGCAGTTGGCAGAAGGCTCTGGTGAAGGTTTCAGCCTCGTGTCCTTCTTCGGTAAGGTGAACTATACCTACGATGACAAGTATCTGGCTTCGTTCACCATCCGTCGTGACGGTTCGAGCCGCTTCGGTACCAACAACCAGTACGGTACGTTCCCTTCCGTCAGTGCAGGCTGGCGCATCTCTCAGGAGAAGTTCATGCAGAAGCTCACTTGGCTCGACAACCTGAAGATCCGCTACTCTTGGGGACAGACTGGTAACCAGGAGATCTCGAACACCGCTCGCTATACCCTCTACAAGTCGGTCGTATCTACAGGTCTCTGGGGTAGTGGTCAGGCAGGTTCTTCTTACGACATTGCCGGTAAGAACGGTGGCTACGACCTTGCCAACGGTTATGTACGCAACCAGCGCGGCAACGATGACATCAAGTGGGAGACCACTACACAACACAATATCGGTATCGACTTCGCCTTACTGAGAAACGAGATCTACGGAAGTTTTGACTGGTACAACAAGAACACCACCGACATCCTGCTCTTTATGGAAGGTATCGCCGCCATGGGTGAGGGCAACGGCCAGTGGATCAATGCCGGTGAGGTGAAAAACAACGGTTGGGAATTCAGCATCGGCTACCGCCACCAGTTAGGAAACGGCTTCTCTTGGGACATCAACGGTAACATCAGTAAATATACAAACGAGATTACCAAGTTGCCTGAGACTGTGGCCGCCAATGGTAAATACGGGGGCAACGGCGTGAAGAGCGTCGTGGGTCATGCCATGTTCTCACAGGTGGGTTACATCTACGACGGCCTTTTCAAGAGCCAGGAGGAGATTGACAACCACGCCATTCAGGAGGGTGCAGGTCTTGGACGTATCCGCTACAAGGACCTGAACGGCGACGGCATCATCACCGAGGCTGACCAGGACTGGATCTACGATCCGACACCCGACTTCACCTGGGGTCTGAACATCTACCTGCAGTACAAGAACTGGGATCTGACCATGTTCTGGCAGGGCGTACAGGGTGTAGATGTTGACTGCCGAGGCTATAAGTCACAGACCGACTTCTGGGCCAACTCTGTCATCAACGTACCTTATTTAAATAAAGGTAAGCGCGTGCTCGATGCCTGGAGTCCAGCTAACCCTGACAGCAACATCCCTGCACTGACGATGTCGGATACCAATAATGAGGGCCGTGTATCTTCTTATTACATTGAGAACGGTTCTTACGCCAAGTTGCGCACCATCCAGTTGGGTTATAATATCCCGAAGAGTGTCTCAGACAAACTGAAGATGGACCGCATCCGTGTCTATGCCTCGGCTCAGAATCTGGTGACCATCAAGAGCAGCAACTTCAGTGGTGTCGATCCTGAGAACCCGGGCTTCGGCTATCCCATCCCACTCAACCTTACTTTCGGAGTGAACGTAGGATTCTGAACAATAAACAATAAACGTGAAACAATAAACATTTAAAAGACAAGATTATGAAAAAGAATATATTCCACACAATAACGGTTATTGGTTATTGTTTATTGGTTATTGGTTTGATGAGTTGCTCTGATTTCTTAGAGGAACAGGTGCCGCAGGCTACGCTCACTCAGGACGAAGTAAAGAACCCTGAGTATATTGACAATGTGCTGATTTCTGCCTACGCCGGATTGGTATCCATCGAGGATATGAACGCCTCCTTCTCACTTTGGAACTACGATACCCGTTCAGACGATGCCTATGTAGGTGGTTCCGACTTCTCCGACGGTGAACCCTTCCACAGACTGGAAAGGAGTGTCGGTGTGATGACTACCGACTGGCCCTTCAGTTCTATCTGGAACAAGTTCTACAGCTACCTCTCCCGCGTCAATCTTTCACTCGACATTCTCGCAGATGCTGATCAGGAGAACGCTACAATCCAGCAACGCACCGCAGAGATGAAGTTCCTGCGTGCCTACGGTCACTTCCAGTTGAAGCGTCTCTTCAAGAAGATTCCGTTTGTGAACAAGTCCAATATGACAGAAGAGGACTACAACAACCTCTCGAACACAGAATACACCAACGACGAAGGCTGGCAGCAGATTATCAACGATCTGGAGGATGCATACGCCGTGCTGCCGGTGACTCAGGTGGAGAAGGGTCGTCCGACAAAGGCCGCCTGCGCTGCCTTCTTAGCCAAAGCCTATCTCTATAAGGCCTATCATCAGGACGATGCCAACACCAATCAGGTGACAGCCGTCAGCGAGGCTGACCTGCAGAAGGTGGTGGAGTACACCAACTCCCCAGCCTACGTACAGGCAGCTTATGGACTGGAGTCAGACTTGCATAATAACTTCCGTCCGGAAGAGCAGTATGAGAACGGCAAGGAGAGCCTTTGGGCCATCCAGTACTCCAAGAACGACGGTACCGTCTATGGTAACCTGAACTTCTCGAACCGTCTGATCGTGCCTTGCATTCCTAAGGTACATGACTCTGGCTGTGACTTCTACAAGCCCTCACACAACCTCGTGAATGCTTACCGTACCAACAGCGACGGTCTGCCCTTCCTCGACAGCAATTCAGATGTAGATTATGTGGTAGGCTCTGGTCAGACTGTTGACCCCCGTCTGTTTGTCACCGTTGGTGTGGCTGGTACGCCTTATATGTTTAACCCCAGTTTTATGATGTCTGAGACCAATGCCTGGAGCCGTTCTGGTGGTACCTTCGGCTACTTCGTGTCTCTGAAGCAGAATGTGGATCCTGCACTGACCGATATCTATCTGTTCCTGTGCGACTCACAGTGGGCCAGCTCGATGAACCGTGTGGTCTTCCGCTATGCCGATGTGTTGCTGATGCGTGCTGAGGCTCTGGCTCAGTTAGGACAGGTCACAGAGGCCATTGCCCTGGTGAATCAGGTGCGCAGTCGTGCTGCCGATATGATAGGTAACAGCATCGTCTCGAACTATCCTAATAAGTATGGTGTACGCTATGCCGTCGGCAAATACAACGGTTCCTATTCCAAGGACGAAGCGATGAAGATCATCAAGATGGAACGCCGTTTGGAGTTGGCTCTGGAGAGCGAGCGCTTCTTCGACCTCGTTCGCTGGGGCGATGCCGCTACCGTGATTAACAGGTTCTACAGCACTGAGAGCGAGAAGATGAGCTTCCTCACTGGGGCTTCGTTCACCGCCAACAAGAACGAATATCTGCCCATCCCTTGGGAACAGATGTCTGCCTCTAACGGACACTACACGCAGAACTGCGGACAGTGGTAATTTTAGGAGTTAAAGAAGTTTAGAAGTTAAGGAAGTTAAAGAAGATAAGAATTATGAAAACGATATATAACATTATCTGCGCAATCTGCGTAATCTGTGGTTTCACAGCCTGCAACGACGATCATACTGGCAGCATCGACGTCGGTGGCTCCTGCCTCGTTGAGAAGTTCGTGCTCAATGGCCAGTACGAAGGTATTATCAGCACTGAGAAGCGACTGGTAAAGGTGAAGGTGCCCGTGGACTTCGACCAGAAGGACAATATGGAGATCACCAGTCTCACCGTCTCTCCTGGTGCAGAAACCAGCCTCAAAGTGGGCGACCGCGTCAATTTCGACGCCGATCGCAACCTCCATATCTCTAATGGCGACTTGGTGATGGACTATCAGATATCTGTCCGTAACGACGAGGCCCTGATGTCACTCTTCATCCTCGAAGGTGTGAAAGGTGCCATCAACCAGCAGGATAAGACCATCACCGTCAGCGTGATGGCCAACAGCGGCATCGACCTCAGCAATGCCACCTTCGAGGTGGAGTGCTCTGAGGATGCCACTTGCAGCCCTGCCAGTGGTACGATGGGTAACTTCACCGAGCCGTTCTTGATTACACTGAATGACAATACGGCCACCACGACCTATACTGTATATGTCACACTAATTGAGGATCCCATTGCCCTGTTTGTGGGTGAGGCTGAGAACATCGAACTGCTTAATGATGAGGAGAAGGCTGCCGCCAAGTGGCTGACAGGTAACATCGCCAGTGCTGCCTACGCTTCGTGGGATGATGTGGCCAGCGGTAATATCTCATTGGAGCGTTGCCAGCTGATCTTCTTCCACCGTCATTGTTCTTCTTATGGCAACTACAACGGCTTTGCAGAGGCTGAGACAGGCGCCATGTCAGCACTGGCCCGTATGAAGGAATACTGGCAGAACGGTGGTGCGTTCGTACTGGGCCGCTCGGCTGTGAACTACGCCATTGCCCTGGGTGCCATGCCTGAGGATGCCTATCCCAACAATGTGTGGGGCGGCGGTGGCGGCGAAGGCTCCGACCTGATGGGTGACGATCCCTGGCATACCTTTGCCTATGACACGACTCATCCGCTGTGGAACGGATTGAAGACATATCCTGGTGCTCCAGACAATGCCATCTACACGCTCGATAAGGATTACACCATCTGCAACACCACATCGCAGTATGGATTCTGGGACACCTATGCTGGTGGTAAGGATGCTGTGGAGGCTAAGACCGGTGGCCGTGCACTGACGGGTGACAACAGCGTCAACGCCTGGGAACTGAAGGGTGCTAACGGCGAGTTCGGCAAGGGTGGTATCATCTGCCTCGGCTCTGGCCTCTTCGACTGGAACTCTCCCACACCCTATGAGTTGAACTATCACGACAACATGGGTACTATCCTGCTTAACGCATTCGACTATCTCACGAAGTAATTATTAACGAATTTCACGAATTAAACGAATTAAGATTATGAAGACAATGATATATAGCCTGATCTGCGCAATCTGCGTAATCTCTGGTTTCACATCGTGCAGCGACGAAGAGTTCAGCGGCGACCCCGCTAAGGACTGGAACGGCACAACCTCCTTCTTCGTTCCCACTGACGCACAGTATTTCGATACATACTATAAGCCGGCTGTAGGCCGTGTAGGCGACCCTATGCCTTACTACGATCAGAAGAGCGGCGACTTCAAGGTGCTCTATCTGCAAGAGTATGACAACAATATGAGTCACCGTTTCCATCCCATCTGGGCTGTATCTACCACCGATGGTGCCAACTATGAGTCACTGGGAGAGATGCTTCCCTATGGCGACAACGACTTCCAGCAGGATGCTGCCCTCGGTACGGGCTGTGCCTATGAGAAGGACGGTACCTATTATATCTATTATACCGGCCACAACGGCAACTGCAAAAACCGTGAGGTCGTGATGCGTGCTACGTCCACCGACTTCAAGAACTGGAAGAAGGACGAGCTTTGGACGCTCAATGGTCCTGACTATGGCTACTCTGGCAATGATTTCCGCGACCCGCAGATCTTCGTGGCCGACGACGGTCTCTACCGTATGGTCATCTCTACCTATCCCGTTGGTGGCGGCGACCCCTGCTTCGCTGAATTCAAGTCTTCTGATATGAAGAACTGGGAGCACGTCGGACGCTTCAAGATGATCTGGGACCGTATGCTCGAGTGTCCTGACATCTTCAAGATGGGCAACTACTGGTACCTCGTCTATAGTGAGAGCTTCAAGGCCAGCTGGAGCCGTAAGGTGAAGTACATGATGGCTACGAGCTATGAGGAACTGAAGAACTGCTTCAACGATGGTCCCAAATGGCCAGCCGACGGACACGAGGGTGTACTCGACAGCCGCGCCTTCTATGCTGGCAAGACCGCCTCTAATGGTACAGACCGATATATCTGGGGCTGGTGTCCCTTCCGTTCTGGTGCCGACATCCACGAAAAGAACACCAACGTAGGTGCTGGCGACGGCAACGAGCCCAACTGGAGTGGAGCGCTGGTATGCCACAAGATCATCCAGCACGCCGACGGCACGCTGACCCTTGGCGCTGTGCCCGCATTAGCCGCCAAATACAATCAGTCGGTCAATGCTACCGTGATGGCATCCAACGGCTACAACGGAAGTACGCTCAGTGGCGACGGCGCTTATGTGCTCTATAACCGTCTTGGTGCAGCCAACCACATCTCCTTCACCGTCAAGACCTCCAACAATTGGGATAAGTTCGGTATTTCTGTTGTCCGTGGCACGGATTCAGAGAAGTATTACACGATGGTTGTCAATCCTGAGGACGAGAACCACCGCAAAGTGAACTTCGAGCAGGAGGGTCCAGAAGGTAAAGGCTTCATTGAGGGTATCGACGGTTATTGGTTCGAGCGTCCGGCTGACAACACCTACAACGTAGATATCTACACCGACAACTCCGTCCTGACGCTCTACATCAATGACGTCTG
>Ga0310696_10011588_pt1 | contig 10057 bp, 8 predicted proteins | sample AusTroGonzalo_MG_4_FD_203885 | JGI IMG/M metagenome (GOLD analysis project Ga0310696, IMG submission 203885) | Bovine rumen microbial communities from tropical cattle in Woodstock, Queensland, Australia - Gonzalo_02 (v2) (version 2) | ecosystem: Host-associated > Mammals > Digestive system >... | reverse complement strand
CATGCAGGAGATTGCGCTCTATAAAGTGTCCACCGCCCTGCTCATGGCCAATCCCGAGATATGCGAGATTATCCGCCGCAACGACGCTCCCATCATCGAGACCAATCCCGTCTATACCGTGGTGGAAAAGGCCGGCCGCACCGCCGAGACCGAACAGCTCCGACGCGACCTGACCGCCTTCGACTGTCTCCTGCAATACGTCAACTCGGGCCGCATTGCCGTCACCCGCAGCAGCGAAGAGCACCTGACGGAGTTCCTGAAGAAACTGAACCAATAAACTAATAACATATAAATCATTAACATCAACCATTAAACAATTACAACTATGGCAAAAATGAATTTTGGCGGCGTCATTGAGAACGTCGTGACCCGTGAGGAGTTTTCACTCGAGAAAGCCCGTGAAGTGTTGAAGAACGAAACCATCGCCGTCCTCGGCTATGGCGTACAAGGCCCCGGTCAGTCGCAGAACCTGCGCGACAACGGCTTCAATGTCATCGTCGGCCAGCGTCAGGGCAAGACCTTTGAGAAGGCTATCGCCGACGGCTGGGTGCCGGGCGAGACGTTGTTCAGCATCGAGGAGGCTGCCCAGCGCGGCACCATCGTCATGTGCCTGCTCTCCGACGCAGCCGTCATGGCTGTCTGGCCTTCCATCAAGCCCTATCTCACCCCGGGCAAGACGCTCTACTTCAGCCACGGCTTCGCCATCACCTGGAGCGACCGAACGGGCTGCGTGCCCCCCGCCGACATCGATGTCATCATGGTTGCCCCGAAGGGCTCGGGCACTTCGCTGCGCAGCCTGTTCCTTGAGGGACGCGGCATCAACAGCAGCTATGCCATCCATCAGGATGCCAGCGGTCACGCCTACGACAAGACCATCGCCCTTGGCATCGGCATCGGCTCGGGCTATCTGTTCGAGACCACGTTCCAGCGCGAGGCCGTCAGCGACCTGACCGGCGAACGCGGCTCGCTCATGGGTGCCATCCAGGGACTGCTGCTTGCCCAGTTCGAAGTGCTTCGCGAGAACGGCCATAGCCCCTCCGAGGCTTTCAACGAGACCGTCGAAGAGCTCACCCAGTCGCTCATGCCGCTGTTTGCAGCCAAGGGCATGGACTGGATGTACGCCAACTGCTCCACCACCGCCCAGCGCGGCGCTCTCGACTGGATGGGACCGTTCCACGATGCCATCAAGCCCGTCATGCAGAAGCTCTATGCCAGCGTGAAGAGCGGCAACGAGGCTCAGATCTCCATCGACAGCAACAGCAAGCCCGACTATCGCGAGAAACTAGGCGAGGAACTGCGCCAGCTGCGTGAAAGCGAGATGTGGCAGACCGCCGTCACCGTACGCCAACTTCGTCCAGAGAACGTATGAAAATAATGAAATTCGGAGGAACCTCCGTCGGTTCACCGGAGAGGATTAAACATGTGGCGTCGCTCGTCCAGACGGGCGACCCCACATTCGTTGTCCTCTCGGCCATGTCTGGCACGACCAACACCCTAGTGGAGATTGCCGGTTACCTCTATAACCGCAATCCCGACGGCGCCAGCGAAACCATCAACCGGCTCGAGGCCACCTACGACGGCCATCTGGTGAAGCTCTTTGCCACAGACGAATGGCGCGAGAAGACCAGAGCATTCCTGCACGACGTCTTTGACTCGCTGCGTGCCCTCACCCGCCAGCCCTTTGGACAGGTCGAGGAGAAAATCGTGCTGGCTCAGGGAGAAATCATGTCCACCAACATGATGACGAACTACCTGCACGAACAGGGCATTCCGGCCGTGCTGCTTTCGGCACTCGACTTTATGCGTCTGTCGGCCGTCGGTGAACCCGACCTCGCCTTCATCAAGGAGAAACTGGGCGAGCTGATGCAAGCGCAAGCCAATGCGCCCGTCTATATCACTCAGGGATTCATCTGCCGGAATGCCTACGGCGAGGTCGATAACCTGCAGCGTGGCGGCTCGGACTACACGGCGTCGCTTGTCGGCGCGGCGCTCGAGGCCAGCGAGATTCAGATATGGACGGACATCGACGGCATGCACAACAACGACCCGCGCGTCGTGAAGACAACGACCGCCGTCCGTCACCTCCATTTCGAGGAGGCTGCCGAGCTCGCCTATTTCGGTGCGAAGATTCTCCACCCCACCTGCATCCAGCCGGCCAAGTACGCCAACATTCCCGTCCGTCTGCTCAACACGATGGAGCCCCAGGCCCCCGGCACACTCATCGACAACAGCCGCGACGCAGGCTCCATCAAAGCCGTCGCCGCAAAGGATAACATCACGGCCATCCGCATCAAGTCCAGCCGCATGCTACTGGCCCACGGCTTCCTGCGCAAGGTGTTCGAGATCTTCGAGAGCTGGCACACCAGCATCGACATGATCTGCACCTCCGAGGTGGGCGTCTCCATGTCCATCGACGACACCCGCCACCTGGGCGAGATTGTCCACGACCTGAAGAAGTACGGCACCGTCACCGTTGACCTCGACATGTGCATCGTGTGCGTGGTCGGCGACATGGACTGGGAGAACGTCGGCTTCGAGACCCGCGCCATGCAGGCCATGAAGGACATCCCCGTCCGCATGGTCTCCTACGGTGGAAGCAACTACAATATATCCTTCCTCGTCCGCGAGGAGGACAAAACCCGTGCCCTCCGAGCCCTCTCGGCATGTCTGTTTGATTGAGTCAACAAGCCAACGATGAACTTCCCCATTGACAAATTCCAAAGCCTGCGGACGCCGTTCTACTACTACGACACGGCCCTTCTGAGCCAGACGCTCGATGTCATATCGGCCCAGCTGGCCCACCACGAAGGCTACCGTATGCACTACGCCATCAAGGCCAATGCCAATCCAGTGCTGCTCCGCATGATCAGTGCCCGAGGCTTCGGTGCCGACTGTGTCAGCGGCGGCGAGGTGCAGACAGCCATTGCCCACGGCTTTGCTCCCGAGACGGTTGTTTATGCCGGCGTTGGCAAGAGCGACTGGGAAATCAACCTCGCCCTCGATGCCGGCATCGGCTGCTTCAACGTCGAGTCGGCCGCCGAGCTGCGCGTCATCAACGACCTCGCCCTGACCAAAGGCGTTCAGGCTCCTGTCGCCCTCCGCGTCAACCCCGACATCGGTGCACACACCCATGCCAACATCACCACCGGCCTGGCCGAGAACAAGTTCGGCATCAACCTCGAGCAGCTCGAAGACGTCCTGCGCGAGACGCTCAGTCTGCCGGGGGTTGTCTATAAAGGACTCCACTTCCATATCGGCTCGCAAATTACGGACATGCTCGACTTCCAGGCGCTCTGCAACCGCGTCAACTCGCTCTCCCAAGTGCTCGGCCGTCGTGGTCTCCCCGTCGGCGACATCAACGTCGGCGGCGGACTGGGTGTTGACTACGAGCATCCCGACGAAACTCCGATGGCTGACTTCGAAGCCTATTTCGATGTCTTCCGCCGTCACCTCGACACGCGCCCCGACCAGCTCGTTCACTTCGAGCTGGGACGCAGCATTGTTGCTCCCTGCGGAAGCCTCGTCACCCGCATTCTCTACGTGAAGGAAGGTTCGGCCAAGCGCTTCGCCATTGTCGATGGCTCCATGACCGAGCTCATCCGCCCGGCGCTCTACCATGCCTTCCACCTACCGCAGAACATCTCCGCCGACGCTGACAGTCCCATCGTTACCTACGACGTGGTCGGTCCCGTCTGTGAGAGCTCCGACGTCTTCACCAAAGCCTTCGACCTCCCCGAGTGTCACCGAGGCGACTTCATTGCATTCCGTACGGCAGGCGCCTACGGTGAAACGATGGCCTCCGGCTATAATTGCCGTCCCCTGCCCCCAAGCTATTTCTCCATAAACCTTTAAAACCAATCATTTTCTATGGATGACAGACTCTATATCTTCGATACAACCCTCCGCGACGGCGAGCAAGTGCCCGGCTGCCAGCTGAACACCGTCGAGAAGATTCAGGTAGCAAAGCAGCTCGAGCTGCTCGGCGTCGATATCATCGAAGCAGGTTTCCCCATCTCCAGCCCGGGTGACTTCACCTCCGTGATTGAAATCTCCAAGGCCGTCACCTGGCCCACCATCTGCGCCCTCACCCGCGCGGTTCAGAAGGACATCGACGTCGCCGTCGAAGCCCTCCAGTATGCCCGCCATAAGCGCATCCACACGGGCATCGGCACCAGCGACTACCACATCAAGTATAAGTTCAACTCCAACCGCGACGAAATCATCGAACGCGGCGTGGCCGCCGTGAAGTACGCCAAGCGATTCGTAGAGGACATTGAATTCTATGCCGAGGACGCCGGACGCACCGATAACGAATATCTGGCCCGTGTCGTTGAAGCCGTCATCAAGGCTGGCGCCACCGTAGTCAATATCCCCGACACCACGGGCTACTGCCTCCCCGACGAGTACGGTGCAAAGATACGCTACCTGATGGAGCACGTCGATGGCATCGACAAAGCCATCATCTCCACCCATTGCCACAACGACCTGGGCATGGCCACGGCCAATACCATCAGCGGTATCATCAACGGTGCACGCCAGGCTGAGGTAACCATCAACGGCATCGGCGAGAGAGCCGGCAACACGTCGCTCGAAGAGATTGCAATGATTATCAAGTGCCACAAGAGCATCCCTGTCCAGACGAATATCAACACCACGAAGATCTATCCGACCAGCCGCATGGTCAGCAGCCTGATGAACATGCCCGTACAGCCTAACAAGGCCGTCGTCGGACGCAACGCCTTCGCCCACTCGAGCGGCATCCATCAGGACGGCGTGCTCAAGAACGTGCAGACCTATGAGATTATGGACCCAAAAGACGTCGGCATCGACGACAACAGCATCGTGCTGACGGCCCGCAGCGGCCGAGCCGCCCTGCGCCACCGCCTCAGTGTCCTTGGTATCGAGCTGGACGGCGAGCGTCTCGACAAGGTCTATGAAGCCTTCCTTCGCCTGGCCGACCAGAAAAAGGAGATTGGAGACGACGACATCCTCATGCTTGCAGGCGCCGACCGCACGGCCAGCCACAACATCAAGCTGAAGTACCTGCAGGTCACCAGCGGTATGGGCGTCCGCCCCGTCGCCAGCATCGGTCTGGACATCTCAGGCGAGCAATTCGAGGCCGCCGCCACAGGCAACGGCCCCGTCGATGCAGCCATCAAGGCCCTCAAGTGTATCATCCGCCGTCAGATGACGCTCAAGGAGTTCACCATCCAAGCCATCAGCAAGGGAAGCGACGATGTCGGCAAGGTCCACATGCAGGTGGAGTACGACGGACAGTTGTACTACGGCTTCGGTGCCAACACCGACATCATCGCCGCCTCCGTCGAGGCCTACATCGACTGTATCAACAAATTCAGGAAGTAGATTAACGTCATAACGTCATAACGTAATAACGATATAACGAAAAACCGAAATAACAAGGAATAAGATGAACACACTCTTCGACAAGATTTGGGACAGCCACGTCGTCCGCAAGGTGGAGGATGGCCCCACGCAACTCTATATCGACCGACTTTACTGCCACGAGGTGACCAGTCCTCAGGCGTTCGAGGGCCTGCGCGAGCGCGGGCTCCCGTGCTTCCGTCCTAAGCAGATATTCTGCATGCCCGACCACAACACGCCGACACACGACCAAGACAAGCCCATCGCCGACCCCGTCTCGAAGGCGCAGGTCGATACGCTTGCCCGCAACGCCGTTGAGTTCGGGTGCACCCACTTCGGTATGATGGACTCACACAACGGCATTATCCACGTCGTAGGCCCAGAACTTGGCCTGTCCCTGCCGGGCATGACCATCGTCTGCGGCGACAGCCACACCTCCACCCACGGTGCGATGGGCGCGGTAGCGTTCGGCATCGGCACGAGCGAGGTGGAGATGGTTCTGGCCTCGCAGTGCATCCTGCAGAGCAAGCCGAAATCGATGCGCATCCGCATCGAAGGCAAGTTGGGCACGGGCGTGACGGCCAAGGATGTCGCCCTCTACCTGATGGCCCAGCTGACCACCTCGGGTGCCACCGGCTACTTCGTCGAGTACGCGGGCTCGGTTGTCCGCGACATGACGATGGAAGGCCGTCTGACACTCTGCAATCTCTCCATCGAGATGGGTGCGCGCGGCGGCTTCGTCGCACCCGACGAGACCACGTTCGCCTACCTGAAGGGACGGGAGTACGCCCCCAAGGGCGAGGACTGGGACAAAGCTGTGGCCTACTGGCGTACGCTCCGCAGCGGCGACGACGCCGTGTTCGACCGTGAACTGGTGTACGATGCCGCCGACATCGAGCCGCGCATCACCTACGGCACCAACCCGGGTATGGGTATCGGCATCAGCGAAGCCATTCCCGCCCTCAACATCATCCCCGCTGCCGGTCAGACATCATTCCTCAAGTCGCTCGACTACATGCAGTTCCGTCCCGACGAAAAACTGCTTGGCAAGCCCGTCGATTACGTCTTCCTCGGTGCCTGCACGAACGGCCGCATCGAGGACTTCCGCGCCTTTGCCTCGCTGGTCAAGGGCCATCGCAAGGCCGACAGCGTCACGGCGTGGCTCGTGCCGGGCTCGTGGAAGGTCGATGGGCAGATCCGTGCCGAGGGCCTGGACATAATCCTCGCCGACGCAGGCTTCGAGGTCCGTCAGCCGGGCTGCAGCGCCTGTCTGGCCATGAACGACGACAAGATACCGGCCGGCTGCCTGGCCGTCTCGACCTCGAACCGCAACTTCGAGGGTCGTCAGGGCCCGGGCTCGCGCACCATCCTCGCCAGCCCCTACACCGCGGCTGCAGCCGCCATCACCGGCGTCATCACAGACCCTCGTGTATTTATGGTTTAACGTTTAAGGTTTAACGAGACATGAAACAACCCTTTACCACCCTCACCTCGACCTGCATCCCCCTCCCCTTGGAGAACGTCGATACCGACCAGATTATCCCTGCACGCTTCATGAAGTCCACGACGAAAGACGAGAAGTTCTTCGGCGAGCACTTGTTCTTCGACTGGCGCCACCGGCCGGACGGCACGGACAACGAAGACTTTGTGCTTAACGACCCCGCCTTCCGCGACAGCACCATCCTCGTGGCGGGCAAGAACTTCGGCTCGGGTTCCAGTCGCGAGCACGCCGCCTGGGCTATCGCCGGCTACGGCATCCGCGTCGTGGTCAGCAGCTTCTTCGCCGACATCCACAAGAACAATGAGCTGAACAACTTCGTGCTGCCCGTCGTGGTGAGCGAGAAGTTCCTGACGGAACTCTTTGCCTCCATCAAAGCCGACCCGGCGACGCGGGTCACCGTCGATCTGCCCTCGCAGACCATCACGAACCTGGCCACCGGTCACAGCGAGACGTTCGAGATCAATGCCTATAAGAAGCACTGCCTCCTGAACGGCCTCGACGACATCGACTTCCTCACAGCCGACAAGTCACTCATCGAAGAATACGAACAAAGGAAATAATAGAACAACATGAAACATCTGAACCTGGCAGTCCTCCCCGGCGACGGCATCGGCCCGGAGGTAGTTGCCCAAGCGATTAAAGTCTGCAAGGCCGTTTGCGAGAAATACGGCCATGAGCTCGAGTACAAGTATGCCATCTGTGGTGCACAGGCCATTGATGCCGTCGGGAATCCCTATCCCCCGCAGACGCATCAGATCTGCATGGACAGCGACGCGGTGCTCTTCGGCGCCGTCGGTGACCCGAAGTACGACAACGACCCGACAGCAACAGTCCGTCCCGAGCAGGGTCTTCTGGCTATGCGCAAACAACTGGGCCTGTTCGCCAACATCCGTCCCATCGAGACGTTCGACTGCCTCATCCACAAGTCGCCGCTGAAGGACGACATCGTCCGCGGGGCTGACTTCATCTGCATCCGTGAGCTGACCGGAGGCATGTACTTCGGCCCCAAGCAGGAGGGCACGAAGGAGGCGTACGACACGTGCCTCTATACAAAGAACGAGGTGGAGCGTATCCTCCACGTGGCCTACATCTATGCACGGCGACGCAAAAAGCACCTGACGGTGGTCGACAAGGCGAACGTGCTTGCTTCGTCGCGTCTGTGGCGCAGAACGGCGCAGATCGTCTCGGAGGAGTACCCTGACGTGACGACCGACTACATGTATGTCGATAACGCTGCGATGCGGATGATACAGGACCCGCACTTCTTCGACGTGATTGTGACCGAGAATACGTTCGGGGACATCCTGACGGACGAGGCTTCGTGCATCACGGGGTCGATGGGCCTGCTGCCGAGTGCATCCATCGGTTCGCACACAAGTGTCTTTGAGCCCATCCACGGGTCGTGGCCCCAGGCGGCGGGTAAGAACATTGCCAACCCACTGGCTACCATACTGTCGCTGGCGATGATGTTCGACCATACGTTCAACCTCACAAAGGAGGCGACGGACATCCGCCTGGCCGTTCAGCGCAGTCTGGACGAGAACGTCCGCACGGCCGACATCCAGGTCGAGGGCGTTGCTCCCTACTCGACCTCCGAGGTGGGCGATTTCGTGACGGAAGTGATACAGAACAGAATAGCCTAAGGCATTATGTTATCGTTTATATTCAGTGTGATAGCCCTGTTTCTGGGCTACATGCTCTATGGTCGCGTGGTAGAGCGGGTCATCGGCCCCGACGGCCGTCCGACGCCAGCCCTCTACATGGGGGACAAGGTGGACTACATCGTGCTCCCCTCGTGGCGTATCTTCATGATTCAGTTTCTGAACATCGCTGGCACAGGGCCCATCTTCGGTGCCATCATGGGCATGTGGTTCGGTCCAGCTGCATATGTGTGGATTGTGCTGGGGTGCATCTTCGGCGGTGCGGTGCACGACTATGTGAGCGGCATGATGTCGCTACGTCATGATGGTTGTGGCCTAGCCGAACTGACGGGGCACTACTTGGGCCGCACGGCCCGTCGGGGGCTGGTGGTCTTCACCATGCTGATGATGGTACTCGTGGGTGCGTTCTTTGTCTATTGTCCGGCGATTATCCTAAGCGGTATCTGGGGCGAGAAGATGATGTGGGTGGTGATAATCTTCCTCTACTACGTGCTGACGACGATGATGCCCATCGACAAGCTGATAGGGCGTATCTATCCTTTGTTCGCGCTGTCGATGCTGTTCATGGTCGTGGCGCTGGGGGTGGTGCTGGCCATCAAGCACCCGTCGCTACCGGAGGTGTGGGACGGCTTGGGTAACTGGGGCGCTGTGCGGTTAGGATTGAAGCAGCCTTTATTCCCTGCCCTGTTCGTGACTATCGCGTGCGGTGCTGTCAGCGGATTTCACGCTACGCAGTCGCCCATGATGGCGCGCTGCATGAAGAGCGAGCGTCAGGGGCGGCCGGTGTTCTACGGCGCGATGGTGACCGAGGGGCTTGTCGCCCTTGTCTGGTGCACCATCTCAAGTTACTTCTTCTACTCTGGCGGATGGCGCGACGTCTGCCCGCCCGAGTTGGTGCAGCAATTCGCCGAGGGGGCCGACGGCCTTGTGCGGCATGCCGACGGACGGTCGCTCATCCAGTTCTTCGATGCGCCGACGGTGGTGACCACCATCTGCTCGTCGTGGTTAGGCATTGCGGGCAGCATCCTAGCCCTGCTGGGCGTAGTGGCCGCACCGATAACGACGGGAGGCAGCTCGTTCCGAAGCGCGAGGATGATTCTCGCCGAGACATTCCATCTGAAGCAGACCAGCGCACGATCGCGCCTGCTTCTGAGTCTTCCGGTCTTCGCCGTGGGTATCGCCCTGCTGGCGTGGCAGATAGGCAACCCAAGCGGGTTCAGCACCGTGTGGCAGTATGTCGCCTGGGGCACGCAGCTCATGGCCGTCATTACCCTATGGACATGCACGGTCTATCTCGTCACCGAGCGGAAGTGCTACTGGATAACGCTCATTCCGGCACTGTTCATGACGATGGTGGTGACGGACTTCTTCTTCGTCTCACCCACCATTTGCGGCTTACCGACGGTACTCTCCCTCGTCCTTGCGGGCGTATTGACAGCCGTCTGCCTCACGGCCTTCGCCGTATGGCACGCAAAACTTAAGTCGGCATAGATTGGCAGGTGGTCGCTATAGC
>Ga0310696_10011586_pt1 | contig 10057 bp, 6 predicted proteins | sample AusTroGonzalo_MG_4_FD_203885 | JGI IMG/M metagenome (GOLD analysis project Ga0310696, IMG submission 203885) | Bovine rumen microbial communities from tropical cattle in Woodstock, Queensland, Australia - Gonzalo_02 (v2) (version 2) | ecosystem: Host-associated > Mammals > Digestive system >... | reverse complement strand
ACATAGTCGCCACTCAGTTTGGCGGCGTAGTCTCCGGAGCCGTTGTCCAACGTCACATTGTCCAAGGTCAACGTGAGCGTAGAGGACCAGTTGTCGTTCGTCAGCGAGATAAGTCCCAGACATCCGTCCTCCAGCGTCGCCTTCGAGAGGTCGAAGACGAGGTTGAAGTTCTCGCGACGGTCGAGGCTGAGGTCGCCATAGTTGTGCGAAGCTACCTTTCCGGCTGCGTTGACATAGATGAGTGTGGTCTTTGCAGAACTGTAGTTCATGGTCGAGCTGACCTTCTTCACCTCCAGGACAAGCCGGCTATAGCGGTCGTCCAGGGCGACGTAGCCGCTGGCGGCGGTCGTGCGGGCGGAGATGAGCGGGTTGCTGTGGTCGAAGGTCTTGGACTTGCCGCTCATCTTATAGGTAGTGCCGAAGCTGGACTTCGTCGTCTTCATGTCGTCGAGGCGGTCGAAGCAGGTCGTGCTGCCCTTCATGTTCGAGGGCTGACGGTCGCGACTCTTCACGAAGCGAACAGTGCAGACGCTCTGTGCGGCCACCGTCACTACGGGTCGGCAGGTCTCGGCGTCGAGGTTCATAGCCACAGACTTGAAGCTCTGGGTCTTGCCCGTCGTCCGTTGTTCTCCCTGCTGCGTATAGAAAGGCAAGTCCATCGTCACCTCTGTCGGCTCATCGCTCTCGTTGGCCACGACGGCCACCACTGTGTCGCCTGTCTCGGAGAGGTAGGCCGAGCCTTCCAAAGGCGTCGTGCCAAAGTCGATGTCGATACGCGTCATGCCCGTCACGAACTTGGCAAAATGGGCCATGATGTAGCCGCGCTTGGTCACGACGCCGCTGCTGCCAGCTCCACGCTGTCCGTCGCCAAGGAAACCGTAGTAACGTTTGGCGGCGTAGTGAATCCAGGCGTTGAAGTCGCCGACCATGCACACGTTGATGGCGCGGAAGAAGTTGAAGAAGTCCTTCGAGAAGTCGAAGTTGCGCGTGTTGTTCTCTTCCTCGTTCCAGTTGATGAGGTATTCCGTCATCCATATTTCCTTGCCCTTCGCTGCCAGTTGCTTGTAGGCCGACTGGATGCCGCCATACTGGTGGCCGCCGTAGATGTCGAAGCCTGCAAGGACGTCGGCATTGTTCAGGGCGTTGGCATAGTTGTCATTCACAGACAGCGTCTCTGGCGTCATCACCTTGCAACTGATGGTCGGCCCATAGGTCTTCACGAACTCGGCCATCTCCGAGGCCGACCACAGACAACCTGCATAGGAAGCAGGCCAGTCGGGTTCGTTCTGGATGCTGATGGCGTCCAGTTCCACGCCGTTCTGCCGGAGGTACTGCACGTAGTCCTCCAAGTACTGCGCATAGTCGGGCCAATTCTCCCGTTTCAAGTAGCCCAGTGTTCCGTCGGCGTCCTTGGCGTTGCTGGTGCCGTTGGTCTTCCACTCGGCGGGCTGTCCCCACGGCGAGGCGAAGACGATGAGGCCCATCTGCTTGGCCTGCTTGGCTGTGGCCAGCGACTGGCTCCAGGAGTTCTTTCCGATGGGTATATAAAGCCGCATGATGTTACACCCCACGGTGCTCGTCGGTCCCCACACCTTCTTGATTTCGGTGGTGGTCATGTGGTTGTACTGAAAACTCGGCGAGCAGACGAAGCCGCCGAAGCCCGTGATGCGCTGATGCGTCTTTGTAGCGTCGAGTCGCACGGTAGGCTGTGCCACCAGATGCGTGGCCGAAAGGGCAAACAGCAGAATGCCCAGGAAACGATGCTTCATTGTTTCTCTTTCTTTGGTATTTGACGCGGCAAAGATAATACTTATTTCCGAGAACCAGCAACCTTTTGGGTATAATTTGACGAAACCACCCCTTCGCTGCGGCACTTCCTGAATAAAACTCAGGAACCGCAAAGGGATGGTTCAAGAACCCTTAAGGGTTCGGGCGATAACCCTTAAGGGTTAAGGCGACAACCCTTAAGGGTTCAGGCAGGAAGGCCTAAGGGTTCACGGCGAAGCCTCTCGGCTGTCAGCGGGATGAGAGTCCGGCGATGATGCGGCGGGTGGCTTCCTCAAGACGCGAACGCTGGGTGGCGAGGTTGATGCGGAGGAAGCCTGCGCGGCCATACATGTCGCCGGAATTGACCCATACGCGATGCTCTTTGCGAAGCCAGGAGGCAAGGGATTCGGTGGAGGAGAAGGCCGTGTTGGAAGGTGTGAGCAGCGGACGGACGTCGAGCCAGGCGAGGTAGGTGCCTTCAAGCGATGCAAGGGCCAACTGCGGAAGAGCTGCTTTCAGTTGTTGGCGGAAGAAGCGGTAGTTGTCGTAGATGTAGGCCACGAGCTGGTCCAGCCACTCGGCACCCTCGGAGGTGTAGGCTGCCTTCAAGGCCACAGAGGCGAAGATGTTGATGTCGCAGGTCTCGTTGTCGTTGAGGGCGCGGTCTATCTGCTGGCGAAAATCCTCGCGCGGAGTGACGATGTAAGCGGTCTGCAAGCCGGCGATGTTGAAGGCTTTGTTCGGAGCGTTGGCGACAACCCACGAGCAACCCACTTCCTCGGCGATACGGCCGAAGGGGACGTAGGGACGGCCGAGCTGGGGGTCTACGAACTCGCAATGTATCTCATCGGAGAGGACGATGACATCGTGGCGCTTGCAGATTCCGGCCATGGTGCGCAATTCCTCTTCCGTCCAGACGCGACCGGAAGGGTTGTGGGGATTGCAGAGGAGGAAGAGGTGTACATGGTTGCGGTCGATGGCTTCCTCAAAGGCCTGGAAGTCTACGGTGTGGGTCTCAGCAACAGGATCCCAGATGAGAGGGAGGTCAACGAGAGAACAATGGGCATTGCGCACGCTGCTGAAGAAGCAGTTGTAGGCAGGGGTAAAGAACAACACGGGCTCACCCTGAAGGCAGAGTCCCTGAATGATGGCGCTAAAGGCTGCCACGACACCGCTGGTGTACTGAATCCACTCGCGCTGGATGTCCCAACCGTGGCGGGTGTGGTTCCACCAACGGATGGCATCGTAGAAGCTTTCGGAGACGAGGCCGTAGCCATAGATAGGGTGTGCTGCGCGACGCTGCACGGCCTCGGCGACGCAGGGAGCCGTCTCGAAGTCCATGTCTGCTACCCACATGGGAAGGATGTCGGAGGCGGGCATTTCGTCCCACTTAATACAGTTGGTCTGGAGGCGAGTGGTCAGGGTGTCGAAGTTGTAGGTCATGGGTGAGCTGAAGTGTAAAAGGTGAAAGCAAATGGTCAGGTGTGTTGTCGTATTCGACAACAATCAAAGTTCCTTGGAACGGACGATAATCTGGCAGTTGGCAGGCTGCTTGATATGCTCGTCGATGGTCACACGTCCAACGGCGTCGGCGATGATGCGGCCACAAATGGGGTTCTTGATTTCGGTGATGGAGCCTTGGATGGTGGCGTCTATGTCCCGGCTTTCCTCGAAGGCACGGTCGCTGGCCGGGTCGAAGGTGCAGTCCTCCAGCGTGAGGCCGTCGATGTAGCAAAGCGGTTGCTCGCCTGCGATGTGGCAACGGACGAGGCGTAGGTTTCTGGAGTGCCAGCCCAGGTACTCGCCATCGAGGGTGGAATCGTAGATGGTGACGTTCTCCGTCTCCCAGAAGGCGTCCTTGGTGACAATGTTGGCGTTGCGGATGACGGCGTTCCTGACGTACTGGAAGACGTACTTGGAATCGCTCTCCAGCCCATCGACTTCTACGTTCTCGCAGAACATGAAGGGATAGGTTCCTTCGTGGAGACGGACGTTTCGGATTTTCAGGTCCTTGACGCGCCAGAAGGTCTCGTCGGCGTCGTTCATCTGAACGTTCTCCAGCGTTAGGCCACGCATCTCGCGGAAGAACTTGGGAGCGTCTATGATGCAGTCACGCATGGTCATGTCGTTGCTGTACCAGATGGCCGAGCGCGAACCGACTTCAAAATAGCAGTTCGTGATAAGGGAGCCGTCCACATGCCACCAAGGGTATTTGCCGATGAAGCGGCAACGGTCGGCTTCGAGGCGTTGGCAACACTTGATACCGCTCTCGCCCTCGGTGATGGTAACGTTTTCGAGGCGGGTGTCGTGGATGGTAAAGAGGGGACGCTCGCCACCGAAAGACTGGTCTTTGATGAGTTTCATAGTCGGAGGTTTTATTGTGGTTGTCTGTGATTAAGTTTGTCCATCCAACGACCTCGCTTCATCCTGACGAGGAAGAGGAGGCCGCGGAAGGTGAGTTCAATGGCCATGCCCAACCAGACGCCGTGGAGACCATAGCGGGGAGCAAGGAGGGCGGCAAGGGTGACTCGGACCGCCCACATGGATACGAGGTTCATCAGGGCAGGCTTGCGGGTGTCACCGGCTCCTACGAAGACGCTCATGGCCACGATGCTGGCAGCGAAGCCGGGTTCGGCCCACGCCTCGATGCGCAGACATTCGGTGCCCAACTGGCGTACGACCTCGTCGGGGGTCAGCGAGGCCATCATCAGGGGAGCTGCAAGGTACATGACGGCACCCATGAGGGTCATCACGGCGATGCCCAAGAGCGTCGTCATCCAAGCGAAACGTTCTGTCAGGCGACGGCGTCCGGCTCCGTAGCTCTGTCCTACGAGGGTCGTTGCCGCCTCGCCGATGCCGTAGCCGGGCATATAGCAGAGGCTCTCGGCCGTGATGCCTAAGGCATTGGCAGCGAGGGCTACAGCTCCGAGGGGAGCTACGATAACGGTAATGGTTATCTGTGCGACGTTCATCAGAACACGCTGCAAGAAGATAGGGCCTGCAATGTTTCCTGCCTCGCGTAGAACAGGTCGCTCGGGAACGAAAGACCCGGAATGCCCCAACAACCGAAGCTCTGGACAACGGGCGGCAGCAAACCAGAGGAGGTAGAGGGCAACGACCGCCTCTGCCGTAATGGTTCCTATGGCAGCACCTGCCACGCCTAAGCCTGCGCCGAGGAGGGTCAGGTGAAAACTGAGCGTTGGCAGGTGAAAGGTGAGCGTGCGAGTGGGGAAGATGAGGAAAAAATTGAAAGCCACATCCAGGAAACAGAGAACCATATTAGCCAACGATGGCACCTTGATGTTGCCGGCACAGCGGAGCATGGCACTGGCCAGCATATTCGTCATGGCCAAAGGCGCTCCGAGTGTGAAGATGAGGAAGTAGAGCGAGGCGTCGGCACAAATGTCCTCCTCGCCTCCCAGCCAATGGGGTAATGACGGGGAGATGACAGCTCCCACAAATCCCGTGACTACGGCAAGCGCCATCGAGGCCATCAGGCTCTGGCGGAAGACGTTGCGGGCTCCATTCAGGTCATTGGCTCCCACGCGATGGGCCACCTGTACGGAGAAGCCTGTAGCGGCACAGGAGATGATGCTCCAGAAAAGCCACATGGACGTGGCCACGATGCCGATGCTGGCCGAAGCGCGCGCACCGAGCGACCCCACCATGGCATCGTCGATGTAGAACATCAGGATGCTGGAAATCTGAGCCAGGATAGCAGGAATACTCAGCGCCGCCGTCAACCGTAGCTGCTCGGCGGTGGAGAGCTTGCCACCCTCGCGTATGCGCATCAGAAGTTCATCTTTTCTGGACATGAAATAGTCTTGGTCGGGTGTCGCGCGTATTCGCGCGTGCCCTATTCATCAAAAAGGAAACCAGACAAAAGCCGCCGCATCCCACAGTGCATGGCTGACGACTATCGCCGTGAAATGCTTGGGAAAAAGCCGGAAAAGCCCGCCCCAAAGAACACCGCAAACCAGCGCCGCCATCGTGAGCATGAAGTTCAACGAAGCAACATGAATCAGTGTATAGGCAGCCGTGGCCAAGAGGAAGCCGACATTGGGCGACCATCGCGCAGACAGACGGCGTTGGACATAGCCTCGCCAGAATATCTCTTCGCCTGGCCCTATGATGCAAAGCAGCAAGAGCCCGATAAGGGTTGGCGACGTACCTCCTTTAATGCCGTAGATGAGATCCACTTGCGGACGGGCAAAATCGAAAAGCAGTTGCGACAATTTGTTACCTGTCCAGAACACGCCCCAGAGGACGACGGCGATGCCGACACCCAGCAGCAGTTCGCGCCAAGACAGATGAATGTCTGGGCGACCGCCAAGACAGATGGCCAAAGTGGTCAGCGTCAGCGAGGCGACAGTCATCAGCAGCCAAAAGTTGAGGTCTAATCCCAAACCCGGAAAGAACATCACGAACCAGAAGACGGCCGCAAGCAATATGGTAGAAGCGACCCCGTAGAGTTTACCACGGCCTCCTTTAAATGTGCATTGACCTTCAGTCTCTACGTACTTTACTTCTCGCATTTCCTTAGATAATAATTGGTATCTTTGAATAATCTCTTAAAGGAAGTGGGCAAGAACGAGTCCGAGGATAAGCAGGAAGCTGAACATCAATTGAAGCTTGGCCGTCAGTTCGTCGAGGTTCGCATAGGAGGCCTTGCCACCACGCTCGTAAGCCAAGATGGTTCGGGCATTCTTGATGGCCACAGGCATGGCGAGGAAGGCAGTGCCCAACCACCACGGTTCCACTTGGGCAACCATCAGCCCTACCAGCCAAAGGAATGGGAAAATCACCTCGAAGGCGTAGAGCCACGTGCCGAAACGACGTCCCGTGAGCATGGGGAAGGTATGGATGTGGGCACGATGGTCGGTCTCGATGTCGCGGACGTTGTTGGCGTGAAGAATAGCCACCGTGATGAGTCCCACGGGAACAGCCAGCCACAATACTTCCCAATGCACCTCACCGGAGACGATGAACGAGGTTCCCGCCATCGGCAACAGGGAGTAGCAGAAGATGATGACGAGGTCGCCCAAGGCAATGTACTTCAGGTGGGGATAGAACAACGAAAGAAGGATGCCTGCTATACCTATATATAATAAGGTGGGGCCGGTAAGCCAAACCAACAGCAGGCCACCGATGATGGCGATGACGTTCAAGGTCAGCGACAGCCTACGGAACTCCGACGGGGTGAACTGCCCATCGACAAGCAAACGGACGCCAAAAGTGTCCTTGGCATCGACTCCGCTCTTGAAGTCTGCAATGTCGCTCCATACGTTGCCTGCGGCATGGACTATGATGATGTTGACAAGAGCCCAGAGGGCAAAACCCCAACTGACTTCAAAGCTACGGCTCCAAAGCCAGGCAACTGTGACCATGACGGGCATGGCCGAAGCGGGAAACGACCACGGACGCGTAGCCAGAATCCAATCTTTCAGAGAATGCTTCTTCATCGTTTTATGTGGTATACTTTAAATCAAAACTCTAAACCATCTTAAAAGTCGAACTGCAAGCAGGCACGCACGCCATGCTTTTTAACTCCGGGATAGTTGAGGTAGTTCAGGCGGCGGACATAGTCCACACGGATGAACTTGAGGATATTGTGAAGTCCGACGCTGAACTCCATGTAGGGAGTATGGCTCATCGGGTGTACGATGCTTTCGCCATTGCTCGACGGCATGTAGAAGAGGTCGTGGTCTCCAGGATGGAGATCAGGATTATTCTTGTCCGACAAGTGGCCGTAGAGCATCTTGAAGCCTACAACCTCGCGCAGCTTCAGCGACTTCAGCAACGGGATACGGTTCAGGAGCTTGCCCGAAAGGTCCCACTCAACTTGGAATGAGGCGTAGCGGTCATTGACGAACTCCAGATTCTGAATCATGTTGAACATGTCGCGCGTGATGAGGTAGGAGTTGTTGGCCACAGGCATAAGGAGCAAGGGGAAAGGTGCCTTGTTCCAGGCGATGGCTCCCCGGAAGTTGAAATCAACACGACCGTAGGACTTCAACCATAGGCGTTCGAAGATCGTCAGCTCGGTCGTGTTGTAACGATAGTCACCGCCCAGGACGTCTTTCAATCCGAAGGTATGGGCAAAACCGAAGACAGGGTTGTTGTGGTTGACGTATTGGCGACGCTGCTTCGAATTGATAATCTCTTCGCCTGGTGCCCAACGCAGGGAAAGCGTGAGCTCCGACGTATGCAGATGGTCCACCGCATCTTCGTCCAGCGTGAAAGCCGGGGATTTGCTGTCGAGACGCTGATAGAAAAGCTGACCACAAGGCGTGATGCGGTTGCGTTTGGCCTGAAGTTTGAAGCTCAAATGATTGTTCGACTCCACCTCATAGCACAACTGCCACTGGCGCTGGTACATCATGTGGTCTACGGGAGTCCACTTGAACGATGTCCACGCATTATCCTTAGCACGGCCGTGTTGCCACATAAGGTCGGCTGGGCTGAAAACATCGTCTTGCCATTGGAACAGGATGCTGTTCTTCGGAAACTCCAAGGGAGAGTATTGCTTGCGGAGGAAGGAATATTCTACTTCGGCCTGTCCATAGACATTCTTGCTGCGGGTTCCGTAGGCGACATACCCCTTGAGGAAGAGCTTGGGATGCACGCGAGCTGTGGTCTGACCGCCGAAGCGGAAGCGCCAGCCGTCGATGGTGTTATTCGAAACCATGGACATGATGGGACCAATGTCGAAATGACTTTGATTGTTCCTCATGCTGGTCTCGAAGGTGTTGGAGACAACCGAACGGGCGATGTACATCATGACGTTGTTTCCTGCGGCCTCATAGATTTGCTCAGACATATTCTTGAGTCCGCTTTCGCCCCAAGACAGAGTGTCTATACGGTGCATGGCCCAAAAGGCGGAATCCTCTACATTCGGGGTTCCCTCACGCCGTTTGTCGGAAGGCAGGAAGTAGATGTCGGGAATCGAATCGACGGAAATCTGCGTGTAGTTCGTTGAACGGTGTAATACCAATTGGCGCTGCTTCTTCAGGATTCCGAGTTCGGCAAACAGGTCGTCGGTCTGTAGGACGCGCTGGCCATTGGGCAGGTCGGTGAACTTCTGCTCGATGACGAGGTAGTTCACCCAGTTAACGCTAGAACGCAAAGGAAGGTTGAGCTGGCATTTGTGGACGCGGAAGGTTCCGTCGTGCAAGACCCAGAGACGACCGCTGAAGCCAAAGTCCTGGGGATTCTGAGGGACGAAATTCAGCACGATGACGTCTTGGTTATCCACTTTGATAGTATCTTCGAGAAAGAACTGGAAGAAAGAGATAGCAGCACGCGAGGAAAGAGGACTCGTAAACTTACGTTCGAACAGCGTCAACACGTCGTCGTAGATGTTCACGTCCGTGAATACGCTCTGCAAGACCGTGTTCACGTTCTCTCCCATCGGTATCAGGTCGGTGATGCCTTCGCTGTTCGTACCCAAGACATAGTTGCGCTCCAACTTTGGCTCACGACGCCAGAGGTGCTGAGTCACGGTCTCGCTATAGTTAAAGGGCAGGATGTACTTGTCCGTCTGCGGACAATATTCTATCTGACGGCGGATAAGCGGCTTCTGCAACAGCTTGACCGAGTCAATCATCTCCTGAGTGATGTTGTCCAAGGCGGTTGTGATACGCTGATATTTGTTGTAGCGGACGTAGTCGTTGCGCTCCAAGTCGTGATTTCCTTTGGCAGCGATGACCTTACGCATCAGTTCCACGGCAGGGTTTCCCTTGCGATGGTATCTTTGGCGTTTGGGCTTGACCAGCACCTCCTGAAGCTCGCGCTCCTCGTAAATGGTACGGTTTTTCCGCTGACTCCATGCCGCAGGGCATAACGTCAGAAAGAGAAAAAGAAGGAACAGGAAGCGACGCATCAGCAGGCTTTGAAACTCATGTCAAGGCCTTTGACACTATGGGTCAGGGCACCTACGGAAATAAAGTCAACGCCACACTCGGCATAGTCGCGGAGGGTGTCGAAGGTGATGCCGCCGCTGGACTCCGTCTCGAAACGGCCACCGATGAGTTCCACAGCCTTCTTCGTATCGGCAGGCGTGAAGTTGTCGAGCATGATGCGGTCTACACCACCCATAGCCAGTACGCGATTCAGTTCGTCAAAGTTGCGCACTTCGATTTCTATCTTCAGGTCTTTGCCCTTGGCCTTCAAGTACTCGTGGCAGCGATTGATGGCGTTTTCGATGCCTCCGGCAAAGTCCACGTGGTTGTCCTTCAGCAGAATCATGTCGAATAGGCCTATGCGGTGGTTCACGCCTCCGCCGATCTTT
>Ga0310696_10011585_pt1 | contig 10058 bp, 10 predicted proteins | sample AusTroGonzalo_MG_4_FD_203885 | JGI IMG/M metagenome (GOLD analysis project Ga0310696, IMG submission 203885) | Bovine rumen microbial communities from tropical cattle in Woodstock, Queensland, Australia - Gonzalo_02 (v2) (version 2) | ecosystem: Host-associated > Mammals > Digestive system >... | reverse complement strand
TCTGAAAGCGAATCGGTCACTTCGCCCAAATAAGCCGGCACTTTAACGTTTTCAAGCCCACCGAAAAAGCCTTCCAAAAAGCCGAACTCGATTTCATCATAACGTGCGGCGGCAACATCTGCCACATTGTCGTATTCATAAAACGGCAGTTTGAACTTATTAAAGCCGATATCTTCAAAGGTTTTATCCCACAACCCCATAAAAAACTTAAAAAACAGCTCGGCTTCTTTTTTCGTTTCAAGCCTCGGGTTTTGCCCTTCTTCCCACAGCGACGAAATCACATCTGCGGGGCGCAAATCTTCATTTGGCGAGCATATCGCACCTGCAAAACGCATTTTAATCACACCCAAAGGCGTGTTGCAATCGTAGTGCGCTAAAAACTTTTTGAAATTATCATCTCCAATATATTCATTTTGGCTTTGCATTTAAAATCTTCTTCGTGTATGATGTGTTGAACTTTGATGCTAATATAAGGAAATAAAATAAAATGTCCAGCATAAAAATCATCATGCTTCTGTTTTTTGTGAGCGCGTGTTCTCTTGTGGAGCCTTTCGTTGACAGGCGTCGAAATGCAGGCGAATCAGACCTCTCAAAGCTTTATGTCGGCCGCTCTACTCTTTCTGAGCCCGCCGTTTGCTCAAATGGTTTATGGACAAGCGAAGATAAAATTCAGGCTTTGGCTGATGAAGTTTGTATTAAAAACAACACCGGCACACATGCCGTTTTGATGCGCAAAACACATTTTACATGCAAGCTTTTGCTGCCGACACATACTTATTTTAAATGCGAAAAATAGGAATCATCACAATGCAATCTTTGGAAACACAATTAAACAACAAAATAAAAACAATCTTTGAAAATTTGGGCTTCGATGCTAAATTTGCCTTTGTAAAGCCCTCGGACAGACCTGATTTGAGCGATTTTCAATGCAACGGTGCCTTAGCTTTGGCTAAAACCTTAAAGCAAAATCCGCGTGCCATCGGCGAGCAAATCGCAAATGCCTTAAAAAATGATGCGGATATTGAAAGCGTATCGGTTGACGGCCCCGGCTTTATCAACCTTAAATTAAAAAATGCTTTTATTGCCGCCAATATGGACCAAATGCTTGGCGATAGCCGTTTGGGCTGTGCCAAAACTCTTTTGCCGCACACGATTGTGATGGATTTTGGCGGACCGAATGTTGCCAAAGCCTTGCACGTGGGGCATTTACGCTCAGCCGTGATTGGCGAATCCATCAGACGCACGCTCGATTTTGCGGGGCATAAGGTCATCTCTGATGTGCATTTTGGTGATTGGGGCACCCCGATGGGCATGATTTTGGCGCAAATTATTTTTGAAGACGGCGATTTATCAAAGGTGAAAACTTATGATATTGAGGCTATCTCCGCTTTTTATAAAAGAGCCAATGCGCGTTGCAAAGAAGATGAAAAAGCGGCTGATATTGCGCGCGGCATCACAGCCGAGCTCCAAAACGGCAAAAAAGAATATGTTGACGCATGGCAACATTTAAGAGCCGTTTCGGTTGCCGCCGTTAAAGAAAATTACAACGAGCTTGAAGCCCATTTTGACCTTTGGTTAGGGGAAAGCGATGCACACAAAACATGCGGTCAAATTGTTGAAATTGCAAAAGAAAAAGGCATTTCGGAAGTTGATGACGGCGCAACGATTATCAGGCTTCCCGAAACAAACAAACCGATGCCGCCCGTTATACTCGTTAAAACAGACGGCGGGTTCGGCTATCAGCTGACCGATATTGCCACCATTAAAATGCGCGTGGATGACTTAAAGGCCGATGAAATCATTTATGTGGTTGACAAGCGCCAATCGCTTCATTTTGAGCAAGTATTCCAGGTTTCGGATATGCTGGGTCTTGCTCCATCTGTTACCCTCACCCACGTTGGGTTCGGTACGGTAAACGGTGCAGACGGCAAACCTTTCAAAACGCGTGATGGCGGCGTGATGAACCTCAAAGACTTAATTGAGATGAGCAAAGACAAAGTGCGCGCCTCAATGCCGAAAGCAGGTGAGGTTGAAGGCTACGGTGAAGCCGAAATTGAAAAGCTTGTTTCAGAAGTTGCCATGGCGGCCATCAAATTCCAAGATTTGAAAAATACAGCCTCATCGGGCTATGTTTTTGACGTTGAAGATTTTGCAAAATTTGAAGGAAAAACAGGACCTTACATTCAATATGCCATCGCACGCATTAACTCTGTTTTGCGCAAAGCCGAAGAAAACGGCATTAAAACGGGAGCAATTATTTTGGTTGAACCCGATGAACGCGCCCTCGCCTTAAAGCTCGCTTCTTTTGAAAATGCCGTTATTCGTGCGGCAGGTGAGAAGGAGCCGAGTATTATTGCCGATTATGCTTATAATTTGGCACAGGTTTTCAGCTCGTTTTACAACACTTGCCCGATGATGACGGCAGATGATGAAAAAGTCAAAGCTTCAAGATTGGCGCTTGCCAAGCTTGTGCGTAACGTGTTGAAGCAAGCGCTATATTTGCTTGGTATTAACGCACCGGAAAAGATGCTTAAAGCTAACAATTAAAATTAAGAGGTTAAAATAAATGTTTGATTTAGAAGAAATTTTATCTCATTATGGGGTTGAAGGAAAAGTCGAAGGCGAAGTTCAAGGTCCGCTGATTAAGCAGATTAAATTTAAGCCCAAAGCCGGCACAAAAATCAAAAACATTACCTCATCTGTTGAAGATATTGCCCGTGAAATGGGTGTTAAAAATCTGCGTATCAGCAATGTGTGTGACGGCGGCTGCATCGGTTTTGAAATTGCAAATGATGTGTTTGAAACCGTACCGCTTCAAAACGTGCTTTCATCTGATGAGGCACAAAACGCCAAAGGTGCCCTGCCCGTCAGTCTCGGTGTTAAAATAGACGGTACACCTGTGTTTGCCGATCTGGCCAAAATGCCGCATTTGCTTGTGGCCGGAGCAACCGGTTCTGGTAAATCCGTTGGCTTAAATGCGTTTATTATCTCATTGATAAACAAGAAAAAACCGAGTGAACTTAAATTCGTGATGATTGACCCGAAGCGCATTGAATTTTCGGTTTATAACGACCAACAATATATGTTAATGCCGGTGATTACCGACAACGAAGATGCAAGCGCCGCTTTAGGCTATTTGGTAGATGAAATGAACAAGCGCTATAAGCTCTTGGAAGAAAGCCTGACCAAAAACATTAGCGAATATAACGAAAAAGTCGGCGGTATGCCTTATATTGTGACGATTGTTGATGAATTTTCGGATTTGGTTTTAACAGATAAAACCGTTGAAAAGAAAATTCAGATGTTGGCGCAAAAAGCCAGAGCGGCCGGCATTCATCTGGTGCTTGCCACTCAGCGCCCGTCCGTTGATGTGGTGACCGGTTCGATTAAGGCAAACTTTCCGTCACGTATGGCGTTTAAGACCGCCTCAGGTATTGATTCCAAAACCATTTTGGATACAACGGGTGCCGAAGATTTGGTCGGACGCGGTGACGCACTCTATTTGGCGGCAAACGGCGAATTGATGCGCATACACGGCGCTTATATTTCAACCGAAGAAATCGAGGAAGTCTTAAAGCCTTATCGTGCCAAAGTTAAGCCGGTTTTGAAAAAGAATGTTTCCGTTCCGGCAGATGAGCCGAAAACGGTCGCAAAACAAGAAAAAGAAAAGAAAAAACCGTTTTTCCTTGTTGCATGGATTAAAGGTATTTGGGGCTGGCTTTCGAAAACAGAGAAAAAGAAATTTTTGAAAATGATTTGGCTTTTGCTCATTGGGGCGTTTGTCGGCAGCAAAACAAAGAATAGAAGCGGCGATATTTTTGATACGGTCGCAGACAGCCTTACCAAAACCAAGCGCCGCACCTACACAACGACACGTCGCAAAACAACTTCAAGAAGAAGATAAGAATAACCCCTATTTTAAGGAAAGGACTTAAAAATGACAACTACGAAAAAAACAACCACCAAAACAACAAAAACGACCAAAACGGTTAAAGCCAAAAGCGCGGTGTCTTCAATGAAAATTGCCGTTGCGGATATTGATGCAATTGCAAGAGCTTCTGCCGGGGTAAATGCTCTTAAAGCCGAACAAAACGCTAAAACAAGAGAGCTGGCATTATGGCTCCAAAATGTGCAAAACGAACTCAAAAAAGAACAGGACAAAGCCAAACAAGCCGCTTTGTTGCAACAATATAATGCCGTTTTTGCTCAAAAACGTGCCGGCATTATTCGCGAATATCAGGCAAAATTACAAATTGTCAGCGATGCAATTTCAAAAACGATTGCAGATGAAGCCAAAAAGAAAGGCTATGATATTGTTTTAGCAAAAAATATTGTTGCTTTTGGCGGCATTGACATCACCGCCGACATCGCCAAAATCGTTAAATAAACCAAGTTTCTTTTTTGATTATGCAGAAAAGCCTGAAAACCGAAGTTTTCAGGCTTTAGCTTATTTACTTCGGCAATTTGCCGTTGTGGCCGCCGTAGCCGAGGCCGATTTTGCGACCGATGCTTTGGATTTTGATGCCGATGCAGGTTTTGCATTGCACGGGCTCTTCGTTAACGCAGATTTTATTCGGGTAAAGCTCATAAAGCTTTTTATATTCCGTTGTGTTCACATTCGGCATCACCACGTTGGCACCGGCCTGAAGCGCCATCAGGCGCCCTTTGGGGTGCAAGCTTTCCATCGCCGTTGTTGCCGGAATGTTGATATCTTTCATTAAAAGGCGCATCACCGCCATTGTGCGCAGGGCGAGGCTCAATGTGCCGCCCTTCTCGTTTTTTAAGGGCGTGTCGGGGTGCGGAATAAACGGGCCGATACCCGCCATATCAATCCCGAGCGCTTGCAAATAAAGCAAATCATCTGCAATAGATTCAATGCTTTGATTTGGTAAGCCGACCATAATGCCCGAGCCGAGCTCGTAGCCTAGTTCTTTAATCATCAAAAGGCATTCATGCCGATGTTGCCAACTCATATGAGGGTGCAACTTAGCGTATAGGTTTTGATCGGTTGTTTCAATGCGCATCAGGTATCTGTCTGCGCCGCTTTCGCGAAAAGCCTTATATTCATCATACGTGCGTTCGCCGATGCTCAAAGTCAACGCCACGTCAAGCTTTTTGATTTGCTCGATAATGCGGCACATTCGAAGCGTGTTGAAATGCAAATCTTCGCCCGATTGCAAAACAATGGTCTTAAAGCCCATATCGGCAGCACTTTGCGCGGCGTTGATAATTTCATCTTCGCTCATACGATAGCGTTTAAGATTGGGGTTTGATTTTCTGATGCCGCAATAAAAGCAATCATTTCGGCAGATATTTGAAAACTCAATGAGTGCGCGTAAATAAACCTCGTCACCGACATATTGATGGCGCACGGCATCTGCTTTTTTAAAAAGCGATTGCTCGTCGGTTGTATTCAAAAGGGCTATAATTTCTTCTTTGTTCATGGGGGTAAAATAAGAAAAAATGCAAAAAAATACAACAATTTTTTAAATATTTTACCCCTGCCCTCATTGAAAGCCTTTCATGGCGTGCTTATGTTTTCTTGTGTTTATTTATCATATCAGAAAGGAGAAAGAAATATGACACAAGGTGTTCGTTACCCGACTTTAGCTTTTCATACGGGCGGTGTCGGTCAGGCAAATGACGGCATTCCCCCTCAACCGTTTGAAACATTTTGCTATGACAGCGCCCTCATGCAGGCAAAAATCGAAAACTTTAATGTGGTGCCCTACACTTCTGTTTTGCCGAAAGAATTGTTTGGGCGCATTGTGCCTGTTCATCAGGTGGTCGATAAATTTAAGCACGGCGCGGTTTTAGAGGTGATTATGGCAGGCAACGGCGCCAACCGTGATGACCATAAAGCGATTGCCACCGGCGTCGGCATTTGTTGGGGCAAAGACAAAAACGGCGAATTGGTTGGCGGTTGGGCTGCCGAATATGTTGAATATTTTGACACGCATATTGATGACGAGATTGCCGAGGGTCATGCCAAAATGTGGCTCAACAAATCCTTAAAGCACGAGCTTGAAATCAGAGGTGTTGAAAAACACAGCGAATTTCAGATGTTTCATAATTATTTAAACATCACAGAGCAGTTTGGCTACAGCCTCACCTGTCTCGGCTTTTTGAACTTTGAATATGCCGAGCCTGTTCAAATTTGATGAGGGCAAAAGAAAATGTTAATCAAAAAAACAAAAAATAATCCGCCGGCAGAAACAAAACCGTCTTCTGCCGGTTTGGGCGTTTTGGCGTTGGCGGCCATTGTGGTCAGCTCAATGATTGGCGGCGGCATATACAGCCTGCCGCAAAATATGGCACAATCGGCTTCTGCCGGTGCGGTGTTGCTTGCGTGGCTCATTACCGGTGTCGGCGTTTATTTTATTGCAAACACATTTCGCATTTTGTCGGTCATTAAGCCTGATTTGACTGCCGGTATTTATATGTATAGCCGGCAAGGCTTCGGACCGTTTGCGGGCTTTACAATCGGGTGGTCGTATTGGCTCTGCCAAATTTGCGGCAATGTGGGCTATGCCGTGATTACGATGGACGCCTTAAACTACTTTTTTCCGCCGCATTTTGCCGGTGGAAACAACCTTTTATCAATGGCTTGCGGCTCACTTATTATTTGGGGATTTAACTTTTTGGTCTTAAAAGGCATTAAACAGGCAACGATTGTTAACCTTATCGGCACAATCGCCAAAATCGTGCCTTTGCTGCTTTTTATTTTGGTGATGGCGTTTGTTTTTAACACTTCAAAATTCTCATTTGATTTTTGGGGCGAAAACCTCATCGGCGGGGTTAAACTCGGCTCACTTTCAAGCCAAATCAAAAGCACAATGCTTGTCACCTTATGGTCGTTTATCGGCATTGAAGGCGCGGTGGTGATGTCACAGCACGCCAAATCGGCAAACTCGGTGGGCAAAGCAACCCTTTTGGGCTTTGTCGGGTGCTTGGCAATTTATGTTTTGCTCTCATTGTTGCCGTTCGGCTATATGGCGCAAGGCGAGCTTTCAAGCGTTGCCAACCCCTCAACCGCCGGTATTTTGGAAAAGATTATGGGCAAATCGGGCGCATACATTATGAATATCGGGCTTTTGGTTTCGGTTTTAACAAGTTGGCTTGCTTGGACAATGGTGACCGCACAAATCCCAGAGGCTGCGGCGCAAAACGGCACGTTTCCGAAAGCATTTAAAAAAGAAAACACCCGCCATGCCCCCTCTGTTTCACTTTATGTGACAAGCGCAATGATGCAAGTGTTTATGCTGCTTGTTTATTTTTCAAACAACGCATGGAACACCATGCTTTCAATCACAAGTGTGATGGTTTTGCCGGCGTATTTTTCGTCTTGTGCTTATTTATGGAAGCTTTGCGAAGACCATGAATATCCGGCAAACGGTGTGGTTAAGCGCTCATCGGCACTTTTGGCGGCAACGCTCGGGTGCGTTTATGCGCTTTGGCTTATTTATGCCGCCGGGCTCAAATATTTGCTTGCCGCCGTTATTTTTATGGCGCTCGGCATACCGGTATATATTTGGGCGCGCGTGCAAAACAATCCGCAGGAACATATTTTTTCAAAAAAAGAATTTTGTTTTGCGCTTCTTTTGGTGTTGCTTGCACTTGCGGCCATATATGCCCTGATGATCGGCATTATCAAACTGTAAGCAAAAAAATTTATTTTTTGACAAATTTATGTTGACAAATAAAAAGAATGGTGTTACCGTATGCTTAAATAAATAGATTTTATGTTCAATAATTTATAAATTTTTCCACACTATGAGCAAAAAGAAAAGTCTTTCCAGCATTTCGAGCTATGCTGATTTGCTGAAGTTTGCGCATTCCAACGCAGCTCTTTCTATCACCGACGAAGAGGCCATCAAATTCTACACCGATTCTCCCGAGGAATGGAAACAGGCGTTACTCAACCTCGTTCCGCCCTCTCCCGAAGTCGAAAAGACCATCATCCAGTATGGTGATGAAGAAACGGTCAATCTCCTGCGCATCCGCCACGGTTTCTACCCTGAGACCATCGAGTGGGCCATGGAGCAAGAATCGCCCAGTATCGCCGAAATGGTCGTCAAGAACCTGAAAGAGCGTCCGTCGGCAAAGGCCGAAGTCCAGATGGTGCGCCGCGGTGAAGCCGAGCTGTTGAAGCTCTACATCGCAAAGTTCTACTTCCTCGAAGATGACGCCGAGCGTGTTTTGAACGAGGACGCAAAGCTCAACAGTCTGCTGCAACTCTACATGGATATGCAGCTCTCGTAGAAAAAATCCCTGTCTCTTTGTGAGGCGGGGATTTTTTTTTGCTTTTATTTAATCTTTTTGTGCTATATATCCTTTCAAAAGGAGAAAATCAATGACAACAGATGAACGTTTTCAAAACATAGAAATGGCACTGACCGAGCAACAACGTATGTTGGATGATTTAAGTGACGTGATGCTTGCGCACCAACGTGAAATAGACCTCTTAAAAAAAGAAAATAAGCTTTTGAAAGCTCTGCTTGAAAATGAAACGGTTAAACCTTTGTCGGAAGAAACGCCTCCCCCACACTATTAACCAAAAAAAACCGCTGCTTTTTTAAGCGGCGGTTTTTTTAAAAGAGCATAATTATTTGAAATCTTCAAGTTTCTTATCAGAAGCGATTTTGCTCAACACGTGCTTAATGTAGCGGTCTATCTTTTTGCCGGCGGAATAATCCGCTTGGGCGTAGATGTTGACTCTGCCGTCATCAAAAAGCTTTTTGGCGCGTGCCTTAGACTTTGTGCGATAAGGCTGATAAACGGCAACGGCATAACCGCCAAAACCTTTAACCATGGTCATTGATGGAACGTCTGTGTCACCATCACCGAAATAAATCATATGGTCAAAAGGCACAGGTCTGTCTTCATGCGGCATTTTGGCGTTAACGCTTCTGTCCAAAGGATCAAGACAACCTTTATTGATACGAAAAAGATATTGTGTTTTATCGGTGTAATTCACAACTCTGGCAGGCCATTCGGCTTCGCCGTATTCGTTATAAATAAAGGTTGAGGCATAAAGCTTTTTGAAGTGCTTGGCAATTTTGGAGCCTTCGACCATTTCTTCCAAACCGGAAGAGATGATATAGTGCGAAAGCAAAATGCCTTTGGAAAGCGCGTATGCGTTGATGCGGTCAAACCACTCTTCAACACCTGCAAAAAAGGTGATGTCTTTGCCGCAATCCACAAAATCTTCGCGTCTGAATGCCTTTTTGCGTGCCTTTGCTTCTTCAAGCATACACTTCATATAGCAAAGGTTGCTGTCAGCGTTATATTTTGCGGCCATGGCGTCAGATTTGGCCCAGAACTCGGCAGGTGCGATATTAAGTCTTTTTAAGAAACCGTATTCTTGCATATTACCGGCTGCAAGAGTGCCATCAAAATCGTAGCAAATAGCTACCTCAATCAACTTCTTCATAATTCCTACATATATATTTATTTTGAAATTCACTCTAGCACATTCAAAATATTTGTCAAGAAATAATTTTTTGTATAAAGTTTTGGTGCAAAATCAACAAATTTTGGTAAAAAACGTAAAAAAGGCAAAAAAGTGCTTGCATTTCATAAATTTTTATTTTATGTATGTGCTTACCAGAACATATTGGAGCGTCGCCAAGTGGTAAGGCATCGGCTTTTGGTGCCGACATTCGTAGGTTCGAATCCTGCCGCTCCAGCCAATAAAAAAAGCACCCTTTATGGGTGTTTTTTTTATTGGCTGGAATGGTCTGGTAAGAGCCTACCGGTTCGGTGTCAAGCCGTCAGGCGCAGACCGAGCAAGCATTGCCTTTAGGCAATGTCGCGCTCCCTCCTGCCACCCTTCCCTAATCTTCGAACTAATTTCATCAAGAATCTAACACAATCAAGGTGTTAGGAAATTTGATATAAAAAATACCAATTTTATATGTAGATTAAATTTTTTAATCCAAAGTGCTCTTATATATTCTCATTGTCAGGGCGACCAAAACTGCTAATATAACCCCCAAAGGCCAGAGATTTGGCATAATGTCCATTAGTTCTGCACCTTTAAGCATAATACCACGAGA
>Ga0310696_10011581_pt1 | contig 10059 bp, 8 predicted proteins | sample AusTroGonzalo_MG_4_FD_203885 | JGI IMG/M metagenome (GOLD analysis project Ga0310696, IMG submission 203885) | Bovine rumen microbial communities from tropical cattle in Woodstock, Queensland, Australia - Gonzalo_02 (v2) (version 2) | ecosystem: Host-associated > Mammals > Digestive system >... | reverse complement strand
TACGTACAGATAGCAAATCAACCATTCCCATTCCGTGTAGACGTTTGCGGTCGCGGACACGGACTTCTCGGCGACGAAAAAGTCGTAGTCGTACGAAGGCGCAGTGGTGTTGTCGTTGAAGAAGCCGAGCAGTCCCGCGTCGCACAACGTCAGCTTCTCGAGGCGGACGCTGCCGATCTGGAGGTTCTTCGCCGTCACGGTGGAATCCGGCGGAATCGTCCACTCCCCGACCGTGGCGTCGCCGGAGACCTGAAGCCGCTCTACCGTAGCCTCGCCGGTCAGCGCGAACTCGCCGTCGCAGCGTACGATCCCGGCGGAATCCGCCGCGAGCGCGAACGGAACCGGTGCCACGCGGAAGCGCGGCACGATCTCGCCGCCTCCCGACGGCTTGACGCCGACCCAGTACGTGTCCGGGAGAGGCTGCGGCGCCGTCACGGACGCCGAGACGACGAAATACGCGTTGGGATCGGTGACGAACGGCACTCCGCCCGCCGTCGCGAGCGCGGTGCCGCCGCTTTCGGCGGCGTAGAGGTTGAGGTCGCACATGCCGTCGAACTGCGGCTGGGGAACGCCGTTGACGAGCCAGCGCCCTTCGATGTTGATGTCGGCGGCGCCCGCCGCAAGGGCGGCGGCCGACGCCAGAAACGCGATAGTCCTGATCATTTCGGAAGTCTCCTTTCGCATATCAGAAGAAGGGGTTGTAGAATCCGTTCAGGAACATCTGCACCAGATAGGCCCTGTCCTCCACGCCAAATCCGGATCCCGGCGCCGACCCCTGCACCGGGACCGAGAGTGCGCCGTATTCGGAGTCGTTCTTGAGCATTATCAGCATATCGCAGGCGAAATGCGACGGATTCCGGAAGACGTAAGTCAGGTCGTACCAGTTGTCGAACGCCGGCGAAACGACCACGGACCCGCCGGCCGCGCCTATGGTCGCGCCGGTCGTGCCGTCGAATGTGTTGACGAGCCTGCCGCCGGAGGAAGAGAAAGTCCCCGTCACGGTGAGGTTGCTCGCAATCGTGCAGTTGGCGACATTAAGCGTGGCGGCCTTCAGCGACTTCGTTTCGAGTGCCGCCGCCGAGTTCGCCGTCGCCGCGACCTCGGCGCGGTGCAGCCCCGAGATGCGCTTGCGGGGCAGAAGCTCGCCGCAGCCCGCCGGCTTCACCGACAGCCACGCGTTCGTTCCGGCCTCCGCGAGCGCGTCCGCGAGGCGTTCGTATCGCGCGTTCTGCGAGGGCGCGCCCGTCCCGTCCGCGAGTTCCGTGTAGAACGTGCAGCCCGGCCCCCCGTTGTCGAGGTCGAACCTTACGGGCGCGAGACGCCCCCACAAAGGCGCCGTCTCGCCGGGATCGGCGTTTTTGTAGATGCGGAACTCCACCGTCATCGGGACGTTCGGGTTTATTCTGGAGTCGCCGACGGGGACGAGCTTGCCGTGGTACGCGAGCGCCATCGCGCCGTCCGCCGGCAACGCCGCCGCCAACACGGCCGCCGCAAGCAATAATGGTGTCGTTTTCATGTTGTTGTCCTTTCAAGTCGGTTGTCAATCCTCAACCTTCGATATCGGCAGTATCCGCTTCAGGGCGAACGTGCCGCGCGTGGTGATGTCGCCGGCGCCGGAAAGGCCGCCGAGGGTCCATGTGCAGATGCCGTACGTGATCTCGTCCGGATCGCACCGCCACGTCGATTCGCCCGTCTCCGTGCGCCACGCGAGCGCGAGGCGGTTCGTGACGGCGAAGCCCGTCTTGTGGTCCGGGTGCCAGGCGTGGCGGAACGGATTGTCCCGCGCATCCGCCTCGACGGTCCAGTCGAACTGCAGAACCCCGCCCATCTCGCCGCCCGTGGCGGGGAGCGAGTTGTGCGCCACATCCGGGAACACGGCAGAGAGCCTGCGCGCCGAATACCCGACGGGCACGTCCTTGACGTCCGGCCAGAGGCGCATTTCGCGCGTTCCGTCCTCCGCTTCGCTGTCGGACGTCGCGACGGCGACGCGCTGCATGAGGTGCGCGGCGCCGCTGCCGTCCACGAGCAGTATCGCGTTCAGTTTCATCCTTCCGCCCGCATTCACCGGAGAGGTCTCCGCGAGGCCGTCGACCTGCGAAAGCTCGATGTTGCCGTACCAGAGCCCCTTCGGGAACATGGCCGAATAGTCCGTGTCGGCGTCCATCTCCGCCGTGACGGGAATGCGCAGGCGCATCTTCGTTCCGGAGAGGTCCGAGACCGTGACAAGCCCGCCGAACGTCGCCTCGGCGGTCATGCCGGTCTTGTCGACGGAAAGGACGAGAGTCTTCGACTCGCCCGGACCCAGCTCGAAGTCGTGCGTCGAGAATTCGGTCCAGCCGTATTCGTTCGTCCCGTCCCGCGGAATGTACACCTTGAGGGAAGGCTGCGCCTCGCCGGGCTTCTCGCTTCCTCCGTAGGCGACGCGGACCGTGCGGTTCGTGGTTCCCGCGTTGGAGACCGAGAAGCTCCTGAGAGACGTGCCGGACCCGAACGCGATGACGCCGGAAATCGCCGGCACCGACACCTTCACGACGCCCGGCCAGTCGGCGATGGTCTTTCCGCCGAAGGCGTATGCCCGGCCCGCTTCCAGCTCGGGAGACCCGCGGAACGCCATGACCGGCTCGAAGATCGGCGCGGCGGGATTGTCGCCCGCGGCCGCGTACGGGACGAGCGTCGAATCGGGGGCGAGGGGGCCTTCCTTGAAGTAGACGGAGGAGGACACCGTCTCGCCGGCCGGGATGGAAACGCCCGCGATCGTCATGAATCCGTCGCCGGCCGCCTGCCACGACACGCTCGGACACGCCGGAACGCCGTAGAACGTCTTCGAGCCGTCCCCTTCGGCGTATATGAAGTAGCAGCGCCCGCCCATTATGCGGCGCAGCGTCGATTCGTCGTCCTTGCCGCGCTCCCACACGTAGAACGACACCGGCTTCTGGTCGATGACGGTGCCGTCTGACACGATCTGCTCCGTCGCGCCGAAGACGCTAGACTCGTAGCACCCGACGCGCCGGACCGACGGCATGTCGGCGAAGAAGTCGCCGGGGGCGGAATCGTCCGGCGTCGATTCGATGTAGACCGCGTTCCATCCGTTAGAGACCGCCAGAGTCTCGGAGACGTGGCCCGCGTTCGCCGCGAGGACGAATGAAAAACCGAAAATCACAAATGGAAAACTGAAAATGGAATTGCGTGCATTCATGTCGGACCTCCTATTCTGCGCGGATGGTGTAGAACATGCTGGGGGTGTCGGCCGCCGGCGCGAGATAGAGCGTCATGACGCCGACATCCTCGTACTCGTTGCCCGGCATGGACACGGATTTCTGGCGCGCGGCTTCCCCCGGGGCCGTGCCGAACGGCTCCGCCATCCACGTCAGGTTCGTGAGCGACGGCGTGGAGTCGAGCGCGTAGAGATGTCCGCCGGCGTACTCGAAGCTCAGCAGCGTCGCGACGTCGCGCCCGGGGGCGAACGCGGTGATCCGCAGCCGGTCGGACGGATCGAACGGGTTCGTGCCGGCCTTGTATTCGTCGTAGTTCGAGACGCCGTCGCCGTCCCAGTCCTCGAACGGGTCGTATTCGGACTTCCCGTACCTCCGCATCCACGGGGCTAGACCGGCGAGGTAGTCGTCGGAAACGAGAACCGTCTCGCCGCCTTCCCCCTCCTTCGTGAAGGATGTCGCCGACGCGCCGACGACATTGAGGTTCGTTATTGCGTTGGCCGCCGCGACCGCAGGCATCGCCAGAGTGGAGACGCCCGTCTGCCCGGCGGCGGAACGCACCACGCACGTCAGCTCGTCGCCTATCGCCGCGCTTTTGGATGACGCCTCGGTGGTGACGGGCACCTCCAGGACGAAATTCACCCCGCTCGTCGCCACGGGGTCGGTCACGCGGCACGAGGCGAGTACGTTGCCGTTCGCCGCTACCGCCTGCACCGTCAGCCTGTCGGCGGACGAGCAGACCTCGTGTTTGTAGTTCATGACGCTCCCCCTGTACACGTATGTGCCGAGAGGGAAGTTCTCCGCCGCCGCGGTCAGCCCCAGAAAGGCCAGTGCCGCAGCCGCAGAAAGTCCGAATGGCGAGCGTGTTTCCATGTTCGCTGCTCCCTTCAAGTTTGTCTTGCGACTGTCAGGTTTCATTTTTTCATGCCCTTTTTCGCATACTGCATACACGCGGCGCGCGAAAAGGTTACACGACGCCGTGTATTTTACCATTTTTTGCGTATTTTGGCTACTGACGGGAATTGAGGTCGAGGTCCTGGTGCGGGTCGGCGACGACGTCGTAGGCGCGCCAGGGCCTGTCGGCGCCGCCCGCGCGCAGGCGCACGATGTTCCCCTCCCTGCGCATCTCCTGTTCGCCGCGCACGAGACCGCCCTTGCGCTCCGCAAATTCCGCGAAGTCGGGCTGGTTGCTCCAGCAGCCGGCGTACGACATCGCTATGGTGGACGGCTCCGCACCGTCCGCGCCGGTCCAGCGCGGCAGCAGAGATACGCTGTGGCGCGCGCCCGACGGCTTCTCCACGCCCGCGATCTCCGCGAAAGTCGCCATCCAGTCCGTCGAGATCGAGGGGGTCTCGTCCATCTTCGCCGCCGCGCCGCCGACGCCCCACACGAAAGTCGGCACCCTAACCCCGCCCTCGTAGACGTCGCGCTTCAGTCCGTCGAACGGTCCCGCCGAGCGGAAAAACCTCGTATCCGCGCCGTATTCGTCCGCAGGCCCGTTGTCGCTCGTGAACACGACAATGGTATTCTTCGCGACGCCGAGCTTCTCCAGATGCCGCATCAGGTCGCCGATCGCGTCGTCGAGCCGCGACACCGCCGTAGCGTACCGGCGCATGTTTTCGTTCTCGAGATTGCGGTAGCGCGGGTCGATCCACGTGTTGCGGGCCTCGCGCGGCTCCGGGGCGAGCGGCCACGAAACGCCATCCACTGGATATTCCCGCCCCGGGACGTGCAGCGGATGGGTGTTCGCGAGCGAATCGTCGCACAGCCCGGACCCGTGGACGGTGTTCACCGCGAGGTAGAGGAAGAACGGTTCGCCCGGATGCTCCGCGACCGCTTCGCCGATCTCCTTCTTCGCGCGAGCGACGAAGAGATCGGTGGAATAGACGCCCTTTGCGCCTTCCGTGGCCTTCTCCCGGTTCTCCCACACGCCCATGTACGCGCCGCGCACGTATCCGTCGTAATGGTAGTAGGTGTGGCCGGCCATGTGGTCCATGAAGCCGTAGAACGAGTCGAATCCCCTGTCGAGCGGGTGCGCCGAGACGGGCGTCCCCGACTCGCCGCCGCCGCCCACGCCCCACTTGCCGATCGCCATCGTGCGGTAGCCGCCGCGCTTCATCACGGTCGCGACGGTTTCGCGTTCGAGGATGGGATGGTCGAACATGTTGTTCCTGACCGAGCACTCCCCCGGCAGCTGGAGCCGCCCCGTGAGGATCGACGCCCTCGACGGAGCGCACACCGGCGCGGCGCAGTAGTGCGACGCGAGGACCGTCCCCTCGCCCGCCAGCCGGTCGAGATTCGGCGTGAGAATGCGCGCCTCGCCCGCTGGACGCCTGCCCTGCCACGTCCAGCCCACGTCGCCGTATCCGAGGTCGTCGGCGAGAATGAACACCACGTTCGGCTTCGCGTACGCGGCCGACGCGACCGCGATCGCAACCGCCAGAACGGCGGACCGGAACGCCGACTTCGGCGAAAATCCGCCTTTCGCGGCGGCGCGGGACTGTGCTTTTTCGGACATAGCTGCACTCCTCTGCGTTCAGCGCTGCGGCGCGACCGAGCCGAGCGACATCGCGTGCGAGGCCTTGAGAAGAACCGTATCGCCGGCCTTCAGTAGCGACGGCATCGCCTCGCGGAAGGCGTCGACGGACGGGAACGCGGCGGTCGCGGCGCACTTCGACGAGCGCTCGCCGACGGCGTAGACCGCGTCGAGGCCGATCGCGGCCGCGTGGCCGAACACCTTCGCGTGCAGGGCGTCGGACTGCTCGCCCAGCTCGAACATGTCGCCGAGGACCGCGATGCGGCGGCCGCCGCACGGAGTAGACTTCAGGGCGTCGAGCGCGGCCGTCATCGAGTCGGGGCTGGCGTTGTACGTGTCGTCGATGAACTTCACGCCGTCCTTGACCGCGATGCGCCAGCGGGAGCCGGGGAGCCCGAACCCCTTGAGCGCGCCGGCGGCCATCTCGCGCGTCACCCCGTAGCGCTCTGCGAGCGCGAACGCGAGGCACGCGTTGGAAACGTTGTGCGCGCCGGGCAGGACGCCCTTCAGGGCCTCGGCCATCCACTCCTGCGCCGGGTCGGCCTCGACGAGCGGCACCGCGCTGAGGCCGCGCAGCACGCCCAGCTTGTCGTTCGTCTTCGACGCGACCGCGAACGGCGCGACGCCGCGCGGCGGCGGTGCGCCCGCGGCGCCGCGGCCGAGGCGTGCGAAAAGCGTACCCTTTTCCCGTGCGATGCCGTCGCGCGTCTTGAAGAATTCGATGTGCGCCGTGCCTATGTTCGTTATCAGCCCGGCGTCAGGCTCGGCGATTTCGCAGAGCGCGGCTATCTCGCCGGGATGGTTCGTGCCCATTTCGACGACGAGAAAGTCCGCATCTTCGGGACAGTTGAGTATCGTCATCGGCAGGCCCAGGTGGTTGTTGAAGTTGCCGGACGTCGCATGAGTCCTGCCCGCCGTCGAGAGGAACGCCTTGAGGAGCTCTTTCGTCGTCGTCTTGCCTGCCGATCCGGTTACGGCGACGACTGCCGTGCGCGGCCTCAGCGCGCGGCGGTATTCGCGCGCGAGCGCCTGCGTCTCGGCGAGCGCGTCCGGTCCGCCGATCACCTTCGCGGCGCCGCGCTCCTTCGCCTGCGGGATGTAGTCGTTCCCGTCGGCCTTTTCGCCCTTCAGCGCGACGTACAGCATCCCCGGCTCCACCAGCCGCGAATCGAACGTCGCCCCCTTGAACCCGAACCGTGAATTTGTGCCCATGCCGCGATTCTCCTTTCCCGTCTCCCGTCCCCCGCTACTCGTGGAACACTTCGGCCTGGAACGTCTCGAACTTCGCCCCGTCGCGCCAGGCGCCGGACGGGAGTCCCGCTTTCAGCGAAAGATGCGCAAGCGTCGTTTCGAGGTCCCAGCCCTGCTCCGGCGCGACCTGCGGCAGGAACACGGCGAACGCCCTGCCTTTTTCGAGCGTCATCCCGTCGCGCCCGAGAACGATGTCGCGCCACGACGCCACAGGCTTCGGCGGCGTGAGCGCAGAAACCTCGACGCGTATGCCGCCGAGTTCGCGTTCCGACACCGGCGGAAAGCGCGGATCCCGGAGCGCGGCGTCGACCGCCCGCGCCGCGACGGCCTCCGCCAGCGGACGCAGCGGCAGGATTTCGCCGATGCAGCCGCGCAGCGCGCCGGTCGCCCTGTCGTTCAGCGTAACGAACGCGCCCATGTTCGCGAGCGTGGACTGCGGCGCGTCCCGCAGGTCCACGGCGCTCCGGACACGGCCCGCCCCGCCGGAGCGCACGGCGCGCTCCATCGATTCGCGGGCCAGCCGCAGGAGATACGCCCGCGCTCCGGCGTCCAGCACGGCGTCTTTGCCGCTAGTCCATCCGGCGCGCCCCGCGGCGGCGGTGTAGCACACGAAGCGCGTGAAATCGCGGTCGCCGTCGGAAGACGTTGCGTACGCGATCCGCTCGAGCGACGCCGTTTCGGGAAACGCCCGCAGCGCCATCTCGACCGGGACGCGTCCGCATATCGTCGCGCCGGTTTTCTTCACGAACGCGGCGAAGGCTTCCGCATCGCGCCTGGCCATCAGCGCAAACGCCTCGCCGTCGACCGCCGCGACCTTGGCGCGGACATCTTCGCCGCCGCCGGTCCCGTACGGCACGTAGGAGAAGTCGTCGCCGTAGTGCGTGAAGTCAGTCGAGACGACAAGGAGCGTCTTGTCGTCCATGAGCCGCGCGAGCGCGCGGGCGCACATGGCCATCTGGTCGCGTCCGAACGAACCCATCACGAGCGGAGCGACCGTGAAGTCCCCGCCGAGCGCAAGCTGGAGCAGAGGGTATTCTATCTGGGCCGAATGTTCCGCCGAATGGACGCGGTCGTTGCGGACGACTGGAGCCGCGAGCGCGAGGCGGTCGATCCACTCCCGGTCCACGGGGATCTTCCCGAGCGGCGTCGAGACGGCGTCCGCCTCGGGCGCGACGAGACGGTTCTCGATCCATGCGCGGTGGCTGGGCGCGAGCACGACGGCGCGGCGGAAGCCGGCGTTGCGGACGAGCCGCACGGCCCGCCACGCGATTTCGCCGGAATAGGCCCATCCGGCGTGAGGAAGGACCAGCACGTTCGGGGCCTCCGGACCGGCCGGTTCCGCCGCGCCGGCGGCCTTCCCGCTTTCGGCGCGCCCTTCCCATTCCCCGGCGAGCGCGCGTATTTCGCGTTCCGTCCCCGGATACCACGATCCTGCGATCGTGCTCTCAAGCGTATTCATAGCCATATTCCGACAGCGATGTGAAGTCGGCCACGCCCGGCGAATCATGATTTTTCATTTCTGCCACCTTCATCAAGTAATAGCCTTATTTGCCTGTCAAAATCCGATTCAATCCTCTGGTGTCTGTTGAATTCTTCATATTCCTGTTGCGCTTTCTCATCGGCTTGCGCACGGGACACGGAACCAATGCCCTCCAGCACTTTATATTCATTGAACTCAAGAAAAGCATTGACGCTTCTCGCGAACTGATCCATTGTGAATGTTTGCCTCTTCTTGATTATCCGCTCAATATAGTCGAAGTATCCGACAACCGCACCTTCAAGACTTCGCACTTGTTCGGCGGTCAAATAGTTTTTTGCTATCGTGACATCGCTTTTCAGCACTCGCCCGTCAGGCGCGTTCTTCCAAGTCCGCAGTCCCATATGTTCTTTTGACGCATCCGACCTGCGATATACGATTTCTGCGGCGGTTTCCCCTGTAATCGCAAAATGGAATTTGTTCTGTATCATTGCGTAAAAATCTCGCGTGACATCGGAATTTCTATCATAGTCGATGCTGCATTCGGCGTAAATGTCCGTGATTTGCTGCCAGATGCGACGTTCGCTGGCGCGAATAGAGCGAACACGTTCAAGCAATTCGCGGAAATAGTCATCACCAAAAGGATTTCCGCCCTTCTTCAGACGATTGTCATCCAGCACAAACCCCTTTGTGATGTATTCGGTCAACACTCGCGTCGCCCAGATGCGAAACTGTGTCGCAAGGAACGAATTAACCCTATAACCAACCGCAATGATTGCATCCAGATTATAGAATACCATTTCGCGCGTTACGCTCCGCCCACCTTCGTCTTGGACTTGTTCCATTTTGGAACAAGTTGCGGCGACTTGCAATTCGCCTGTCGCATAGATATTCTTCAGATGTTTCGTAATGGCTTGACTTTTTACGCCAAACAGCCCGGCCATCGCTTTCTGCGTAAGCCAAAGAGTCCTGTCGCGCAGGACAGCATTCACCTTCACGTCACCGGATGCGGTGGAGAAAAGAACGACCGGAAACTCATTCGCGTTCATTCGATCTCCTTTCGCAGTCTTCCTCTATCATAACAACAGCAAACCGAAAACGCAAATTTCATGGCGCTTCAACCTCGCAGGTTTTTAAATAGGCAGTGTTGGCTCCCCCCGCCAAAGCAAGATTAACGATGTTCACCTTGCCTCCGCCGACAAGCTCGTCAGCCACTCCCTCGGCTTCTTCTGGCGAATTTGCCCTCACCTCAATGCGAGCCCTATAGGTCTCCGTTACGTTAACAAAAAATGTATTCTTCATATTTTATCTCCTATGCAGCAATTTGTGCAATCCAGATTCGTTGTTCGGATTTGACGGCACGCTCCTCAAACTCAATTCCCGCATCAAGCGGGTTCTCTATCACACGAGGCTTTGGAGCGTGTGCAAAATCGGTGACAACATACAAGTAGAATCGCGTTGACAGATATTGCGCCATTTTGAATTCTTTTTCTGTCAACTGTATCTGCCCAGACGGCATTCTCAATCCTTTTACCTCAACTGCCAGAAAATCTTCTTTTGGAGGCATGAGTTTGAAATCAAAT
>Ga0310696_10011579_pt1 | contig 10059 bp, 17 predicted proteins | sample AusTroGonzalo_MG_4_FD_203885 | JGI IMG/M metagenome (GOLD analysis project Ga0310696, IMG submission 203885) | Bovine rumen microbial communities from tropical cattle in Woodstock, Queensland, Australia - Gonzalo_02 (v2) (version 2) | ecosystem: Host-associated > Mammals > Digestive system >... | reverse complement strand
CAGTAATATCTTTTCCCAATGAACAATTCTTTAAGCCATATTGAAACCTGAATCCATTGTGATACATTTGATTCATAGAATCTTTGGGTTCACCAAAGATTATACCGGTTCTGTCCATTAAAGATTTTACAACTTCGTATAATTCTTTTTCTAAATATGCTTTATTCTTTGACAAAATCTTTCTCCAAGTCTTTTAATCTTTCATTAATTATAATTATTTTTTCTCTTTTACGCATTAAGTTTATTTGTTCTTCTATAAATTCGGTTGTTAAACAATCAAATGAAAAAACATTATCCATATTAGCATTTATCCGGTCACCAAATATAATTTTCTTTGTCTTTGGTAACATTGCACCAATCTTATCACCCCACAAACTATCTTTTTCACTTAAATACCATTCCGTAGCATACAAGCCATTAGGAACAGCTAGACAACCATTCCTAATGAAAACCGAAAATATTTGTTCTTCTGTCATTCGTCAAAGTCCTTGTTAATATCTTCAAGTCTTTCTCTAACCATTTCAAGATTGTAAATTTTTCTTACATACGAAACACGGTCGGCAATATCCTTTGGTGTAATATCTTCGTAATCCAATTGCTTGTAATGATTGCAAGAAGAAATACAAGGATATTTGCTCATAGGATAAGTAAACCATTATAAATAATCTTCTTTATTATGTTTTTTCTTCCAATCTTCAATAATCTGGTTATGATGAAATCCCAAATTTGGTAAATTATTTACATTAAACCAACGAGCTTCAGCTGCGTCATCACTTCCAATTGCATTCTTCATATCTTTTTTGGCGATTCTTACTTCAAATGCTGTATCAATAATACGCATACGAGGGTCAAATTGATGACTATAAGTTTTAATTTGGCGAAAATCTGTTGGATTATATTTAATTGTAGTTTCTTCCATAAATTCTCTTGCTGCAGTATGGTTTAAATCTTCATCAGTCAAATCAAAAAATCCACCAACGGTGCACCAATAATTTCTATATGGAAAATTTTTTCTACGTATCAATAAAATTTCATCACCATTATATGCTACAACATCTGCTGTGACGGATGGTTCACCCCAACCATTCTGGGACTTCTTGATAGCATATTCTGCAAGGAATTTCTTTTCCTTCTTATCATAGTCCGGGCCGTTCTGCCAATACAATTCATTTTCCTTGATGTATCTAAAGGTATGATGTGTAATCATTTCCTTAACATCTTCATAGTGGCTGTCAGGGTCATTAGAAAGAATTTCCCTTACCTTGCTTGCACTAATGCCATCGCTGACCTTTACCTTGATTGCGGTAACTTCAGTCTTGAAACCCTTTGGAGCTTTAATTTCATCTTCGCTGTCTCGCTTGACAACCATAAACTTAAAATTCTTCAAAAGGAGTTCATAGTTCACCCACTTGGCGGCACACAAAGACTTCCATTCATCTTCACCTACGCAAATGGTAAAGTCATTCATAGTTACACCGGTCTGAGCAATATAATCTTGAATGAACTTATATGTGCGAGATTCCTGCTTGATAACACGAATATTGAACTTCTGTAACTTTTCATTTACCATATCTTTAACCATCGTAAGACGATGGTTGATAGGTGTCTTGTAATTCTTTTCATCATTGTTGACTACACCAATCATAAGCATATCATTCTGACGCAACTTCTTACTAATGGTCTTCATAATATCAATGTGGGCATTTGTAATTGGGTCAAAAGTACCACCGTAGAAATAAATCATAATCAATTCTCCTTATTCAAGTGTGAGTGTAACCTTACGAACAGTTGCTTCTTCCAAGTTCAAAATGCGTCGGTTAGACCAACATTCTTTCCATTGTTTCAAAACAAGTTCAGCACCTTCCTTAGACTTAAAACCTACACTGTTCATTAAGTTATCAGTCAATCGCAAGCCAATGTTAGAATCTTCAACAAAACGAATCTTGCCATTGTCTGGTACTGCTACAATATAGTATTCTTTGGTCATGTTACCTCTTTGTTGGTTTTTTAGTAAAAATATAAAAAGTAGCCCATTTTGTCAATGAACTACTTGTAATAATATTGTAAAATTATTTTTACACAAAGTCAAACTCAATTTCAATTTCTTTAATAACTTGCTTTAGTTTCTTATCCATTAAGTTCTTTTTGTTCTTATCGGAATCATCAATTGCTTCCCATTCAATAATGTTATCCATTATCTTCTGTGTACAATGATAATACTTTAATTCGCCATCCCTATTGTTTTTTAAGTGTTCAACCATTCTAAGATTTTGAACATAATTGTACAACATTCTCATTTGGTTGATTGGTTCATAACCCTTGCTTTCATAATAGGATTGCTTGTGCAGTTTAAGCACATCTTTCATTATTTTTTCATCAATCATACCAAACCTTGCTTGTAATGCTCAATACACTTTTCAACAATCGGACCGAGTGAACGATAGAACATATTAGTTCCAGTTACCCAATGATAGCCAATAATTTCTGGAACTTCTTTACCAAAACGATTTGTAAACAAACTGTTACAAGAAAGTTTAGTAACATCTACATCGGCTTCCACCAAGTAAAGGTGTAAGTCCTTATAGGGTAGATATTGGAAAAGCCCGCAATCGTGAATCTTTTCGTCAGTAAGCACAATGCCAGTTTCTTCCTTGAGTTCCCTTTTGGCAGCATCCAAATGGCTTTCATTTTCTTCTACGTGACCCTTTGGAACATCGCAGTTTCCTTCCTTAAACATATGACCAAAAGCCTGACAAGCAAGAATCAAACTATTGTTTTTCTTATTCAAGATTACGAATCCACTACTAATTTCTTTCATACTTACCCCTGCCAACTTTTTAACATATTGTCAAGTTCCTCAAATGATTTAATATCCCAAGCTACCTTTTGACCAAGTTTATCAAAAAGGTAAATGCTTTTTTGTCCAGGTGTTCCCATCATTAACTCGTATGCAGCAATACGATAATCCTTTTCGCCCATACGAACACCAACCAACTGACCCTTATCATTCTTTAGATATTGTGGCACGATTGGTTGTGGTTTCTTCTTTCCAAACATAGTTAAACTCCTTCTGCGAAATCACTTTCAGCCATTATTCGATTAAACAAAACCTTACAATGCTTTTTAAGATATTCATCGGCACAATGGTTAGGATTAACACAAAAGGCACCAGAACATTCCTTCAAAGACTTTTTAAGAATAATATACAATTCTTCTGCCAGTCTGTCAACCATTTTTGGATTTTTATAAAAAATTCTATCATTCAAAAGACCATCGTTATAACGGAAGGCATCATAGATTATCCTTCTCATAAAATCTCTTCTAGCACTTACACGATAATCTTGTGTACTATCGGGATAAGTTTTTCGTTCAAAAGAACTAACTACATTATAAACAAGTTCCTGATGTGAATCTTCAAAATCCATACTAATCTTAACTCCTGGTCCAAGGTATTTCATAATTCAAAAAAGGGGTGAACAAAAGTTCACCCCAATTCACTCCTTTAAGATTTAAGCTGCTTTCGCAGGGTGATAGATGTCGCTAAGTTTTACATCCTTGAAATCCGGGAGAATTTCAAGAATTTCTTCTACAGTCATTTCATCAATGGACTTGTAGTTGTACTTCATCTTCACATAGTTAATGTGGGCTTCATCGTGGCACATAGTCTTACCGGTGCTATCCGAAAGTTTAACAGCCGGCTTACCATTGACTTCAACAACCTTCATAACCATAGAAAGAGGTGCTCGCTTAGTTCCACAAACTGTAGCACCAAGGTAGGTACCGATACCAAAGGCAATTCGGATTCTTCCATTGAAATGTTTGGCAATAGCAAGAGCCTTGTCAATATCAAGGGAGTCAGACCAGCAAGCTACCTTAGTTGTCGGGTCAATGCCCAACTTCTTATAATGGGCAATAAGCATTTCACCCCAACGAATCGGGTCACCACTATCATGTCGGCAACCATCAAACAACTTGGCAAACTTCAGACCGAAATCCTTCAAGAAAGCCTTGAAACCATAGTTGTCAGAAAGGGCAATACCCAACTTACCATCGTACAAGTCAGACCAATCCGTGAGCTTTTGCTTTTGAGCCATTTCAATAGTTACATCGGAAAGACCCTGATAGGTAGCATCCAATTCGTGAGCAAAGGTACCGATTGCCGTGCAATTGTGCTTGATAGCAAGGTACACATTAGATGTACCCACAAAGGCTGGACACATAGCAAGCATACGGCCAACCATATAATCTTCCCAATCACTAGAAATGGTACGGCGAACGGAGAAATCACTAATGGTAAACTTGATACCTGCGCGGGTTGCAGCATTAATCTTTTCAATTTCCTTGTCAAGATTTGTTTTAGCCTTATCCCAATCAAGTTCTTCACCATTCATCCAAAGAGCCTGAACAATGTGGAGAACATAAATTTCCCAAGGAGAAACATACTTCTGAGAACCTTCGGCTTCAATGAACAAGGTTGTGTTCTTAGCATCCGTGTAGCACTTGATATGACGGCGTTTCAGCTTGAAATCTTCAAGAAATTCTACATACTTCTTTGTGAAATAATTCTGCTTCTTGAACCAATCAAGTTCAAACTGCTGGAACTGCAAAGTACAAAGCCAATCCAATTCTTCATTAATTCGCTTACAAAGTGGAGCAAGATTTACACCCTTAGTACGGCACTTGAACTCCCACTTTGCTTCATCTTCACTTCGCTTTAGAAGATAGAATTGCTGCTGAGTGAACTTATACAAGTCCGTCTCAGTTAAGTAGTTGATGATATGCTTATGGGCATAAAAGTCTGCACCATCCTTGACCTTAATGCCGGTCGGCTTCTTTGGTGTGGACTTTTCCAATTCTTCAATTGCCTTCTTCTTTGCCTTAATAGCACGTTCAATCTTCTTTTCAGACTTTGTAAGTTTCTTTGTCATAGTAAATACCTCTTTTGGTTAAATTTTGGATTCAAATTTATAAAACTTTTTTCTTTTGTCAATAGTTTTTATGTAAATCTTTGGTTACATTAGAAATCCTTTGAAATGTTTTTTACTTTTCTAAAGCTATACATATACTTACTGTGATAAGCACTAAATCTTGTGTTTTCTAGGTCAATCTTCTTTTGAACTTCACTCATTTCAGCATTAAGTACACTAACAATTTCTTTGTGTTCAATGTATTGCTGAATATCTTTTTGTACACCTTCACTAATGCTCCATTCATAACCATCTTTGATAAGTTTATAAGACATATCAAGCCAACGGAGAACAGTTTCACAAATCTTCTTAGTGGTCTTGTATAACTTAAATTCTGTCTTGAATGGGCAAGCATCCATTACCCAATTCTTATCAATAATACCCCAAGGAGTTACAGGTTGCTTATTAAGATGTTCATACCACCTAACATCCCTATACTTAGAAACGGCATCATCCTTACAAGCACAAGGACATTCAACAGTAAGCCTATAATCATATCCAAGATTAATTTGTATGCAACCTCCTAGACCGAGTTTGTAACTTTCATAATTTGGAATGATTGATGTAAGGGCTTTTACTTTACTGAAATTGATACGAAAATATCCAGAATAATCGTAAAAGTATGGAATGTGTTCACCCTTCCATACTATATTATCTAAGATAGATTTTACCACATGGTAATCATCGTTGAAATATGACATTATTCAAAATCCTTATTTACACTCATTAACTTATCAAATGCTTCACGATATTTCTTTTCGGTTTGACGGTTTCTTTCCTTTAAGTCTTCAGTTTCTTTGCACAATTCTTTAATCTTATCTGCATTATCTTTAATTTGTCCTCGTAACTTCTTGAAACCTTCATTCTCAAAAACATCAATGAAGAACTGATAGTTATTTTTACATTCATTCAACTTATCATTGATGAACTTACCAAAGTCTTCAATGTTACAATATTTTGCAGCCATGTTCTTGTTTTCCACCAACCTGAAATCACTATCCACAAGATAATGCTTCTTTTCATATTCCCTTACCATATGCTGATATTGGGCAAAGTTGAAATCGGTTTTAAGCAAATAATAATTAAATTCTTTTACCTTACGAATATGCTGTGGATTATCGTGAGGAATGTACAACTTTGTATGAACAATGGTTTTGTTCTTTTGGAAATACTTTTTATATTCATCAAAGCTACTATCAAAGTGTTTAACCTTGAAAAGAACATTGACAGTAATTCCATTTGTGTATCGTTCACAAGGGGTCATTGGAACATTCTTTACACCAATAATTTCACTAAGTTTAGGCTTTGCATAAGCACCGAACTCGGCAAGGGTTTTCTTGTCTTGGTCGGTCATAGTTTGGCTATTACGAATCAATTCAAAGTGTTCAGGTTCACCATATCCCATTGAGGCATGTAGCCTATCTAGGTCATTATTGTAACGGTAGTAATCATTAAACATAGATTGTAATTTGTTTACTTCTGATTCATAACTTTGAACGATTCCTTCATATTCTTTAAAGATTCTGCCCCATTGTTGAAGATTGTGAATCTCAAAATTATCATCCATTAGACGCCTCCGCACAACTTAACGAAATCTTCTTCGGACATAAGGGTAGTTCCCTGCTTACGAGCTTTAACGGCCTTGCTAGAGGTGCTATTCACATCTGCAAGCACAAGCACATCGGTATCTTTCTTAATGCTTTCGTGGATAACACCACCATTCTTTTCAACCATTTCCCAAAGTTCCTTTCTTGGGCGAGAAGCCGCACCAGTAAAGCAAAAAGACTTACCACCAAGAGAACCATTGGTATTAACTACCTTCGGTGCTGCAACCTTGATTGTGATGAAATTGATTGTCTTTTCCATATCTTCACGAAGGGCATCCAAACCATTTGCCAGCTTGGTGCTAATAATATCACCAACACCATCGCAAACAAAACGATTGGGTGACTTGGAATAAGCAAAGAAATCACCAAAGGACTTGAAACCCTTAGCCTTGATGATGTTGTCAATGACAGTTTCACCAACACCATCAATGTTATAGCCAGCCACGAACTTAGCCAAAGTCATTTCCTTATGGCTATCAAGTTCCTTCTTCATCTTGGCTGCTGAACGCTTACCCATTCGTTCAATGTTTGCAATCTTATCCAAGTCCATAGAATAAAGGGAAGAAATAGAATCAATCACCCCATTATCAATAAGAACTTCAATTGTCTTCAGACCAAATTCCTTAGCCCCAATGGTACCAGTCCACTTAGCAATTCGCCCACTCATCTTAGACTTACAAAATTCATTTGAACACTTCAATTGACAATGATTGTCAGAAAGAACAAGTTCACCACCACACACCGGACAAACGGTAGGAAGATTCCACTTATGGGCATTAGCAAGGGTCTGAATATTTGTCATAGTTTACCTCTTTTTAAGTTCTAATGAAAATATAGAAAAATAATTTTAGATTGTCAATAGAAAAAGGCTTATGCAGCCAACTTTTTTTCCAAATCACTAATTCTTGTGTAGAACCCTGCGGTATGGAGGGAATTGGTGAGCTTCAAGAAATGGTAATCGTAATGGTGCATAAATTCGTGTATCAAAGTATTGGCAAAAGTCTTGATAGCTACAACCTTATGGGTCTTTGCCGTAAGATTGTAAATGTTGATGAACTGGGATTTTACATCCTTTGGATTGAATGCATTCTGAGAAACACGAATGAAACCATGAATAGTTCCGTGACCCTTATGAACTCGTGGCTTGTCTGCGATGTTCACACGAACACGCGGGAGCTTAAACTTATCACAAAGGTAATCAATCAAAGCCTGAGAATTTGCTTCTCTATCACCCTTATCAGAAAGGAGTTTACGATAAGTAGCACCATTGAACTTGTTAAGGGCTACCGTAAGAATCTTGTTGGACTTGGTGTAATTGTCAATCATTTGTTACCTCTTTGTTTTGTTGTTAATCTTAATATAGAAAAATCCACTGACTTTGTCAATGGATTTTAGGAGGTAACATTGTAAAAAATAGTTTACAATTAGATAAATGTATTGAAATTAAGTTTTTCTTTTTTGATTTTACTCCGCAACTTTACCAAGATTCGCTTATTGATTTGTGAAATCCTTTGGTGACCAAGTCCATAGTATTCACCAATTTCACATAGCTTGGTAGGTGCATATCCATCAATACCGAACTTTTGCTTTACAATATCAATTTCCCTTTCACTTAAATCATTTAAAAGTAAATTGATTTGTTTATTCAAATCAGCATTTGCTAAATCATCAACAAAAGTAGAATCTTCAATATTATCAATCATTTCCTTTTGTTCATTTTCAAAACCTGGAATGACTGCATTCAAAGAATCAACATTGATAGCATTGATAATGGTTTGGTATTCATCTAATTCTTCTTTGGATAGATTAAGGTCAGAAAGATTCTTTGTTTTAAGTTTATGTGTAATCTTGTCAGCTTCCTGCTTACGATTGATTGGCACATAGATAACACTTGAACAAGAATCTACATACTTTCTAATTCTTTGAAGAATATACCAAACGGCATAACTCAAAAACTTTACATCACCATCTTCATTGTACTTTAGAATGGCTGTTTTCATTCCAATAATGCCTTCTTGAATAAGGTCTTGTACTTCAATGGTTTTATTGGCGAACTTCTTAGCACAAGTAACAACAAACAAAATGTGATTTTGGATTATCTTATTGATAGCCAGATTCTTTACATCTTGTGAAACATTGTCAGAATGTACAATCTTGAAATATCCAACTTCTTCTTCATTGGACAGTTTTTGATTGTTTTTGGCAACTTGCCGCATAAATGGTTGTATATCTAGCATACTCATAAGACACTCCTTTAGTTATTCAAATTATACCTCATTACATAGTAAACATCTAGGCCAGCTTGGTAATCTTCTTGTCCTTTCGTTCCTTGGTATCATCACCAGCATAGACCTGAATTGCAGAACTAAGCCATTCACGGCATTCATCACAATCCATATATTCAAAAGCCGTATTTTCAAGTGACTGAATCTTAATTCCGTGCTGAAGGAAAGCCTTGAGTCGGCGATAGAACTTATCTCTATCCGTAATTCGCTTCAACTGAGCCGTCGCAGCCACAACGGGGTTCTTTTTCTTCAAACAATCACTTGCCCGCATATCATCCTTTGCTTCAGGGATGTATCGTTCATACTTGGTGGCAAATGCCATAATAAAATCTTTCTGTTCAATAGTTCCAGTTGCCATAGTTTACCTCGCTTTGTTTAGTGTGTTTGGATTTCCTTGATATATTCGTAGAACTGAGTCCAGGTTATTGCAGATTGTTTTTCAAATGTATTTGGGTTGAAACCATAAAGATTATGAATTTCCGGTCCGCCGGCATCTTCTTCAATCTTTACAATTTCCCATTTGTCTGGAGTCAATCCAAAAATTTCTATTGATTTGTAGTTACACTTTTTTGTTTTAACTTCAATAGGTTCTACACAATCAATAAAAAATTTCAAACCATTATTGATAACACCATCATCACTTAGAAGCTTAATTGCTTTAAGATTTCCAAATGTCTTTTGGTTTTCTTTATCTACAAGTTCAATTAACATTGTTACCCCTTATTCAAAAGTTCCTTTTCCCAAAGAATTTCAATCATAACATAAACAATGTTCCAATAAATCATTCCAAATGGGTAATGAATAATTCGTGTATCTGGACCATAAGGATTTACAAAACCCTTTTCACCAACACGAAACTCCCACTTATACTTTTCACCATTTGAAATGATAGTCATTTCTTTAACATTCGTATTTTCAACCCGGTCAAAAGCCTTGGCTACAAATCCATTTGTTAGTGTAATAGATACACCAAAATCTTCATTACCACTATCAATAAGGTCAACACCTTCTAGCGGTGCCATGTGCTTTCTTCCATTCATTTCAGTAATTTCTACTATCATAGTTATACCTCTTCAAGTTGTTGTTTGTTACCTTAATATAGGAAAAGTTCCTGACAATGTCAAGAACTTAATTGAATTTTTATGTAAAAAATTATTTACTAAAAGTCTTTTTCTATTTCGGCAACTTTAGTTTTGATTC
>Ga0310696_10011577_pt1 | contig 10060 bp, 11 predicted proteins | sample AusTroGonzalo_MG_4_FD_203885 | JGI IMG/M metagenome (GOLD analysis project Ga0310696, IMG submission 203885) | Bovine rumen microbial communities from tropical cattle in Woodstock, Queensland, Australia - Gonzalo_02 (v2) (version 2) | ecosystem: Host-associated > Mammals > Digestive system >... | reverse complement strand
TGAAGCCCAGCAGGCACGCGCCGATGCCGAAGGAGGAGAAGTCGATGTATTCCCGGCCGTCCAGATCGGTGACGCGGCAGCCCTTGGCGGACTTGAAGTACGCCGGATAGACATCGGGCGCCATCATTTCGGGACGCTTGCTCAGAAGTCCGGTCCCTCCCGGGATGATCTGTTTCGCGCGGCGGTACAATTCCTGAGTCTTCATGAGGAGATCCTTTCCTTTTTCGTCCGTCGGTGGACTGTTCCTTTTTTCGAGTCTGTTTTTACTATACCTTGCCGGAGCCTTTCGCGCAACCGGAAAAAGCTGTAAAAAAAGACGAAAAACATAAGGAAAATGAAAATAGTTTCCGTTCAGTTTGAAAAACGGGCGCGCGAAATATATATTTAATGAAAGGAGAAAGACCTGATGACGAACTGGGAAAAAGCGGTGACGGCGCGGGAATATCTGGCGGAGTTCGGCCGCCTCGCGTACGGGACGGTTTTTTCGAACGAGCCCGACGGACGGGTGCCGCCGGAGCGGTTCGATTACCATGTGCATCCCTGCTGGGAGCTGAAGTTCAGCCGTGATCCCGCGGTGCTGCGCATCCAGGCGCCCAATACGGTGCACTGCACGACGAGTTTCGATCTGGTGATCTCCGTGACCTACCGGAAACTGCGGGTGTTCGACTGGACCATCGAGCCGGATGCGGGACCGGAACGGATCAACTGGCTGCCGGAGTTGCTGGACGTGCTCCGGCGCCTGCCGGAGACGGAAGCCTTTGCCCCCATGAGGGAACAGCTTTCCCGGGCCGTCGTCGAAAACTGCCTGGTGCTGCTGCGCCGCTTCCCCGGCGAGGCCGTGGCCGCGGGGCCGGAGCTTCCTCTGGCCGACCGGGCGCTGGATTATATGGAGAACCATTACTTTCACAGCAGTCTGAGCGTGGGCGACATCGCCGGCTTCACCGGCGTTTCGCCCCAGATGCTCAATCTGGCCCTGCGGCGCAAGACCGGCGAGAGCATCCGCAAAAACCTCATCCGCATCCGGCTGGAACACGCGGCCGAACTGCTCAAGGATCCCGCCTACACCGTCAAGGACGTGGCCGCCCTGACCGGCTGGCGATCCCCTTTCTACTTCAGCAGCAGCTTCCGCCGCAAATACGGCCGTCCCCCCCGCCGCGTCGGTTCGTGACAAGGCTTTGCGGAGCCGGGGAGAAGGGGAAAACTTCTTTTCGCTTGAAAAGAAGTTTTCCCCTTCCCCCCGGACCCCTCATCCCTTTTCAAGAAAAGGGGGTGTTTTGAGGAGACGTGCGGGACCGTCCGTGTCTGTCCGTGTCCCGCGGGAAGCCCCGGAAAAGGGCAAAAAAAACCGGCGGGGATTGCTCCCCGCCGATCGGGCTGAAACGCAATTACTTGCGGGCGACGGCGGTCGCGGTCAGCTTCGCGGTGATCGTGTTGATACCGCAGATGCAGTTCATGTCGTAGTCCATCTTGACGTCGACGAGATCGTTGGCGCCCTTGACGTTCTTCAGCGCTTCGGCCTTCAGCGTCGCATAGGAGATGTCGCCGAGGTTGACGCAGGTGAAGAAGCTCTTCAGCTGAGCGGAGGCGGTGACGTCACGCTTGACGACAGTGTAGTCCTTGCAGGCGGTGGGCTGGATGAAGGCGTTGGCCTTGACGTTGGAGAAGAAGTTCGGGCCGGCGGCCACGGGCACGGGCGCGCCATTGCTGAATCCGACGCCGGCGCAGCCGGCAAGGAGCATCGCCGCGAAAACGGCACCGAGAACCATGAGCTGTTTTTTCATTTTGAAAATCCTTTCTTTTTGTGTTTTACCCGGCACTCCGCCGGGAACCCGACAATTAAGATACAGTCAAATCGCGATATTGCAAGCGATTTTTTCAATTATTCTGCAAAAAACAGCGAAAAGCGGCTGTTTCGGCAGATTTCCGTTCTGCGGGGACACCCCGTCAAAGAAGAAACCCGACCGGAGATCCGGCCGGGCCTCTGAAGAAGAGCACTCGGAAAATTACTTGACAGCCTTGCTGGCCTTGTCAAAGGTCGCCTTGTTGACGAAGACGGTCAGGTTGCGGCCGTCGGAGGTCTTGCCGCGGACAGCGTAACGGACGCGGGTGCCGGTGCCATACTTTTTGACTTCGGTGATCTTGGTGGTAACGGAGGCCTTCTTCTTCACGTCGTAGAACTTGTAATCCATGATGTCTCTCCTTTTGTTTGTTTTGAGGCAGTTGCCTGCCTGTCTCTGATTAAGCATACCTCCATTTCTGCCAATAGTCAAGGGGGAAAAAAATTTTTTTTGCGTTTTTTTTCAAAAAAAATCGATTTTTCGCAAAAAAAAAGCGTTTTAACGCCGGGAAGGGCGTTTTTTTTGACGGAAGCTATTGCAAAAAAACGGAGGACGGGTTATTTTGAATCCGGGAGGGTCTTTCGGGATGATCAGACATCGGAAAAAGCGTGTTCCGACCGGGATCGTCCGGCGGCGCGGCGGCCGGGCGGAGCGCGGCGCATCCATGCTCGAGGGCATGATAGCCCTGTGCTTCATGTGCTTCGTCTTTTTTGCCCTGCTCCAGGTCTATCAATGGTGTGCCACGCAGATCTTCACCCGGTATGCGGCCTATTACGGCGCGAAGGGCCGTGCCCTCGGCTACAAGACGAACATCCTGCTGCGGGCGGTGCGGGTGGCGGCGATCCCCGTCTCCGGTCCCTCCGCCGGACGCGGCATGCGGCGGGAATTCGACGGGGCTTCCCAGTACATGCAGACCGGCGACGCAAGCGGCGTCTGGTACCGCTACTGGTATCCCCAGAACAGCTCCGAGCCCGAACTGAGGCTCCGGGGGCGTCACGAGGGCCGGAACATCCTCGTGACCGTGAGATTGGCCAACGCCCCCCTGATCTCGCAGGCGCTGGGCAAGGTGCTGTGCATCGCGGAGAATCCCGAACCCGCCGGGAGCAGCCGCTTCTATGACTACGCCGCAGCCTACCTCGAGGAGTGATCCCGCCATGAAAAGAGAATCCGGACAGGTCCTGCTCGCGGGCGTCATCATGGTGACGGTGCTGCTGCTGGCTGTTTTGTACATGTTCGACGTGCACAACGTCATCCGGGGCAAGCTCAAGATGGAGACGGGCCAGCAGGCGGCGGCGCTGACGGGGGCCGCCTGGCAGCGGAACTCCCTCAACCTGATCGGCGACATCAACATCTTCAAGGCCTGTTCGGCTCTGCTGGAGGGAGAGGAGAACTGGGAGAATCCCCTTCCCCCCGTCCCCGACGCGCAAAAGCTCAGTCAGGAGGAATATCTCCGGCAGCTGGCCCGGCGGCGCAAGGCGCTCCAGGGGCGGATCGATCTCCTGACCGAGATGCAGACCCGGGTGGCTTTCATCGGTCCCCTGATCGGCTTCGCCGCCGCCCAGCAGGCGGCCAAGGCCAACGGTCTGCCCGATGCGCCCCGCCGCGCGCTGGAGAACTATCTGGAACGGGTCATGGAGAGCTACCGCTACCGTTCGGATTTCGGCGGGGCCGCCGATGTCATCAACAATTACCGCTGGCGGGAACCCTACATCGCCCTCCTCCGGGAGCTGGCGGAGCAGGGGATCGCCGTCTATCCCAACGTCCGGACCGCCCGCGCGCCCATCACCACCCCGGCGGAACTGGCGATGGAGGCCTTTTACACCGATATCCTGCTCCACGCCGAGGAGATCGCCGCGGGGGATCCCCCGGAGCAGAGCAGCTGGCACGACACGCTCTACCGCTTCGCCAAGGAACATCAGGTGTGGGACGACGGCACGCTCTCCGGCAAGTGGTGGCACATCGACTTCTCCCTCAACCGCTTTCCCGACGAGAGCGAGATCTTCACCCTCGGCGTGCGCAACGGTTTTTCGCCGCACGGCGGTTTTTCCGGTTACGACGACAGGGAGCGTCTCATCGGGCGGGTCCTGTTTTCGGAAACATCGGGATATCCCGATGTGCAGAACAGTCTTTATCTCACGGCGGGGGATCTGCCCGGCGGGGTCGAGATGAAGTGGTTCTGCTACGACGAAAGCTGGTATCCCGAGTATTACCGCGCCGTTGCCGGCGATTACGACAGCGATCACTACGATTACTGGTTCGGCAATCAGGTCCTGCGGAAAAAGATCAAGCAGCAGTACCGCTACGAGGGGCCGGCGGCCTACGTGGAGGGGACCGACGTCACGCTCCGCCGGACGGTGCGCCAGACGGCCCGCCGCTCGGTGAAGTCGCCCTTCGGGAAACGCGGGGCCTCCTCCATCACCATCGGTCCCAAGCACAACACGGCGAGCGCCACCGAGACCTACGCCACGGACCACCGTCCGGGGGCCATCGCCAAGACCCTCGGCGAGCTGGAGAACGACACGCCGCCCACAGCTGTCCCGCTGGTGATGCCGGTCTTCGGCAAAGTGGTCCTGATGCCGACCTACATGCCGATCCCCTACAACTTCAGCGTGCTGCGGGACTACAATTCGACGCTGGATGCGTTTTTGAACTGGCTGGCGGCGGAGGAGACGCTCTCCGCACCGAAAAAGCCGCTCCCGGCGGGATGTGAAAAGTATTACGACGCGCTCCGGCAGCTCCTCGTGAGGAAGACCTTCCTCAATTACGGCTACAATCCGGGATGCACCGTGACGCTGACGCTGGAGATGCTCCGGCAGTGGTCCGATATCCGTCCTCGGTATCTTTACACCCAGAGCAATCAGGAGGGGCTGGGCTGGCTCCAGGAGCCGAAACTCTGCACGGACACCGTCGACGGGATCCCCGCCCGGGAGACCGAGGTCCGGGTGACCGATTACGTCAACGGCGGCGAGGCGCTGCGGATCTATACGAGTACGGGGGCTCTCACCTACTACGTCATCGACGCCAACGGCAAAGTCATCACCAATGACGACGTGGATCCCACGGTGCGCTACAACTACAGTCCGCCGGGAGGTTCCGGTCCCGGTTTCGGCCGGCCCGACGGCAGACCCGATCTTGAGAGAGGACCCGCGCGGCTGTGAGAAACGGAAGGAAACATCAGTCGGGCCAGGCTCTGACGGAGCTGATGATCCTGCTCATCGGATTCGTCGCCGTCTTTCTCGGTCTGCTTTTCGTCTGCGGGCTTTCGGACGGGGACATCAACATCTTTCTCCTCGCCCGGAACCAGGCGGAGCTGACTGCCGCCGGCGGGAGTCCCTCCGCCGCGGCGGGGGCCGAATTCGGGACGGCGGAGAACTACCGGCACGACATCTATTCCGTCCCGGAGCCTCTGGTCTTCTCGCCCCGGGACACCGTGGACCGCCGCGCTTCCAACAGCATCGACGGTTTTCCCGGAGCCTTCTCGGCGTCCGACGCCTCGGATCCCGAAGATCGGGACGGCGATTATCGGCTTCAGGCCAAGATGAACTCCTGGAAGAAGCTCTCCGACGCCGGAAACGGCGCGCTCTCGTCGGATTTCGTCACCGATCTCACCTTGCACAACGCCTTCTCCGCCGCCGATCTCGTTGCCGGCCGGGCCTCCGGCGTCGGGGAAAACACCCTTGTGAACAGTTCGGCGCAGAAGCCCGGGACGGCGGAGGCGCTGCGTCAGACGTTCTTTTCCTGGTTCGGCGTGAGATTTTCGGGCCGCGCCCTCATCGACGCCCCCGGCAATCAGGTCTACATGCCCGTCTTTTCCCGATGAGGGTCGGGGGAAAAATTCCCTCCCGACGTTGCTTTTTTGCGGATCGGCGGCTATGTTATAAGAACGCCGCGGGGGCGGCGCGTGTGAGGGAAAGGTTCTTATGGGTATCGTTCTTGCTTTCTGCTGTCTCGTCTGTTCCGCGCTCAACGATTTCATATTCAAGGTGTTTTCCGGCAAGAAGGGTTCCGTGGGGATCTTCGTCTCCATCGTCGGGGTCATCTGGCTGCTGGCGCTGTGCGTCATCCCCGTGGACCTCAAAACCAACCTCGGCGCCACGGTGCGGTGGAGCCTCATCGGCGGCTTCTTCTCCCTCACCGGAAATCTGCTGCTGATCGAGGCCATGAAGCGTCAGAGCGCCGGGGTGTGCTCGACCGTATACCGGCTGAATCTGGTCGCCGTGGTCATCGGCGCAAGTTTTCTGCTCCACGAGTCGCTGGATCTCCGACAGTGGACCGGCGTCGCGCTGGCGGCCGCCGCGGTGTGCTGTTTCTTCTCGCCCGACAAGTCCAAGGCCGGCCGCGGCGCGGGGCTGGGACTCCTCATGGCCGTGGCCGCCTCCTTCCTCCGGGCCTGCATGGGATTGAGCTACAAGTACGGCATCATGCACGGCGCGGACGCCAACGGACTGAGCATCGGAACCAGTTTCCTGTGGATCGCGGGCGGCATCCTCTACTGCCTGATCCGCCGGGAGCCGGTGAAGTCCTCCCTGGATCCCCGGGTGTTCCTGACGGGGGTCGTCTCGGGGCTTTTCGTCGCCGGGATCGTCTTCTTCATGGCGCTGTCTCTCAAGTACGGCGACGCCAGCGTGGTGCTGCCCATCGCCCAGATGAGTTTTATCGGCACTCTCATCTTGAGCGTGATCTTTCTCAAGGAAAAACTCTCCGTCCGGAAGATCGCCGGCATGGTCTGCGGCGTGCTGGCCGTGCTGCTCCTCAGCCTGTGAGACGCCGCTGCTTTCGGCAGTGCCGTCTTTGTGATGCGGCGCGTCAGCTTCCCGGCGCGACGGGGAGATGGAACGTGTAGTTCACCCCCATGTAGCTGAATTCGAAAACTTTGACGTAGTCCGGGTGGAAGAAGGGCGTCGAGGCCAGGACCGCGGGCCGGACCCGGTCGATGAAGGAGAGCGCCTTCTGCGGATAGTCCCCGTAGACGTCGGCTTTCCAGTTGACGAACATCGGGTGATCGAACCCCTTGACGGGCGGCAGAACGACGGACCAGATGCCGTCGGCGGTGCAGTTGAAGACGCCCCGCTGTTTCAGAACGGGGGGAAGGTTGTTCCTGATGTCCGCGGCGATGCGGCAGATGTACTGCTCGCCCCGGCCGTGGCGGATGTACCGCAGTCCGGGCACGTCCGTCGTCGTGCGCACGAAGAACTCCGACAGCCGGAAGAGCCCGCCGTACATCCGCAGTCCCCCGGCCCAGAGAAGCGGCAGCGCCAGGAGAGAGAGGTACAGCACCTTTTTTCTGAGGTCGGCGCCCGAGGCGATCCTCTGCATCAGCAGCGCGTAGGCGCCGAACATCGGGACGGCGCCCCAGTAGAGGTGCCGGACGCAGGGCACGGGGTAGTACTGATGGTACGACGCCAGTCCGAAGAGAAGCAGCGCGATCAGCGGCAGATCTTTTGCCATGGTCCGGGGCGCGGAAAAAATTTTGCGGCAGCTGAAGAAAAAAAGGCCCAGCGCCGCCAGAGGGATGAAGGCGAAGATGAAGTTCATGGTCTCGGTGTGGGGCAGGAAGGCCTCGACGAGGGGATAGATCGCGCCGCCGCCGCCCCGGCGGAAGGCGAAGCCGCCGACGAAGGAGACGGTCTGCCGGAAATAATCGCGCCACGCATGCCCCAGGGTGAGATAGCAGGCGAAGACCGCCGCCGTCGTTCCCGCCCCGGCCAGGAGAGCGGCGAGTTTTCTGCGGAAGAGGGCAGCGTCGTCCCGGCTCCGCCATGCGATCAGAAGCGCCAGGATCTGCGCCGCCAGCGTCACCGCGCCGCAGGGCTGCCGGAAACCGAAGACCAGCAGGGCGCAGACGCCCGAAAAATACATGAAGGAAAGATTTTTTTTCTCGTCGGCGAGGAGGAAAAACTCCGCCGCCAGCAGCATGAAAAACAGGGCGTAGACGCTGGACCAGATGTGGAACGGGACCAGCAGATACGGGGCGAGAGAGAAGAACATCAGCAGCTGGACGGCCCGGAAAAGCGGTGTGAGGAACCGCCTCCAGAGCAGATCGCACAGGACGGCGATCCCGGCGTAGAACGCGGCGGTCAGGAGTTTCAGGACGGCCAGCTCGGTGCCGAAGATTTTGAGGAACGCCCCCTGAAGCAGGGGCGACAGCAGGCCGTACTGGCAGAAGGTCCCGCTGAAGACCCACTTCCCCGCCGCGACGTCCGCCGCCGCCTTGAACATGACGCCGTCGTGATGCAGATCCATCCCCAGCAGGGAAAAGGCCCCGGTCCACACGAAAGTGAAGACGGCAAGACCGGTATAAAACGCGATTTCCCTTTTGGAAACGGACACTTTTTCACTCCTTGAGGAGGGGTTCTCCCGTGGCGAAACCGTTGATGGTGGCGTGGGCGACGAGTTTGCCGGAATCGTTGAAGACGTCCACGGAAAAGACGCCGGTGGAGCGGCCCCGGCTGAGCTGTTTCGCCACGGCGCGGAGCTTCGTTCCCGTGCCGGGCCGGATGAAGGAGATGCTGCCCTGCATGGCGATCATGCCGTTGTTTTCGGCATTGGCCGCGCCCGCGGCGGTGAGGTCGCACAGCGTGAAGATGGCGCCTCCCTGGACGAAACCCCGGGAGTTCATGCTGTCGGGCGTCACCTCGAGCTCGCCCTCGGCGTATCCCGGCTCCACCCGGACGAGCCGGATGTGATTGCTCCGGGAGAACTTGTCGTGTTCGTTGATGAAGTCCCGAACTTTGCCGCTGTCCATAGATCAGTCCTTGAAAATGAAGTAGACCGCGCCGAGCATGCACAGCGCCGCCCACAGGAAATTGAGTTTGACCGGCTCCTTCATGTACAGGAGCGAGAAGGGCACGAAGACCGAAAGGGCGATGACTTCCTGCATGATCTTGAGCTGGGCCAGACCGATGTTCCCGGCGTGGCCGATCCTGTTGGCGGGCACCTGGATCAGGTACTCGAAGAAGGCGACGCCCCAGCTGGCCAGCACTGCGACGAGCAGGGGCTTGCCGCTCAGGGTTTTGAGGTGCCCGTACCAGGCGTAGGTCATGAAGCAGTTGGAGAGGACGAGCAGAAAAACGGTTTTCCAGAAGGCGGGGCTGGTGAAGATGGCGCTCATTTGCTTTCCGATGCCTCCCAGATGCGGTGGAGCTCCCCCAGATCCCGGCAGGTGAGGTGAGGACGCAGATTTTCGGGCGTGGCGCTGTAATCGCAGCCGGGGCTGATGTGACAGCTCCAGGCGCCGGCATTGCGGCCCACGGCGACGTCGGTGGCCAGACGGTCGCCGATCATCAGCACCTGTTCCGGCGTCGCGCCGAAGCGCGCCGCGCCCAGACGGAGCATGCCGGGATCGGGCTTGCCCAGAACTTTCAGCGTTTTGCCCGTGGCCTTTTCGATGCATGCGGTCATGGCGCCGCAGTCCACGAGGACCGTGGGTTCGTTGGTGGGGCAGAACACGTCCGGATGGGTCGCGAAGGCGGGCAGGCCCTGTTTGACGAACCAGGCGGTCCGGCAGAGTTTCTCATAGGTGAGACTGCGGTCGAAGGCGACGATGACGGCCTGGGGATCGCTCTGCACGATCTTGAAGCCCGCCGCCTCGAACTCGGGGACGATGGAGTCCATGCCCATCAGGAAAAGCCGCTCGAATTCCGGATGGTTCCGGTGGAGATAGTCGATGCAGTAGAGCGTGGAGTCGTAGAAATTTTTTTCCGTCACCTCCACGCCCATGGCTTCGAGCCGGGAAACGTACTCGGCGATGCTGTAGCTGGAGTTGTTGGAGAGGAAGGCGTAGCCGATGTTCCTCGCCCTCAGGAAAGCGAGGAAGGGTTTGGTGCAGTCGAACAGGTGCGACCCCTTGTAGATGGTGTCGTCCATGTCGAGAAACACGTGTCTGATCCGGGAAAACTCGATCATTTGCGGTCCATTTTTTTCTGGGAGGGGGACGCCCGCCGTCAGTAGAGCGGGGGACGGAACTCCGCATCGTCGAGGGGAACGTCCAGCTTGTAGTAGACCACCTTGGTCTTCTGTTCGGTCCCGCCCTGCCGGACGACGGATTCGTCCGGGATCATGACCCCTTCGTACATGCTGTAGGCCAGCATCTGCGAGTCGTAGTCAAAAGTGCTCCCGTTGACGTCGAACTTCATGCGCATCCTCCTGTTGAGGTAGTCCTTGGCGCTGATGTAGATGCAGACCGGATCGCCCTCCTCCCCGCTGCAGGAGAGGCGGTAAAA